>Ga0310690_10002901_pt1 | contig 26887 bp, 23 predicted proteins | sample AusTroGonzalo_MG_2_FD_207661 | JGI IMG/M metagenome (GOLD analysis project Ga0310690, IMG submission 207661) | Bovine rumen microbial communities from tropical cattle in Woodstock, Queensland, Australia - Gonzalo_04 (v2) (version 2) | ecosystem: Host-associated > Mammals > Digestive system >...
CCCGGACCTCCGGCAGATCCCGGAGGGTTTGGACATAGCCTTCCATGGCGTCCCCGGACTGATCGGTGAACATGAGGCGCAGCTGCTCCGAGGAGCCGAACTCCTGCTTCATGACCGCGAGGGAGCGCTTGGTCATGGTGGCGTCGGAGAGGTACTTCGAGAGGTCGTAGTTAATATTGGTCCGGCCGATCTGCAGGGCGCTCCAGCCGGCGAGCAGAACCACGGCCGCGAGGATCAGGAGACGGAAACGGACAATTTTTTCAGCAATACGGATTTTCATGCCGGAATCCTTTCAGGAAGAGGAAAAAGTATGGTATAATCAAGGGGAGGAAAACAAACGGCGGACGAAACCGGAAAAAACCGGAATATAAAAATTCGGTTTCCCGGTGCCATCCGCTACCGGACAAACGTATAAACAGGCGGAAAACGAACTATCACGACGACCCATAAAGGAGGTTTTTACCCATGAAAAAGGCGGAAGGAATGAAACTGGACGCGCAGGAACTGAACCCGGAAGAACTGGACAAAGTCAGCGGCGGAAAAAAAGTCGCCGAACTGATTCCCATGCCCGGCAAAAAGACGGAAACGAAACAGGCGGCAACGGGCCTCCGGAGCAAACTGCTGCCCACCGAGGTGCGGGACAGGACGATCATGGGCTGAGCAGGTTCTTGCTGAGCGTGACGATGAAATCCTGGACATTGGTGATGATGGCCCGGGCCGCCAGGCTGCCCCGGTCGGAGAGCTTATTGGCGGTGAACTCCGAGATATCGACGCAGTAGAAGTAAACCTGGCGGACGGTTCCGTCCGGCATCACCCGGAAGGACGGGGTCATATTGCCCACCGCGATGGAATGGAGCATGGTGGCCATACAGAGGACGGTCGTGGCGCCGCGCACCTGGTCCCGCATCAGATCCTGGGCTTTATACACATCCCCGACGACGGGCGGCAGCGGCCCGTCATCCCGGATGGAGCCGGCGAGGACATAGGGGACACGGTATTTTTCACAGCTGTAAATAATCCCGTTATCGATTTTTTCCCGTTCAATAAACTCCTGAATACCGCCGCAGAGCTTCACCTGGTTAATCGTAGCCAGGTGATTATAATGCCCGTTGGGTTGGCTGCGCTGGGTATAGATATTCTGGCCCAGGGCGGTATTCATATACGCCGCCTCCAGATCATGGGTGGCGAGGGCGTTGCCGGCCAGGACCGCGTGGACATAGCCGGCGGCGATCAGCTTTGAAAAGGCGTTGCGCGCGTCATAATCAAAGGCGAAGGCCGGGCCCATGACCCAGACGATTTTCCCGTGGTCCCGGTCGTGGCGGAGGACGGAATAGAGCTCGTCATAATCCCTGGAAAAGGCGGTTTCCCGGGAGCGGTTCTGACGGAAGGAAAAGGCGTCCGACGAGGCGGCGTCCGGCTCGCGGAAACCGTCCGTATGCACAAAGATGCCGTCCTCACAGTTTTCCGTACGCCCGGTGACGACCGGGTCGCCCTTTTTCAGGAGGCGGAACTCCACGACCCGGATTTCCCCGTCCCGATACACCGGGACGCAGTCCATCCGGGATTCCTTCGCGAGGATCCAGCGGCCGTCCACCTTAAAATATTCCGGGAAGATGCTCATGGCGTGGAAATCAGCGGGCGCCGTCTGGTCCTTCGGCGCGGGGAGGATTTTCACATCCGGAGCCCGGAGGAATTTTTCCTCAGAAAAATCAGGAGCGAAGTATTCCCTGAGAGACCAAGACATGGTGATTCATCTCCGATTGCAATGGTGAATTTTCCGGCTGCAGACAGCCGGGAGGATCAGATCCGGATCGTGAGGACGTTCATGCCGAGCAGGTTCTGGTAATTCACGCTGGCGGCCATATTATAGACGAGGCGGATACCGGCGTTCTTGCCCATATCCCCCGGCTCCATGAGCTTCGCATGGCCGGAGGGGTTGAAGGCGGTACAGTTATCCCGGATGCGGAGGATAATATCATCGCCGCTGTGGACCACGCGGATATCGACGGAATGCTTCTTCGTATCCTTCGAGAAGCCGTGGGTCACGATATTGCCGGTCATTTCCTCCATACAGAGGCCGGCCAGGTAGGCACGCCGCCTGTCGACCCCGCGGTTTTCGAAGAAGGCGATGACCTGGCGGGAAACCTGCATGACCTCCTCGATATTCCGGACGGTGATATCGAGGCGCTCGTCCTCCTTCGCACCGAAGGATTCCGGAATCGCCATCTGGTCCTCCAGGGTGCGGGGGAAGCGCTTCAGCTCGATCCAGGCGCCGACCAGGATCACCAGGGCGCAGAGGAAGCCGTTCAGGACGTTCGAGATATACAGGCCGTTCATCCCGATGGAAGGAATGAGGATAAAGCTGAAGAGCACCACGCCGACGAGGCCGTCCACGATCGGGAGGACGATGGACATGGTCTTCTTTTCAGCGATCTGCGCGTAGCAGGCGTAATGGAGGCTCCACATCGCCGTCAGCATACACAGCGGGAGGATCCGGAAGCCGTCCGCCGTGAGATTGAAAACGGGATCGGCCGGATCCGGGTAGAAGAGGCGGGTCAGCGGATCGGCCAGGAGGATCAGGAGGGCCACGATGGCCGTGACCACCAGGAGGCCCTTGGTCATCACGATGCGCATGACGTCAATCAGGGAGCGGCGGTCCTCCTCGCCGATACTGATACTGAAGAGCATGCGGGCCACGGCCACCATGCCGAAGGGGACCGCCCAGATCACCGCCAGGAGCGAATTCGACGCCGCGAAGGCGGAGAGGCCGACCGTACCCACATACTGGAGGACGAGGAAATTCACGATCAGGCAGCGGAAGGTTTCCACAAAGCGGGAGAGGGCCCCCGGATAGCCCAGGCGCGCGATATGCCAGCACTCCCGCGGCTTGAAGGAACGGAGGGAAAAATGCCACTCGGATTTCCCCGTGATATACCAGACGGCCATGAAGGCCAGGAAGGCCCAGGAGGCCAGGGAGGAGCTGAGGCCGAGCCCGAAGGTGCCCATATTGAAAACGACGAGGAAGAGATGGTCCAGGATGCCGTTGACCACAAAACAGATGATGCTGGCGATCATCGTCCGCCTCGTCTGGTTTTCCAGGGAGAGGAAGGCGAAGAGCTGCTGGCCGACGACCAGCGCCGGGATCCCGATGGACATGCCGAGGATATAATCGTTCAGCATGGTGAGATCCGGCTCCTGGGAGACCAGGATCCGCGACCACCCCACGGCGACGCCGACGGCGAGGAAGGCGGAGATCAGCACGGAGACGCCGGCGGAGGCCAGGATATCCACGGTAAACAAGCCGTTGATCTTATCCCTGTCCCGGGCCAGATACCGGCCGTAAAGCATCTGGGAGCCGCTGACGAGCATCATGCTCGCGGCGTAAAGAAAATGGTTCATCGGGCCGAAGAGGCCGATCGCGCTCATCGCGGTCTGCCCGATCACGTTACTGGCATAGAGGCTGTCCACGATGCCGTTGACCGCGTTGATCACGATCAGCAGGATCTGATACGGCAGCAGCCGGAAAAACAGGCCGGACAACAGTTTATAATCGGACGATTTCTGCTTCGCCATGACCCAGGTTCCCCCCCGTCTGTTATTTTCTGGAATACCATTATATCATCAACCGGCGGAGAATAAAATAAAAAGATCTGCTATAATGCGGAAGGAGGTGCGCTATGCGATACAAGAACGTCTGCCGGGCGGTGTTCCTGGAACGGCCGAACCGGTTTACCGCCCGGGTGGAACTGGACGGAAAGGCGGAAACCGTACACGTCAAGAATACCGGGCGCTGCCGCGAACTGCTCATACCGGGAAGCGAGGCCTGGCTGACCCGGGCCGACGCTCCCGGGCGGAAAACGAAATATGACCTGATCGCCGTAAGGAAAGGAAACGGGGTGCTGTTCAACATCGACAGCCAGGCGGCCAACACTGTTACGCTGGAATGGCTCCGGCGGCAGCCATGGGACGGGATCCGGCCGGAATACGCCTACGGGGCATCCAGAATGGATTTCTTTATGACAAGAGGCGGACGGAAATACCTGATGGAAGTCAAAGGATGCACCCTGGAACGGGAGGGAACCGGCTATTTCCCGGACGCGCCGACCGAACGGGGGGCCAGGCACATCCGGGAACTGATCAGGGCCGCGGCAGAAGGATACCAGGCCATCCTGGCCTTCGTGATCCAGATGGACGGCGTGAAGGAAGTTCGCCCGAACCGGGAAACGGATCCTGTTTTTTCAGAAGCGATGGAGGAAGCCTCGCGAAGAGGCGTGAAAATCCTGTTTCTGCCCTGCCACGTGGAACCGGATTCACTGGAAGTGACAGCGGCGTTTCCCGATTACCTTACCTCATAGGCCAGGCCGAGGCTCTGGCAGAGCTGCTCCGCCTTGGAGCCGGCGGGCACGGAGAAGATCGCCTGGGGGCACTGGTCAAAGGCGCTGGGCGCCATGACCGACAGGGTCGACGGCAGGGAAACACGCTGCAGGGACTGGCAGCAGAAGAAGGCGTTTTCCGCGATATGGGTCACGCCCTCGGAAATGACCAGATCGGTCATCATCACACAGAGGCCGAAGGAGCCCCGGTTGATCAGGGAGATCGAGGCGGGAATCGCAACGGAGGTCAGGGCCGTACAGCCGTAAAAGGCGTTTTCGCCGAGGACGGCCAGCTTCGCCGGGAAGGTGATTTCCTTCAGGGCCTTACAGCCGTAGAAGGCGTCCCGGTCAATCTTCGTGACGGAATCCGGGAGGGTGATATGCTCGAGGGATTCGCAGCCGTTAAAGGCGCTGGGGCCGATGGCGGCGGTTTTCTCCGAAAGAACCACCTCCGTCAGGCGGCGGCAGTCCGCAAAGACGCCGGAGCTCAGGGCGGAAACCTTTTTCGGCAGCTCCACGGACGTCAGATTCAGGCAGCCGCGGAAGGCGTCCACCCCCACGGACTTCACCGTGGAGGGCAGGGAGATTTCGGAAAGGCTCTTACAGTTCCGGAATAGGCTGGCGGGGATGCTCTTCACCCCGTCCGGGAAGGAGACGCTGGACAGGGAGCTGCAGCCGAAGAAGACCTCGGAGCCCAGAGCGGGCATTTTCTCCGGCAGGTTCAGCTCGCGCAGGCGCTCGCAGAGATAGAAGGCGCGGCGCTCAATAGACGTTACCGAATCGGGCACGGTGACCGACTTCAGGCGCTGATTTCCGTAAAACGCCATGGTACCGACCACTTCCGTACCCTCCGGGATCTCATAGGAAGAGCCGGAGATGGCGGCGGGATAGCTGATCAGGGTATTGGTTTCCTTATTAAACAGGACCCCGTCCCGCAGCTCCAGCAGATCGCCGGAAATCGTGATCTCCAGCTCCTCATCGCAGCCGATGAAGGGATTGCAGCCGATTTCCTTCAGGGTGGAAGGGAAGGTCACCGCCTCGAGGAAGGTACTGTAGGCGAAAAGCTGATCGCCTACTTTTTCGACGCCCTCGGGGAGGACCACGGATTCAATATCGTCATTCCAGGAGAAGGCGCCGTCGGCAATTTCCGTCACCTTCAGGCCCTCCAGCTCGGCGGGAACCGACAGATCCGCCTCGCTGCCGTAATATTTCACGAGGCAGGCCGTCCCGCCCTCCAGCGGCAGATAATCATAGTCCCCGCTCTGCTGGTTGAACACTTCACAGGACGCACCGACGGAAGAACAGGCAAACAGAAGGCAAAGGATCATCAAGCCTGCCAGAAGCCTATTTTTCATCGCGCCAACCTCCTACAAAATCGTCATCTCCCATCATAATCGTTTTCGGCGCTTCCGTCAATGAAAAACCTGAATTTGGAAAGCAAAAACCCGTTTTTCCGGAAAGGCCGCGCCGGGACGGTATATAATATATAGGTAGAAAAATCTTGGAAAAAGCTTCCTTTTCCTGCCGGAAAATGGTATAATAGAAACGGCGTAACGACTTGATTCTGCAAGGGTTTACGGCGAGACGGAATGGCTGAAAAACCACCGGATCCGACAGGGACGGGGTTTCGGCTGAAAATAGCCCGTTTTCCGGGCAGTTGAGGTGCAAAAATGGCAGAAGAACTGGAACAGAATCTGGAACAGCAGGTTACCGCGGTGACCGCCGACTACGGCGAGGAGCAGATTCAGGTGCTGGAGGGACTGGAAGCGGTCCGGAAGCGCCCGGGCATGTATATCGGCTCCACCGACGCGCGGGGCCTGCACCACCTGGTGTACGAAATCGTGGACAACTCCGTGGACGAGGCCCTGGCGGGCTACTGCACGCAGATCAACGTCACGCTGAACGCGGACGGCAGCGTGACCGTCATGGACAACGGGCGCGGCTTCCCCGTGGGCCTGCATCCGAAGATGCACCGCCCGGCGGTGGAGGTGTGCCTGACGATCCTGCACGCCGGCGGCAAATTCGGCGGCGGGGGATACAAGGTATCCGGCGGCCTGCACGGCGTGGGCGCCAGCGTCGTGAACGCGCTGAGCGCGCATTTCACGGTGACGGTATACCAGAACGGGAAAATATACCAGCAGGAATACGCCCGGGGCAAATACCTCTACGACCTGAAGGAGATCGGAACCACGGACCGGACCGGTACCACGATCCGGTTCTGGCCGGACGTACGGACGGAAGAGAACCCGGAGGGCATTTTCGAGACCGGCGAATTCGAATACGAAACGCTGCGGAACCGGCTGCGGGAGATGGCCTTCCTGAACAAGGGGATCCGGATCGTATTCCGGGACGAACGGGGAGAAACGCCGCGGGAGCACGATTTCTGCTTCGAGGGCGGGCTGAAGGAATTCGTCAAATTCCTGAACCAGCACAAGCAGGTGCTCTTCCCCGAACCGATCTACACCGAGGGGATGAAGGACGGCATCCTGGTGGAAATGGCGATGCAGTACAACGACAGCTACGCCGAGAACGTCTACTCCTTCGCGAACAACATCGCCACCCCCGACGGCGGCACCCACCTGGCCGGATTCAACACCGCGGTGACCAGGGCGATCAACGACTACGGCCGGCGGTACAAGATCCTGAAGGACAACGAGCCGAACCTGAAGGGCGAGGACGTACGGGAAAGCCTGACGGCGATCATCTCCATCAAGATGGAGGATCCCCAGTTCGAGAGCCAGACGAAATCGAAGCTCGGGTCCGGCCAGGTCCGCGGCGTCGTGGACAGCCTGGTGACCGAGGAGCTCAGCACCTACCTGGAGGAAAACCCGACGGTGGCCAAGGCCATCGTGAACCGCTGCGTGGACGCCCAGCGCGCCCGGGAGGCGGCCCGGAAGGCCCGGGAGGCGACCCGGCGGAAGACCGTGCTGGAAAGCGCGTCCCTGCCCGGGAAGCTGGCGGACTGCTCGGAACGGGATCCCGCCAAATGCGAGATTTTCATGGTCGAGGGCGACTCCGCCGGCGGCAGCGCCAAGGGCGGCCGCGACAACAAGACCCAGGCGATCCTGCCGCTGCGCGGCAAGATCCTGAACGTGGAAAAGGTGCGGATGGACCGGGCGCTGGAAAACCAGGAGATCCGCGCGATGATCACGGCGTTCGGATGCGGATTCGGGGACCAGTTCGACGAGAGCAAGCTCCGGTACCACCGGATCGTATGCATGACGGACGCGGACGTGGACGGCGCCCACATCCGGATCCTGCTGCTGACGTTCTTCTACCGCTTCATGCGGCCGCTGGTGGAGAAGGGATACGTATACGCGGCCATGCCGCCGCTGTACAAGGTGACCAAGGGGAAGACATCCCGCTACGTCTACGACGACGACGAGCTGAACAAGCTGCTGGACGAGATTGGGCGGGATCCCAAGCCGGATATCCAGCGGTATAAAGGACTGGGCGAAATGAGCGCGCAGCAGCTGTGGGACACCACGATGAATCCGGAGACCCGGATGATGATGCAGATTACACCGGACGACGCGATGGAGGCGGACCGGCTGTTTACGCTGCTGATGGGGGACCAGGTGGAGCCCAGGAAGCTGTTTATACAGGAAAACAGTGATCTGGTGAAGGACCTGGATGTTTAAGGGCTTAAGGAGGCTTTCCGCAAGGTATCGCGCACGCACCGCAGACGGGATCCCCGTCCCGCGCACCGCGCGCGGCAGCGCCCCTTAAGAATCGATGAACTTACCGATCCGGCAAAGGATCTTGGCTTGTGAAGAGAGGTATTTCCTTCGGCAGCAAGGATTCTTATTGTTGATTTAGAGGAGAAAGTTTTCAAGATGATTCAGGATAAGCTGATTCCGGTGAATCTGGAACAGGAGATGAAAAAAAGCTTCATCGCATACGCCATGGCGGTGATTGTGGACCGGGCCCTGCCGGACGTGCGGGACGGGCTGAAGCCGGTACACCGGCGGATCCTCTACGACATGTCCGAGGAGCTGGGCATGACGCCGGACAAGCCGACGCGCAAGAGCGCCCGCGTGGTCGGCGACGTGCTGGGTAAATTCCACCCCCACGGCGACGCCTCCGTATACGACGCGATGGTGCGCCTGGCGCAGCCGTTCAACATCCGCTACCCGCTGATCGAGGGGCAGGGGAACTTCGGCAGCATCGACGGGGACGGCGCCGCGGCCATGCGGTACACCGAGGCCCGGCTGCAGAAGCTGACCATGCACCTGCTGGACGGCATCGACAAGAATACGGTAGATTTCTATCCGAACTTCGACGAGACCCTGCAGCAGCCCTCCGTGCTGCCGGCACGGTTCCCGAACCTGCTGGTCAACGGATCCAGCGGCATCGCCGTCGGCATGGCGACAAACATCCCGCCGCACAACCTGCGGGAGGTCATCGACGGCGTCATCTGCATGATCGACAAGCCGGACTGCACGGTGGACGACCTGATGGAGCACATCAAGGGGCCGGACTTCCCGACGGGCGGCCTGATCATGGGGCGCAGCGGCATCCGGGAGGCCTACCACACCGGACACGGGCGGATCACCGTACGGGCCAGGACCAACATCGAGGAGATGGAATCCGGGCGGAGCCGGATCATCGTGACGGAGATCCCGTACCAGGTCAACAAGGCCGTCCTGGTCAAGAAAATCGCCGACCTGGTTCACGAAAAGAAGATCGAGGGCATCAGCGACATCCGCGACGAATCCAACGACCGGCAGGGCATGCGGATCGTGATCGAGCTGAAGCGGGACGTACAGCCCCAGGTTGTGCTGAACATGCTGTTCAAGCACACGAGCCTGCAGGAGAACTTCGGGGCCAACATGCTGGCCCTGGTGGACGGGAAGCCCCGGGTGCTGAACCTGCGGGAGCTGATCTACTACTACCTGGAGCACCAGAAGGACGTCGTGACCCGGCGGACGAAATACGAGCTGGACAAGGCGAAGGCCCGGGCCCACATTTTGGAGGGCCTGCTGAAGGCGCTGGACCACATCGACGAGATCGTGGCCATCATCCGGGCCAGCAAGGATACCGCCACCGCCAAGGAAGCCCTGATGATGCGGTTCGAATTCTCGGACAAACAGGCCCAGGCGATCCTGGACATGCGCCTGGCCCGGCTGACCGGCCTGGAGCGCGAACGGCTGCAGGAGGAATACCAGGAGCTGGAGAAGACGATCGCCCGGCTGACGGCGATCCTGGCGGACGAGCACCTGCTGATGGAGCTGATCAAGACCGAGATCACCGAAATACGGGATAAATTCGGCGACGACCGGCTCAGCGAGCTGACCATCGCCGAAAACGACATCGACATCGAAGACCTGATCCAGGAAGAGAACATGGTCGTGACCCTGACCCATGAGGGCTACGTCAAACGCGTATCCTCCGGCGTATACCGGGCGCAGCACCGCGGCGGACGCGGCGTCAGCGGCATGAACGTCAAGGAAACGGACTACACGACCCAGATGTTCGTCGTCAACACCCACCAGGAGATCATGTTCTTCACGAACCTCGGGCGGGTATTCAGCCTCAAGTGCTACCAGATTCCCGAGGCGGGCCGGCAGGCCCGGGGCACGGCGATCGTTAACCTGCTGCAGGTCGCCGGCGGCGAGAAGGTCAGCACGATGCTGCCGATGCCGCGGGAGGCGGAGCAGGAATACAACCTGGTCATGGCCACGCGCAACGCGATGATCAAGAAGACGGCGCTGGAGGAATTCCGCAACCTGCGGAAGAACGGGCTGATCGCCATCGCCCTGCGCGAGGGGGACGAGCTGATCGGCGTACGGCTGAGCACCGGCAGCGACGAGATGCTGGTATCCACCCGGAAAGGCAAGGCCATCCGCTTCAACGAGCGGCACGTACGCAACGTCGGGCGGAACTCCATCGGCGTACGCAGCATGCGACTGGCGGAGGACGACGAGGTGATCGACATCGCCGCGGTCGAACCGGACACCACCGTGCTGGCTGTGACCACGCTGGGCTACGGCAAGCGGACCGATCCCGACGAATACCGGGAGCAGGGCCGCGGCGGCATGGGCATCAAGGCGATGAACCTGACCGAAAAGACCGGCGACCTGGCTGCGCTGATGTTCGTACACGAAGACGACGACATCCTGCTGATCACCGACGACGGGACGATCATCCGGAGCCGGGCGGCGGACATCCGCCTGTGCGGCCGCGACACCCAGGGCGTACGGATCATGCGGCTCAGCGAGGGCAGCACCGTCGTCGGCGTCTGCCGCGCGGAGAAGGAGGACGAGGACCCGGCGGAGGACGCCGAAGGCGCGGAAACGGCCGAAGGAACGGAGAACCCGGAAGCCCCCGAAGAAAACGGAGCGCCGGAAGGAACAGAAGGAACCGGAGCACCGGAAGCGCCGGAAGGAACGGACATTTAAGGGACTGGAGGAAAAGAAAGTGGAAGAGCTGGTCATTGAAGCGAAGCTGGAAAACCTGACCCCAGTACTTGCTTTCGTGGATGAATACCTGGAAGCCCGGGGATGCTCCATGAAGGTGCAGACCCAGATGGACATCGCTGTCGAGGAAGTGTTTGTCAACATCGCCAGTTACGCCTACGGCACGGAGACCGGCCTCGCGGTGATCCAGCTCCGGGAAACCCACGATCCCGAAGGCGTGACCGTCACCTTCATCGACGAAGGCATGCCCTATGACCCGCTGGCCAAGCCGGACCCGGACGTCACCCTCTCCGCGGAGGAACGGCCCATCGGCGGCCTCGGCATCTTCATGGTCAAAAAGAGCATGGACGACATGACCTACGAATACAAGGACAACCGCAACATCCTGACTCTGAAAAAGAATTTCTGAGCGCCGGAGAAGACCATTTCCCGGCACAGCAAAAGGCCCGCCCCCGATTTCCGGGGACGGGCCTGCGCATTTGGTATGGCTGTTACTGGCGGATATAATACCGCTCGCCGGCTTTCATCAGGTGGACGTAAGCCGCGGCGCAGCCGGCGGCCAGCAGGGCGGCGATGATCCCGAAATACGGCAGGGGAGCGACGACATGCAGCTTATCGATCAGCAGCCAGGACAGGGTGCCCAGGGCGGCCAGCATCGCCAGGCCGATGAGCATGCTGATCATGGTGCCGAAGTTCTGCTTGACGGCCTCCTGCTCCGTGACCCAGTTCAGGCGCGGGTTTTTGACATCCTTCGCCAGGGCCAGGCAGGACGTGATGAAGGTAAAGAGCAGCGCCAGGACGCAGGCCAGGATCGACTCCAGCCGCGCCAGGGGGAAGAGGAACGTCAGGGCGACGCCGGTGATCACGATACCGAGCGCCGAGAGGCCGTAGCCGACGATCAGCTTCGAATTCAGGTGGGTCCGGACGGAAACCGGCAGGCCCAGCATGAAGCTATGGCCCCGGCCTTCGCGGCTGACCGCGGTGGACAGGGCGGGGTTCATATCCCCCATGAAGCAGACGAAGGCGGCGATGGCACCGACGGTCAGGGCGCCGGGGATCTGCTGGAACAGGATTTCCAGGCTTTCGCCGTTGCTGCCGATATTCTTCCCGAGATAGAGGCCCATGAGGACGACCATCAGCGGGGGCATCAGGCAGACCGGGAGGATATTCGTGGCATAGGAGGGAACCCGGATAATCTGGAGGATTTCCCGCTTCACGAGGGCGGAAAGCGCGTTACCGGTATTGCTGAAGGCGCCGCGCTGGATGCCCTTTTTGCCGGAAACGGCCACCGGGGCTTCCGCCTGGATCAGGGAGAGCTTCCGATACCAGATCCCGAGGACGGCGACCAGCAGGACGAAGGAGGCGAGGCTCGCCGCCACGAACAGGACCAGCTGGCTCCAGTCCCCCATCAGGCCGCGGACAGCCCAGCCGGCCGGCGGGAAGATCTTCGTGAAGCCCTCGATACGGCTCTGGTTCGACATCAGGAAGGACTGCAGCATATCGCCGCCGGAGCCCGTATTGCCCATCATGCCGCCGAAGGACATCGAGAAGTAAATATAGCCCACCATCAGGACCATGCCGCCGACGGTCATGATCGCCTCGCGATGGCGCAGGAGCGCGGAGGCCCTGACCAGCAGGGTTGCCAGCAGGGCGCCGACGCAGATCGGCATCATCGGGGCGGCCAGCCAGACGAAGAGCAGGCGGACAAAGAAGAGGGGAGGCTGGGCGGTCCGGATCCCGTAAAGGATGCAGGCCGGCAGCAGGATCAGCGCGTTGATCGCGGTTTCGGAGATCCAGATCTGGACCAGCTTCGCCGCCAGGATGGTCCGCGGCTTCAGGGGCAGGGCCGCCAGAAACACGGAATCCCGGCTCAGGTACAGGGAGCTCATGACGAAGAAGAAGGCCAGGATCAGGGTACCGATAATCGAAACGGCGGTCGCGGCGGTGACGATCAGGTCCGCCAGGCCGTAAGGCGGCGTGCCCATCTTCATGAGCAGGTCAATGGCCTTCGTTTCCAGGTAGAACATGACGCCGCCCAGATAAACCAGCAGGAACGCATACAGGACGACATTCAGGATGGTCCGTTTTTTGCGCTTCGGGTCCAGGGTTTTCCAGTTTTTCGGCTTCAGGTCCGAATAACGGGAAAGCAGCTGCAGCCTCAGCAACGCGAAAAATGCGGTCATTTGTCTTCGCCTCCGTCGGTTTCCCCGTCGGTATCGGTCAGCTCCAGGAACAGATCCTCCAGGCTGGCACCGACTTCGCCGGAACGCAGTTCATCCAGGGTGCCCAGGGCCTTCAGGCTGCCCTCGGCGATGATGCCGATACGGGTACAGAGCTTCTCAGCCACCTCCAGCACGTGGGTGGAGAAGAAGACGGTGTTACCCTCGCGGCAATGGCGCATCATTTCCTCCTTCAGGAGGTGCGCCGCACGGGGATCCAGGCCGCCCAGAGGCTCATCCAGGATCCAGACCGGGGGATTATGGATCAGGGCGCCGATGACGACCAGCTTCTGCTTCATGCCCTTGGAATAGGAACGGATCTGGTTGTTGATCGCGTCCTCCAGGGAGAAGATATTCAGGTACTTCTCGATATGGGCCTTCCGGTGGGAAGCGTCCACCTGGTACACGTCCGCCATGAAATTCAGGTACTCCATGCCGGTCAGCCGGTCATAAAGGTCGTTGCCGTCCGGCACGAAGCCGATCAGGCGCTGGGCCGCCAGCCGGTCCTGATCCATGCGGTGGCCGGCGATGGTCACCGACCCCTGATCCGGCGACAGAATGCCGGTCATGAGCTTGATGGTCGTGGTCTTGCCGGCGCCGTTCGGGCCGATGAAGCCGAAGAGCTCGCCGCCCGCGACGTGAAGCGTCAGGTCATCAACGGCCTTTTTATTGCCCTTGGAGTACGTTTTTGTGATGTTTTGCAGCTGAATCATAGCCTATCCTCCTATCGTTTCGCTACGGATGATATAGTACCATATTTGACCGTACAAATAAAGCTTCAATCGGAGAAAAATAACGGATGATAATTTGCGGAATCCGGAAAACCTCCGGGGGGAAGGGCGGAAACCCTTTCCAAAAACAGGTGATTACGCTACAATAGGAAAAAAAGAGGAGAAAAAAATATGAGGATCAGGACGATGCGGCCGGAGGACACGGCCGGGGTGACGGCGATCTGGAACGCGTGCACGGCGGCCGGGGAGGTTCTGTACTATCCGACGGACGGGGACGGCTTCCGGCGGAAATTCACGGAGGGTCCCGGCCGCGAGCCGGAGAACCTGCTGGCGGCGGAGGAGGACGGCCGGATATGCGGCTTCCTGCACGGAGTGGCGCCGGGGACCTTTCCCGGGGCGAAGGCCGGATGCGCCTACCTGACGACGATCATGGTCGCCGCCCCCTGCCGGGGGAAGGGAACCGGCCGGGCGCTGCTGGAAACATTCAAGGAGCGGATGGCGGAGCGGGGAGCGGAGACGCTGTACATCTCCAGCCTGAACCCGGTGAACCTGGAATGGCGCATTCCCGGAACGCCGGGGCACGACCACAACAACATGCCGGGGGCGGACACCGGATGCGCCGGATACGGCTTCCTGGAGAAGAGCGGGTTCACCGAGCGATACCGGGAGGTGGCGATGTACATGGCGCTGGAAGGATGGAGGCTGCCGCCGGCAATCGAAGGGATCCGGGAGCGGCTGCGGAGCGAGGGCATCGAAACCGGCCCGTATGACCCGGAGCGGAACTGCGGATTCGACCGGATGTGCGACGCCGTGGGCAGCGACTACTGGCGGGACGTGCTGCGGACGGAGATCGCGGCGTGGAAGAGCGGGAAGCCCAACGCGGACCCCCGGATGTGGGCGGACGGGATTCCCCCCAGGGGGCCGCGGACCCTGCTGACGGCGGTCCGGGGAGACCAGATTATCGGCTTTACGGGGCCGGTGGACCTGCAGAAGAGCGGACGGGGATGGTTTACGGGGATCTGCACGGATCCATCCTGCGAGCGGAAGGGGATAGCCACGGTGCTGTTCAACCTGCTGATGGACGCATTCGTCCGGGAGGGCGCAGCGTTCTCGACGCTGTTCACCGGGCTGGAAAACCACGCGCGGAAAGTATATGAAAGGGCCGGCATGCGGCCCGTCAGGGAGTTCAGCCTGATGGCCATGCCGCTGGAAGGGGGAAAATAAAAATGGCGAAAACGATTATGGCGGTCGGGGCGCACACGGGGGACGCCCAGCTGACCTGCGGCATGCTGCTGGCCAAGCACGCGATGAAGGGGGACCGCGTGGTCATCGTCGACCTGACCGCCGGTGAGCGGGGGACGCCCGCCGGATGGACGGTTCCTGATTTCCGGGCGTACAACGTGGAATGCGCGGAGAAGTTCGCCCGGAGGATCGGGGGAGAATCCGTCGTGCTGGATACCCCGGACGGGGAACTGTACGACACGAAGGAGGCGGAGCTGCGGCTGGCGGACCTGATGCGGGAATACCGGGCGGACGCGGTGCTCTACCACTGGAAAAACAGCCTGCACAAAGACCACGAGGCCGCCCACCTGATCACGGACCACGCGATTTTCTACGCGTCGCTGCCCACGTACGAGCATCCGCTGCCGCCGGCGCCGATCCGCCGGTTCATGTGCGCGGAGAACTGGGAGGACGAGCCGGGATTCACGCCGTACTACTGGTTCGACGTATCGGAGGCGTTCCCGGTATGGAAAGAGGCGATCAAGGAGCTGTGGCTGGCCGAGCATTCAACGAGCTTCCGCTACCTGCGGTATTACGAGGCGCTGAGCATCGTCCGCGGGGCACGCATCGGCGCGGACCACGCCACGTGCTTCGGGACCAGCCCCACGGCCAAGCGGCAGGTGCTCGAGCTGCTGTAAAGGAATGCCGGGACGGAGAAAACGGTTTGACACAGATTCCCGTTTTATGCTATGGTCTTTGCGCATCCGGAACGGCGGAAAACCGGACGGATGACAAAACGGAGCTGAGTTTCCGATGGAGTGAGAAGCAGGAATGCGTAAAACGCTGACCGTGATCTGGGCGGTTCTGAGCCTGGCCATTATCGTCGCCACCGTCGTCACCATGTTTTCGGAGGGGACGAAAGAGATGCCCGGATGGGCGGGGGGACTGCTGTTTTTGATGTACGCCGGGATTCCGGTGATCGGCGGGGGAGCGATCCTCGTGTTCCGGTACCTGCCGGAGAAGGAACGGGAGAAGGCCCTTTCCCGGCAGGGAGGCATCCGGTTTCCCCGCGGGCTGGGGCCGTTTCCGGGGAAGGCATGCGGGCCGGTGGCCGAGGCGCTGCGGACCGCCGGATTTACCGACATCCGCTGCGACAATTCGGACGGCGGGATCATCGAGAGCCTGACCGTGGACGGGGAAAAGGGCCCCTTCGGCGGAAGGATGTACCGCCCGGACGCCCCCGTCGTGATGATCTGCCGAAAATAACAACCTTCAGGGAACCATTGAACAGGGAGCGGCGGATTCGGACAGGATCCGCTTTTCCTGATCCGCGGTTCTCCGATATCCTTTTTCCGGAAAAGAAAAGGGACCGGAAGACAGCATTCGGAAAAGAGGCGGGACAGAATGGACATCAGGAAAATCTATTTCGACATGGACGGCGTGCTGGCGGACTTTGACGGCGGCGTGCTGGACCTGTGCCATATGGAATCATCCAAGCGGTGCGGAAAGCCGGATTTCGCCCACGACGACAGGATGTGGGATGCAATCCGGAAGATCGACCATTTCTACGACAGGCTGGAGCTGATGCCCGGCGCGGAGGCGCTGTTCCACGCGGTCTATTCCGCGTGGGGAGAGCGGTGCGAGATCCTGACCGGCATCCCGAAGCCGGAACGACGCATCGTGACCGCCGCCGAGGACAAGGTCAGCTGGGTGCGCAGGAAGCTTTCCGAAACCGTCAAGGTCAACACCGTGTTCCGGAAGGAGAAGATCCTTTTCTGCACCGGGGCGGACACCATCCTGATCGACGACCGGGCGGACACCATCCGGAAATGGAACAGGCAGGGCGGAACCGGGATCCTGCATACCAGCGCAGAAGAGACCGAAAAAACCCTGAAAGAAATGAAGCTGCTCTGAAGCCCGGCCCGTGACGGCGGCGCCGGACCGGTTCGCGGCGAAAAACATACAATCCATCCCAAAGGAGCGCATGCAGTGCGGAGGAGAGGCGGATTTGACCGGGCCATGCTGGGGAACGTTTTCGGCCTGGCCTGGCCCACGATGCTGGAACAGCTGACCCAGACTGCGGTCCAGTATATCGACACGGCGATGGTGGGATCCCTGGGGACCCGGGCCACCGCGGCCGTCGGCGCCACCGGAACGGTCAACTGGCTCATCGGGAGCACCGTATCCGCCGCCGGCGTCGGGTTCCTGGCGTATATCGCCCGGAAAATCGGGGCCGGAGAACCGGAGGCGGCCCGGAAGGCCAGCGCCCAGGTTTGCCTGATTACCCTCCTGATGGGGGCCGCGCTGACGGCCGCCACCATGATGCTTTCCAGGCAGATTCCGGCCTGGATGCAGGTGGACCCGGATATCCGGGAGCTGGCCTCCCAATACTTCCTGATCCTTTACAGCCCCATGCTGTTCCGGACCGCTTCAATCCTCATGGGAACGGTTCTCCGCTCGGCGGGGGACACGCGCACGCCCATGCGCGTCGGCCTGACGGTGAACGTTCTCAACGTGATTCTGAATTTTCTGCTGATTTATCCGGCGCGGACGCTCACGCTTCTGGGGATGGAGATTCCCGTGCCCGGGGCCGGACTCGGGGTGCAGGGAGCCGCCGCGGCCAGCGCCCTCTGCTTTGTTTACGGCGGGATTGCCATGTTCCGCGCGCTGTGGCGGCATCCGGAGGTTTCCCCCCGGGGATACTCCCTCCGGCCGGATCCGGAGATCCTGCGCCCCTGCTTCCGGGTGGCGCTGCCCAACCTGCTCCAGCGATTCGGCACATCCTTCGGATATGTGGTTTTCGCGTCCATGATCAACGGACTGGGGGGCGCTTCCACCGCGGCGCATACCATCGCCAACACGGTGGAAAGCCTTTTCTATATTCCCTGCTACGGGATGCAGACCGCCGCGGCCACCCTCAGCGGAAACGCCTGGGGCGCAAGGGACCACGACCGGCTGAAGCGGCTGGGCAGCACGGTGATACCGCTGGAGATTGGACTGATGCTTCTGTCCGGAGCCGCGCTGTTTATCCTCGCGGAGCCGCTGGTGCGCGTGTTTTCCCGGGATGAAAACGTGGTGCGCATGGGGACGACGGTGCTGCGCATGGTGGCGGTATCGGAACCTTTCTACGGCGTTCCGATCATCGTCGAGGGGCTCATGCAGGGCGTCGGGAAAACCGTTGCCCCGTTTGTCTACAACATCATCGGGATGTGGGCCGTACGGATCACCGGCACGTTCATCTGCCTTCGGTTCCTGCATCTCGGCCTGACCGCGGCATGGGCCTGCATGATCGGGCATAATATGCTGCTGTTCGTCCTGTTTGTATACCATTATGCCTCCGGCCGGTGGGATCCTTTCCCGGACAGAAAACGGGGCAGGAAAAAAGAAGCCGGGCCCGGCACAGGGACGGAGGGGAGAACGGAATGAGAGATTTATACATCCGCCGGATGGCCCTGATCGAACCGCCGCCGCGGGAGAGTTACCTGAACCGGCTGCCTGTCGTCCGGCAGCTCGCGGAAACGGGAATCGACTTTCACAAACAGGTGACGTTTTTCGTCGGGGAGAACGGATCCGGAAAATCCACGCTGATCGAGGCGCTGGCGATTTCCCAGGGATTCAACCCGGAGGGCGGGACGAAGAATTTCCGCTTTTCGACGGAAGACTCCCATTCGGAACTGTACCACTTTCTCCGCGTGACGAGGGGCTTCCTCTATCCCCGGGACGGGTTTTTCCTGAGGGCGGAAAGCTTCTACAACGTGGCGTCCAACATCGACCAGATGGACAGGGAGCCGGGCGGCGGAGGAATGGTGATCAACAGCTACGGCGGGGTATCGCTCCACCGGCAGTCCCACGGGGAAAGCTTTCTCGCGCTGGCGGAAAACAGGTTCAGCGGGCGCGGGCTGTATATCCTCGACGAACCGGAAGCGGCCCTGTCGCCCCGGGGAATCATCCGCCTGATGCAGAGAATGGCGGAGCTCACGGAACGGGACTCCCAGTTTATTATCTCCACCCATTCCCCGATGCTGATTACATTTCCGGAGGCGGAGGTTTACCAGATCCGGAAGGACGGAATCACCAGCGTCCGGTTCCAGGACACCGAGCACTACCGGACGACGGTCCGGTTCCTGCAGAATCCGGAATCGGCCATCGACGATATTCTCGGACGGGAACCGCGGGAATAAAGCGGATCCCGGGGCCGTTTTTCCTTTTGACAACACAGTTTGGAACAATTATAATAAAAATATACGATTGTTTACTGACCGGACCGATTCTTTTTTTTCCAGTCTTTTTTTCCTGTCTGCTTTTTGACGACCGATGAATAACGGATGCCGAAACGGATCCACTGTGCTTCAAGGACAAAGGAGGATTTCCCGTGAAAAAGAGTACGGCGATTACCCTGATTTCTCTTCTGGCTGTGGCTGCCATCGCTTTCGCGATTCTGTACATCACGAGCAACAACAGCAAAAACAAGCAGATTGATACGCTGACCGCGGAAGCGGCCGGGAATATGGCGACGATCCGGAGCCTGACCAAGGACGTGGCGGACCGGGACGCGGTCATCGAGACGCTGAACGCCGACACGGCGGACAAGGCGGCGAAGATCGAAACCCTGGAAAAGGACACGGCGGGCAAAGCCGCGACCATCAAGACGCTGGAAGCGGACACAGCAGACAAGGCGGCGAAGATCGAGACGCTGGAAAAGGACACGACGGACAAGGCGGCGACCATCAAGACGCTGGAAGCGGACGCGGCGGATAAAGCCGCGAAGATCGAGACGCTGGAAAAGGACGCAGCGGACAAGGCCGCGGCCATCAAGACGCTGGAAGCGGATACGGCGGACAAGGCGGCTAAGATTGAAACACTGGAAGCCGACGCAGCGGACAAGGCGGCTAAGATTGAAACACTGGAAGCCGACGCGGCGGACAAGGCGGCTAAGATTGAAACACTGGAAGCCGACGCGGCGGACAAGGCCGCGAAGATCGAGACGCTGGAAGCGGACACGGCGGACAAGGCTGCGAAGATTGAAACGCTGGAAGCGGACACGGCGGACAAGGCTGCGAAGATTGAAACGCTGGAAGCGGACGCGGCGGACAAGGCGGCGAAGATCGAGTCGCTGGAAAAGGACACGACAGACAAAGCCGCGAAGATCGAAACCCTGGAAGCGGACGCGGCGGGCAAGGCGGCAACCATCAAGACGCTGGAAAAGGACACGACGGACAAGGCCGCAAAGATCGAAACCCTGGAAGCGGACGCGGCGGACAAGGCGGCGAAAATCGAGACGCTGGAAAAGGACACGACGGACAAAGCCGCGAAGATTGAAACGCTGGAAGCCGACGCGGCGGACAAGGCGGCAAAGATCGAGACGCTGGAAGCCGACACGGCGGACAAGGCCGCGAAGATCGAAACCCTGGAAGCGGACACAGCAGGCAAGGACGCGGCCATCAAGACGCTGGAGACGGACGCTGCGGACAAGGCCGCGAAGATCGAGACCCTGAAAGCCGACACGGCGGCGAAGGCCTCCAGGATTGAAGCCCTGGAAGCGGACGCCGCGGAGAAAGCCGCGAAGATCGAAACCCTGGAAGCGGACGCCGCGGAGAAGGCCGGTAAAATCGAGGAGCTCAACACCGACGCGGCCAGCAAGGCCGCCCAGATCGAGACCCTGATCGCCGAGGTGACGGAGAAGGTTGAACAGATCACAGCCCTCAACACGGACGTGGCGGACAAGGCTGCACGGATTGACGAGCTGAACGCGGCGGAGGCGGACAAGACCGCCCAGATCGAGAACCTCAACGCCATCGTGGCGGAAAAGACCGCGAAAATTGAAAGCCTGAACGCCGACGTGGCGGAAAAGATGGCCCAGATCAAGGAACTGAACACGGACAAAACTGACAAGGCCGCCAAAATAGAGGAACTGAACGCGGATACGGCGGACAAGGCCGCGACCATCGAGACGCTGCAGGCGGACGTGGCCGCGAAGGCCTCCAGGATCGAATCCCTGGAAGCGGACGCGGCGGAGAAAGCGACAAAGATTGAAACGCTGGAAGCGGACGTGGCGGCGAAAGCCGAGAAAATCGACGACCTGAACAACGAGGCAGCAAAGAAAACGCAGGAGATCACCGCCCTGACACAGGAAAAAACCGAGATGAACGAATACGTTACGGAGCTGGAAAACTTCGTGGTGGAAATCCTTTCCGCCCTGCCGGCCAACGCATTCGACACTTCGGCATCCGCAGAACCCGACGGGATCGGCGTCGTCCGGACCATCACCATTAAGAAGGGAACCAACCCGAACGTACGCGCCAGGCCGTCCTCGAGGGCGGACATCCTCAGCAACGCAAAATCCGGAGAGGAATACCTGGTGCTCGACATCTCCGCCAACAGCTGGTACAAGATAAAGCTGGAGAACGGCGTGACCGGATGGGTGAACGGCCACTATGCCACACTGAGCGAAGTGAAATTCAGCGACCAGGAAAACGGCGCGGAGGAAACGGCGGAATAACGCCGGAAAACGGAAAAGGCACAAAAAACACCGGCGCGGCAGAAGCCGCGCCGGCCGTCGGTTACAGGCGCATTATTCAGAGAGGCCGTCGGCCGCGAAGGACGCCTCGAGGGTCGCCTTGGCGATGGCATCCAGCTCGTCCGCGGTTTTGAGTTCGCCCTGGAACTCCACCTTTTCATACTCCTCGTGGTCCCTCAGGAAGGTGGACATATCAATGATCCAGGACCAATCCTGGAAGGACAGGCATTCGATCGCGGTCTCCACGTCGATGCCGTATTTCTGGGCCATTTCCTTCAGGCTGTCCAGATAGGCTTCGCCGTCCTTCGCCGGGATGGCTTCGGTGACGGAATAGGTGCCGTCCGCATTCTTCGTGACGACGACCAGCTCCGGATTGCCGGCGTAGTTCTTCATCTTCAGGTTTTTGCCGTCCAGGGTATAGTTGGTCAGGCTCAGGAAGCAGAGGAACTTATGGGTTTTTTCATCCACCGCGGAATCCAGCCCGGCACCGAGATTGGGGAACTGGACGTCGCCGGCTTCCATATCCTTATACTCTTCGAGGATATAGGCTTCGACAGCCGCACGCTTCGCCAGCTCATCCTGATAGGCGGGACTGTTGTAATACTCTTCCAGCATCTTATCCAGATCCATATCCGCGCCCTCGGAATCCCCGGCCATGCCGGCGGTAAACAGGGCGCCCAGGAACTGGTTCATATCCAGACCTTCACCGCCTTCACCCGCGCCCGATTCCGCGCCCAGGAGAGCGGCGATCAGGGCGGCGTACCCGGCGTCATCCTGGCCCGCGGACGCAGGGGCCGCTTCGATCCCGGCACCTTCGGCGGAGCGGGTATTACCGGACAGTTTTCCCATCAGGGCGGAGACAATTTCAGAGACTTTCGCGGCAGACTTGGAAGAAGACAGCTTCTGGAGAACAATGGTCTTCAGCACAGTCACAAAACGGCTCAGTTTGCCCTGGCCTTCGCCGCCGAACAGGCTCAGCAGGGCACCGAGACCGGAATCATCAGACTGGCCGCCCGCGGCACCGGCCATTATGCTGCCCAGCAGATCCCCCAGGCCGGAGGCTTCGGAAGAATCGCCGTCGGAAGCGGTACCGCCGTTAAAGAAGGAGCCCAGCAGAACGCCCAGGCCGGAGGCTTCGGAAGAATCGCCGTCGGAAGCGGTTCCGCCGTTAAAGAAGGAACCTAGCAGATCGCCCAGGCCGCCCTCGCTGCCGGAGGAGGCAAAGGCCGGAACCACCGAGAAAAGCATGGCTAAAGCCAGAACCAGGGAAAGCAATTTTTTCATACGGTTAACTCCTTTCAATGAGGCAAACGCCTTTCGATAAAACCATTATACGCCTTTTCGGGAAAAATCGGAAGCAGCGGCGGCGGGACGCCGTCAGAGGACGAAATCCAGCATACGGAGAACGTCCATCCAGTCGTCCGCCTCATAGGAGACGGCGGCCGGGCCGGTCTGCACCAGGCCGGGATAGGCGCTGCGGGCCCGGAAATGATCCTTGAAGGAAATTTCCACGTTAAAATGGTCCGGCAGGGGGAACATGCAGTCCTCCGCGGGCTTCTTCGCCGCGCGGCAGGCCGCCTCCCGGATCAGGCGCAGGGCCTTTTCTGGATGGATCGAAATCGACCCCCGGCCCCGGCCCTCGCTGACCGCCACGGTTTCCACATTCGGCTGGACAGCCTTCATCCAGTCGCAGAGGCCCTTATCCCCGGTGACCAGCCGGACGGGGACCCCGAGATACGCGGCGGTGAGGCTGTTAATCATCAGCTCAGGAGCGACGAGCCCGTTGATCAGGACATAGTTGTTGCGGGTGTTCATCGTATGGGACAGGGGATTGGAATCCATGCCGGCGCCGGAATGGTAGCCCGTAAAGAAGACGCCGTCGTAATCCTTTTCCAGGCCGGCCATCATGCTCATGATATCGCTGCCCCAGCCCCGGAAGAGGCGCATCTCCTCCGGGAGCATGGACGGAATCAGGTTACAGGCGGAGTCATGGGCGTCCTTCACCAGGATTTCATCACAGCCCGCGTCCAGCGCGCCCCGGCAGGCGGCGGCGACCTCCTTCGTCATCTGCTCCTGGAAATACCGGTAGCGGGAATGGCCGTTTTCGGTCTCGTCCCAGAGGGTAATGCCGGTGGTGCCTTCGATATCCGCGGAAATAAAGAGTTTCATGTATTTCACCTCATCCGGTTGAAAAAGGACCGGGAAGCGGAACTTCCCGGCCGGAGTAAACTTGTCAGGAGATGCAGGCGGCGCCGGCTTCCATGGCCTTCCGGTTGATCGGAAGCAGGTGCTCCTTTTTCGGGCCGAAGGTGGCCTTCAGGGCCTCCATGGCGGAATCGATCGTCACGACGCCGGTTTTCGCCAGGATGGCGCCCAGCATGACCATATTGGCGGTGCGGGCATTGCCCAGCTCCTCGGCGATGCCGTTGCAGTCCACGGGGATCGAGGTGATATCGTCCCGGTCCGGGGTGATATCGATCAGGGAGGAGTTATAGAGCATGACGCCGCCCTTTTCCATGGCGGGGGTAAACTTGATCATACTCGGCTTATTCATGATGACGGCGATCGGGATCTCCGTCACCAGGGGTGAACCGATGGGCTCATCGGAGATGACCACGGCGCAGTTCGCCTCGCCGCCGCGCATTTCCGGCCCGTAGGAGGGCATCCAGGAGACGTTCATCCCCTCATGCATGGCCGCCTTGGCCAGCAGCTGGCCGATGAGCAGGACGCCCTGGCCGCCGAACCCGGCAATCAGAAATTGAGCTTCCATGGATCACTCGACCTCCTTTTTCACGCCCAGGGGATACTGGGGAATCATGTTGGCTTCGAGCCACTTCAGGGCTTCCTGCGGCGTCATACCCCAGTTGGTGGGGCAGGCGGAGAGGACCTCCACCAGGGAGAAGCCCTTGCCGGCAACCTGGGTTTCGAAGGCTTTCTTAATCGCCTTCTTCGCCTCCAGGATATGCTTCACATCATGGACGGAGACGCGGGAAATATAGGCGGGGCCGTCCAGGGTCGCCAGCATTTCGCTGACACGGATCGGATAGCCGCAGAGCTTCGGATCCCGGCCGTAGGGGGAGGTGGTGGTCACCTGGCCCGGCAGGGTGGTCGGCGCCATCTGGCCGCCGGTCATGCCGTAAATCGCGTTATTGATAAAAATGACCGTGATGTTCTCGCCCCGGGTGGCGGCGTGGGTGATTTCCGCGGCGCCGATGGAGGCCAGGTCCCCGTCCCCCTGATAGGTAAAGACGATGTTGTTCGGATTGACCCGCTTGCAGCCGGTGGCGACGGCGGGGGCGCGGCCGTGGGCCGCTTCCATCATATCGCAGTTGAAATAGTCATAGGCGAACACGGCGCAGCCGACGGGGGCGATCCCGATGGTCCGCTCCTGGATGCCGAGCTCATCGATGGCTTCCGCCACCAGGCGGTGGATAATGCCGTGGGTACAGCCGGGGCAGTAATGCAGCGGCTTATCGGTGAGCAGCTTTGTCTTCTCATATACAACAGCCATGATTACTTACCCTCCTTTGCCAGAAGTTCCACCTGGGTGATGATTTCCCGCACGGTCGGCACGATGCCGCCGGTACGGCCGAAGAAGTGAACCGGGGCGGCGCCTTCGACCGCCAGCTTCACGTCATCCACCATCTGGCCCATGCTCATTTCCACAGTCAGGAAGGCTTTGGCATGTTTCGCGGCTGCCGCGATCGGCGCGGAGGGGAAGGGCCACAGGGTGATGGGCCGGATCAGGCCCGCGCGGATGCCTTCGGCACGGAGCTTCCGCATGGCGCTGCGGGCGATACGCGCCGTGGTTCCGTAGGCGACGATGACGTAATCCGCGTCCTCAGTCATTTCCTCCTGCCAGCGGCATTCTTCCTTCTCCATGGCCGCGTACTTCTCATACAGGTGATTGACATGCTTTTCCAGGACGGCGGGATCGATATACAGGGAGTTGATGACCGCCCGCTCCCGGCCGCAGCCCGGTTTCCAGCCGGTGGCCGCCCAGGTTTTGGCGGGCAGATCGGCCCTCTCCTTCCGCTCCGGCATTTCCACGGGCTCCATCATCTGGCCGATGAGGCCGTCGCCCATGACCAGGACCGGGTTCCGGTACTTATCCGCGAGGTCAAACGCATCCTGGGTCAGCTCCACCGCCTCCTGGACGGAGGAGGGGGCCAGGACCAGCATCCGGTAATCCCCGTGGCCGCCGCCGCGGGTGGACTGGTAATAATCCGACTGGGCGGGCTGGATGGACCCCAGGCCGGGGCCGCCGCGGACCATATTCACGATCACGCAGGGCAGCTCGGCGCCCACGATATAGGAGATGCCTTCCTGCTTCAGGGAAATTCCCGGGCTGGAGGACGAGGTCATGACCCGGGCACCGGCACCGGCCGCGCCGTAGACCATATTGATGGCGGCGACTTCGCTCTCCGCCTGCAGGAAGCAGCCGCCCTCCACCTTCGGGAGCCGCTTCGACATATATTCGGGAATCTGATTCTGAGGGGTAATCGGGTAGCCGAAGAAGAAGCGGCATCCGGCCTGGATGGCAGCTTCAGCGATGGCTTCGTTCCCCTTCATGAGCATTTTCTGACCCATGGATACGCTTCCTCCTTTTATTTTTCAACTTTAATCACCGCGTCCGGACACATCCGGGCGCAGAACGCGCAGCCGATGCACTGCTCCTGGTCCGTAATCGCAATCGGATGATAGCCCTTGGTATTGATCTCCTTGCTGAGGGCCAGGAGATGACGGGGGCACACATCGGCGCACAGACCGCAGCCCTTGCAGGTTTCGCTCGCGATGGTCAGTTTGGCCATGAGGTTCCGCCTCCTTAGCATGATAATAAACCCATTATAGTGAGGCGGGAAAGCAGAGTCAATGAGGAAACAGGAAAAAAACGGACGCTTGCCGGACGGGGCGGGGAATGGTATGATGGCGGAAACAGAACGGCACGGCAGGAGGAATACGGGGATGGCAACAAGGGAATGGCTGGACGGAATGGCGGAGCCCGGCCGCGAATACAGCCCGGTTCCCTTCTGGTTCCTGAACGGGGACCTGCGGCATAAGGAGATCCGGCGGCAGATGAACGAATTCCGGGAGCACGGGGTATACGGCGTGGTGCTGCATCCCCGCATGGGACTGAGCCGGCGGATTCCGTACCTGTCGCGGACCTTTTTCAATTACCTCCGGACGGCGGTGGAAACCGCGGCGGAGCTGGGCATGACGGCGGTGCTGTACGACGAGGGGATGTATCCCTCCGGATCCGCCGGGGGACTGGTGACAGAGGGCCATCCGGAGCTGGCCAGCCGGGGGCTGGCGCTGGTCAGGGAAGCGGCGCCGGGGGACCGGGTGCTCTGGCGGGGAAAGGAAGGCATCCTGGCGGAACGCTTCAGCGGCGGCACGATCCGGGGCA
>Ga0310690_10002902_pt1 | contig 26885 bp, 20 predicted proteins | sample AusTroGonzalo_MG_2_FD_207661 | JGI IMG/M metagenome (GOLD analysis project Ga0310690, IMG submission 207661) | Bovine rumen microbial communities from tropical cattle in Woodstock, Queensland, Australia - Gonzalo_04 (v2) (version 2) | ecosystem: Host-associated > Mammals > Digestive system >...
CCTATCCTGATAATCAACAAGATAGGGGTCTGAAATGTGGTCCCACTAGGGCTTGAACCTAGGACCTACTGATTATGAGTCAGTTGCTCTAACCAACTGCGCTATGGGACCGCAAAAAAACAGGCCTAAACGCAAAATTCCGTTCAAATGCTTGCTTTTTGCGCTGCAAATTTACAATTTTGCACCGAAATAGACCGAAAATTTCACAAAAATGAGCGCAAAAATCAAGAATATCATCTTCGACCTCGGCGGCGTGGTCCTCGACATCGACGAGAACATCGTCTACAAAGAACTTGAGAAATTGGGCATCAATGTCTTGGAACTTGCTCGTTCAAAGGAGTTTATGGAAATCATGAGCAAATTCAACACGGGCATCTACACCGCCTCCACCTTCCGTAAGAAAACGAAGGCCTTCCTGGGACAAGAGAAGATGACCGACCAGAAGTTCGACACTCTTTGGAACGCCATGATTCTCGACATCCCCCGCGAACGTATCGAGGCCATCGAAAAGGTGAAGAAACACTATAAGATCTTCTTGATGAGCAACTCCAACGTAATCCATTACGACCTCTACGTCAGGGACTTGCAACTGCGCTTCGGCTACAATGAATTTGATGAACTGTTCAACAAGTCGTATTTCTCCTTCGCCGAACACCTCGAAAAGCCCGATCCACGCTTCTTCGAGCTGATTCTCGACCACGAAGGGCTACTGCCCGAAGAAACCTTGTTCATTGACGACACTGCGGAAAACATCAGGGCTGCCAAGTCATTGGGGATCAATACGTATCATATCAGCCGCGACGAACTGGTGCGTAACTTGTTTGAGAATGGTGTGTTGAAAGAAGGGGTGGTATAATGAGATTCCCTGCGGGAATGGAAAGACAGTTATTATGTATACAACGGCGGCAAGTAACACTTACCAATAGTACACGTTCATAAGCCGCCGCTGGAAATTAGAACAAGAAAACTCCATTCCCGAAGGGAATCTAATAATATCCTTCAATCTCCTCTAGAATTCCTAAAACCTCCTCAACTGACAACGTATTCATCAACCTCATCTTGAACGGCTTGAAGTTCGGCAAGCCCTTGAAATACGAGGCCCAGTGCTTGCGGATTTCCAACAAGGCGATGTGCTCGCCTTTCCACTCCACCGAACGCTCCAACTGGATTCTGCTCACACGCACACGCTCCGCCACATCGGGTGGGGGCAACTCCTCCCCTGTTTCCAAATAATGCCGGATCTGATTGAATATCCAAGGATTGCCGTATGAGGCGCGGCCTATCATCAGCCCATCGACACCATAAGTGTCTTTATAATGCTTGGCCGAAGGCCCGTCCACCACGTCGCCATTGCCGATGATGGGGATGTGCATCCTGGGGTTGTTCTTCACGGCTCCGATGAGGGTCCAATCGGCAGGGTCGCTGTATTTGGTGGTACGCAGACGGCCATGGATGGTCAGGGCGGCGATGCCCACGTCTTGAAGGCGTTCGGCGATGTCGACGATTTCGCGGTGTTGGTCGTCGTAACCAAGTCGCGTCTTCACCGTCACGGGTGTCTGCACCGCTTCCACCACCGCCTTCGTGATGGCCACCATCTTTGGGATGTCGTTCATGATGCCCGAGCCGGCACCTTTCGAGGCCACCTTTTTCACCGGACAGCCGAAGTTGATGTCGATGATGTCGGGATGGGCGGTCTCGGCATAACGCGCCGCCTCTACCATGGGCTCGACGGCATTGCCGAAGATCTGGATGCCCACAGGGCGCTCCATCTCCTCGAAATCCAACTTCTTGATGCTCTTCACCGAGTCGCGGATGAGGCCATCGGCGGAGATGAACTCGGAATAGACCACGTCGGCGCCAAACAACTTGCAGACATAGCGGAACGGCGGGTCGGAGACATCCTCCATCGGGGCGAGGAGGAGCGGATAATGGTCGAATTCGAGATGGGCTATCTTATACATGACGCTGCAAAATTACAAAAAGTGTATCTTTGCGGCAAAATCAATCCACGATGAATGACAATTTGTTTATCGAGAACCTCAAGCAATCCTCTGGGATGCGCGTCTTCCTTTTCCTAGTCATCCTGTTGCTTAGCACCTTGCTAGGTGTTGCAATAGCCGCCCTTTTCATCTTTGCCGGCGACACGGGGATGAAACTTGGGCAAGGCATCAGTTCCATCTTCATGTTTGTCGTGCCTCCCATTGTGTACTATTACATCACACGCAAGGAGCATCAGATGCAGGACTTGGGCCTACGCCAGCTCACCCCTCCGTGGTGGCTTATATTAATAGGTGCAGCACTGATGTTCGTCTCCATACCCGTCACCGCCACCCTGACCTCATGGAACGAAAGCATGGACTTTGGGGGCGTTCTCCAGCCGCTTGAAGACTTCCTGAAGACTTTAGAGGAGACGGCAAAAGTAGCCACCGAGCAGATGTTGAAAGCCGACACCTTCGGCGGACTGCTGTTCAACCTTCTCATCATCGCGTTGATACCCGCCGTCGGCGAGGAGTTGACTTTCCGTGGGGTGCTGCAACAGTCGCTCACGCGCCGCATGAACCCACACATCGCCATTCTCCTTTCAGCCGCCATCTTCTCCTTCATCCATTTCCAGTTCTACGGCTTCCTGCCACGACTGTTCCTCGGGATGCTCCTAGGTTACATGTTCTACACCACCAACTCACTGTGGACCAGCATCTTGATGCACTTTCTCAATAATGGCACCGCCGTGGTGCTGTATTACCTCAGCTACAAGGGCCTCATCGGTATCGACGTGGATCATTTCGGGGAAACGCAAAACGTATGGGTCATCATCGCCAGCGCAGCGGTGACCGTTTTACTCATCGTGTGGAGTTGGAGAAAGAAAGCAATCAAAGAAACTTGTCAAGAAAGATAAACGGCATCAACGACTCGATGCCTTCGAAGACCATGACGGGGCCCGTGTCGCCTTGGCAGAGCACACGCAAAGGGCGTTTCGAGACCTGCTCCACCTCCACCATCACCTGACGGCAAGCCCCACAAGGGGCGACAGGTTCATCGATGCTTTTGGTTTCGGAATAAGCAGTCAAAGCCAAAGCCTCGATAGCCACACCCGGATACTGTGCCATCGCCGCAAACAACGTCACACGCTCGGCACACAAACCGCTGGGATAGGCAGCATTCTCAATGTTGTTGCCCGTCACCACAGCGCCATTAGACAAGCGTGCCGCGGCACCTACCTGAAACTTTGAGTAAGGCGCGTAGGCATTGCGAGCCGCCTCGTGGGCGCGACGCATCAGGTCGGCATCCTGTTGCGGCAGCTCTTCCATCGAATCATAAACCTCGTAGGGACAAATGAACTGTTGTTTCCTCATGATTGCTGGCATTGTTGCCGCAAAGATAGCATTTTTTCCAATACTTGTACGTATTTCGCAAAACAAGAATCTCCTCGCCGTAATAGAGATTGCAGGCGAAGCTCACGACGACGGCTCAGTATAAGGTCTGGCAAACAGCAAAAATGCCTCAAAGAAGGCGAACAACGTTACACCGGCTTGGGTCTCCAGGGTGTCCTCGGGAAACATGGAGAGTAGCATGATGCAAAGGAACACCATGTACAAATAAGTGTGGTTACGCTTCGACGCAAACCAAGGATAGAACAGGATGAACAGGAAAAACGCCAAGCCCACCAGGCCGAAAGCCACCGCGATGGCAAGATACTGATTGTGGGCGCGGAAGCGGAATTCCTCTTTCAGCGGAGAATGGATCTCGTCATAAGTCTGGGCAAATGCCTGTGGCACGTCGCCCGTGCCCACCCCAAACCAAGGATGCTGCCCGATGATGTGGAATGAGGCCCGCGTGAACTCGATCCTTTGCGACAACGATCCACCATTGGGATTGTTGAAGCGGCGATAGAGGTTGTACTCGAACAAAGTGGACGAGAGGCGGGCATGCATGCCGGGATGTTTCCAGTTGTTGTAATTGGCCACGCCCTGTTCGACATTACGGACATCCTCTTCGGTCAAGGCCATCACGCCTTGGGCATCCTTGCGCAGACCCTTGGAGGTGAGATAACGCGCCAAAGTGGCCTCCAGACTCTCGCCGTTGAGGGTGTTACCTTCGAGCGGCAAATCGCTGCGTTGGGGCCAAGCCTCCTGCAGCTCCTTGCGGCAATAATAAAGGCCCACAAAACGCCCATCCTCAACGGGATTGTAGACCGTGTCGTGCCAATAGTCGTTGCCTTGGGCGGTCTTTCGCTCCAAAGTGCTGAAATCCACAGGATCTACTTTCAGCAGCGGCCTCACGAAATGCACGGCACACACGACACCTATGACAAGAACAGCCAAGGCCGTCGCCGCTACGGCGATGTGCCATCCCCTGCTCTGTTTCCATTGCAGGAAGGCGTAGGCAGCCGAAACAAGGGCCACGACGGCGAGTATCACATAGCCCGACAGCGACTCGAAGATGTAAATCTGATAAACGAACCAAAGGAGCAAGAACCACTGTAGAATCTTGTCGACAAGCTTTGTCGAAGAACCTTTTTTTATCATGTACCAGCTAATCACCGCGATGCAGAACACGATGTTGAGGCAGAAACGGATATGGCTGATGAAATGGGAGATCTCACGGACGTCATCATACGAGTGCCTCCAGTAGGTCACGCTGCTGAACAAAGTGGCCACAAAGACTGAAAGCACATAGACGAGCATGACGAAGTTGAAGCGTTTCCTGTCCAAAGGCTCCATGCTCGACATCACAAAAGGCATGACCAAGATAGGCAGCTTGACGCGAAGGTCACGCAAGGCATAATTGTAATCGGAGGTCCAGAGCAGGCCCACGACATGCATGAGGTAGAAGGCCACCAACAGGACGGCGACTTTGTTGCTCCAAAAGCGAGTGAACTTTTCTTTGAACGACTTGGTGCAAATGCCGTCAACAACCCATACGAGGATCAGCCAAAACTGCGACATGCCCATGAGGAAGGGCGACAAGGTGAGGCCTACCACCACCATCAACAAGCCCAACAGGTAGGCTTGGTTCAGATAGGGTCGTATGGAAGTCGGGGCAGTCATCAATTACCGCTCAAAATGCTGTGGTATTCGTCCTTGCCGTTGGTGTTGAGCAGGATTTCGAAGGCGCGTTCCAGCTCAATGTCATTCTTGAGCGAAGCAATGATACGTCCTCTCTGGTAATAATAGCGACCGATGATTTCAGAGCGCAACAGGTCTTCGATGTCCTTACGGTTGCTGATCAAGTCGTTGGCCTTCTCGAGGGCCAGGTTCTTCTCCAAGAGGTCGAGCTGGGCCTGTATCTGGTCCAGATAGCCTTCTTCCCTGGCTGTTTCCCTCAGCTTCTGAATGAGACGTTCGCTCTCCGTGACATAGGTGAAGTTCTTCTCTTTGACGAAACGCATGAAGTCCTGATAAGTGGCCTCGTCGATTTGGAATCGGTCGGCCGAGTCGATGCTGGGATGCTCGCTGTAGAACTTGTTGGCGTAGTCGAAGATCAGGTTCTTTCCGTAGAGATAGGCGGTCACCAAGGCGTAGGGCGGGTTTTCCATCTTCACGTCGGGCATGATGCCGTGGCCTTCGTAGACGATGCGGCCGTTGGCGGTATGGAAGACCCTGCCGAGGCTATCGTTCTGCACCCGGGTGGTATCACTCTTGTGCGAATAGTCGATCTCCTGGATGCAACGACCGCTGGGAATGTAGTATTTGGCTACGGTGACTTTCAGCTGGGTGTTGTAGCTCAGAGGCAGGATATTCTGCACCAAGCCCTTGCCGAAGGTACGTTGGCCGATGATGACACCGCGGTCGTAGTCTTGGATGGCGCCGGCCACAATCTCGCTGGCCGAGGCGCTATTGCCGTCCACAAGGACCGCCAGAGGAATCTCCAAATCAACAGGCTCGTTGGTGGTGGCATGGAGGCTGTTGGCCGTCGCGGCCTTGCCACGCATCGAGACCACGGGCTTCCCTTTGGGGATGAACAGATTGACGATGTCGACCGCCTCGTTCATCAGGCCACCGCCGTTGCCGCGCAGGTCGAGAATAAAGCCTTTCAGCTGGTGGCTGTTACGCATCTCCACGAGTTTCTCCTTCAGCTCCTTGGCCGCATCGCGGGTGAAGCCGCTCAGCGAGAGGTAAGCCACGCCGTTGTCGAACACGGTATAATAAGGGACGTTGTCGATTCTCACCTTCTCGCGTTTCAAGGTGAACTCCATAGGTCTCTCCACTCCATAACGCTTGATCTTCAACTTCAGCTCGGTGCCAGGCTGACCCTTCAACAGGTTGCTGACCTCCAAGGTGTTCTTCCTATGGCAGTCCACGCCATTCACCTCAAGGATGATGTCGCCAGCGATGATTCCAGCCTTCTGGGCAGGCCAACCGTAGTAGGGGTCGGAGATGCGGGTGTATTCTCCGTCATACTGGATAAGAGCGCCTATGCCTCCATATTCGCCCGTGGTCATGAACTGGGCGTTCTCGATCTCCGACTCAGGGATGAAGACCGTATAGGGGTCGAGGCCTTCCAACATGGCGTTGATGGCCGCCTCGTTGAGCTCGCCCGGATTGATCTCATCCACATAGTTGAGGTTCAACTCACGCAGGAGGCTGTTGTAGATGTCGAGGCTCTTGCCGATTTCGAAGTTGTTCTGCCGCTCTTGGGCGACGAGGCCGATGGGGAGGAGCAGGGCCAGGATTAGGGTGTGTAGATATTTCATATTTTTATCGGTTTGTTCTTGATATGCAGGGGTTCCGCTACGCTTCACCGCCTGCTCATTGTCCAGCGTCCCCTACGGGACAGGGTCATAACCGCTGCCGCCCCATGGGTTGCAGGAGAGGATGCGTTTGAAGGTGAGCCAACCGCCCTTGAAGAAGCCGTATTTCTCGATGGCCTCGATGCCGTAGTTGGAGCAGGTGGGCGTGTAGCGACAACTCTTCCCGATGAAGGGCGACAAGGTCACCTGATAGATGCGTATCAGCAGGATCAAGAACTTAGCGGGCAGTTTGGCTATGCTTTTCATGGAGTTTAATGATTTCAGCGACGGCTTTCTTCACCTTGGCCAGCATCTCCTCGTAGGAATGGATGACCGTAGCCGTATAGACTAACGCTACATCGACGGAAATATTATCCCTTTGGCAGATTTCGTAGAGCGGCGCCTTGCTTCTGCGCCACGACTCACGCATGAGGCGTTTCACGCGGTTGCGCTTGATGGCGTGATGAAAGCGTTTCTTGGAGACGGAGACAAGCAGCCGGACGGTCGCGGGCCGACTTTCATCGTGGCGAAACAGATAGACGACCCGAAAGGGGTACACACTGAATCCACGCCCTTTGTCGAAAAGCGCCTGGATGTCGTTCTCCTTGCAGATGCGTTCGTATTTGGGTAAACCTTCGGGGGAAACCATGAGAGGAAGGTTTTGAGCGTCAGCGACTTATTTCTTCTTGCTCTTCTTGGTCTCGGCAGCGATGTATTCCTCGATGGCCATGGTCATCGAAGGGGCAGTCTGGGTGGGCGCACGGAAACTGAGTTCGAAGCCCGCGTCGACGATGGCTTGGCAAGTGGCCTCGCCGAAGCCGCCGATGGCGACTTCCTTCTGCTCGAATTCGGGGAAGTTCTCTTTCAGCGAGTGGATACCGGCGGGGCTGAAGAAGACCAGCATGTCGTAGTCGGCGATTTTCACCTTGTCCCTCAGGTCGGCGGGCACCGTGCGGAACATCACAGCCTTGGTGAAGTTGAGCTTGGCGGCGGTCAGCAGGTCGATGGTGGCGTCAGAGCTGATGTCGGAGCAGCAGTAGAGGTATTTCTCGTCCTTGTGCTTCTTCATGATGTCGATGAGGTCGTTCAGCGTCTGGTTGCCGTAGAACACCTTGCGCTTGCGGTATTGCACATAGCGTTGCAGATAGAAGGCCGTCGACTCGTTGATGCAGAAATATTTCAGCGTCTCAGGCACGGCATAGCGCATCTCCTTGGCCACTCTGAAGAAATGGTCGATGGCATTGCGGCTGGTGAGGATGATGGCAGTATATTCCGGAAGCTTGATATGTTCTTGACGAAGTTCACTTGCCGTAACATCATCGAGTTTGATGAACTTCTCGAAAGTGAAGTTCACGTTATACTTCTTCATCATGTCAGCAAAGGGAGTCTTCGAAATGTCGGCAGGTTTGGGTTGTGACACCAAAATTGACTTAATCTTCATCTTTTCTCTTCAATTTTAAGAACTCTTTTTTCTCGATTATTCCCCACATCCTGATCACGTAACCCTTTAAAAAACAGCACTATGACTGAAGTATCGCCAGCCTGCTGTAACGAGTGTCGCGATGGGTGCGATTTCGAGGGCGCAAAGATACAAAAAAATGTAAAACGCCGACACTTTTGTTGCAACTCGCGTCTCAATAATGCCCAAAACGAGCCTTACTATCGCCGCTAACACCAATAAACCAAAGCCAACCCACACAAAATATTTTATTGGATTATAAATCAAAAGCAGCGCAACGGGGATCATCACGATGAGGGTGAAGATGGAAACGGAAAACTGGACGGTCATCTGACGGTCGACGGCATCGCGAGCCTCGAAGAGCCAGTTGACGAAATGCAGCATCAGGTAACGGAGCAGCAGCCAACCCGTCATGATTGCGCAAATGGTCCAAAACATCGGCCTGCCGTTGTAGGTCGCCACGTCATGTGAGAGCACCACACAACTTTTCTGCACAAAGAGCGAGATGAGCAAGATGTAACCCACAGTAAATGAAGCGCACAGGAAGCTACGCAAGGGGTTCCATTCCCTCAACAGTTGGTTGGTGTGGGCCACGCCGCCCGGCACAGACAGCACCTGACGGAACTGGCGGGGATAGAGCTGTTTGTTGACCACGATGAGGAGCAGCATCAGGCCCAACAAGGCCAGGTTCCAGCCCTGCAGGATCTCGTAGCTCATACGCAGCATGGGCGTCATCGTGCCACGGAAGCCCGAGGTGATGAAGCTCGGCACCACGCTGTCGCAAGCGAGGGTGTCGACAGCTTGCACTGTGTCAACGGCTTGTAGGGTCCCAACGGAGGGGTTATAGAATATGTCGGGGTACTGCGGCATGCGTTTCCATCAAAAAAATGCGCTGCAAAAATAATGGATTATTTGCAAATCGAGACAAAAACTTTCTAACTTTGCAACCGAAAAAAAAGGGCAGACACACAAGTCTGCCCCTACGGTTTGTCAATTCAACAAAACAATAAACAATTAAACACAACAAAATGGATTTAATGCAAGAAATCATTGCCAATGCGCAAGCCAACAAACAACGCATTGTGCTCCCCGAGGGCGACGAGCCCCGTACCCTGAAAGCCGCCGACCGTCTGCTCGCTGACGGTGTCGCCGATGTCATTCTCATCGGTCCCGCTGAGAAAATCAAGGAGATGACCGCAGAGTTCGGTCTCCAGAACATCGGCAAAGCCCGCATCATCGACCCGATGACCAACCCCGAGCGCCAGAAATATGCCGACCTCCTCTTCGAGATCCGCAAAGCCAAGGGCATGACCCCCGAGCAGGCCTATGACCTGGCGGGTAACTTCATGTATCTCGGCATCCTGTTGGTGAAGGCTGGTGAGGCCGATGGTCTCGTCAGCGGTGCCCGCAGCACCACGGGCGACATGCTCCGTCCCGCTCTGCAGATCATCAAGACCGTGCCCGGCGTGAGCTGTGTCAGCGGCGCCTTCACGATGTTCCTGCCCGAAGGTTGTCCTTACGGCACCGATGGCCGCATGGTCTTCGCCGACTGCGCCGTCACGCCCATGCCGACGGCCGAGCAGCTGGCCGAAATCGCCATCTGCACCGCCGACACCGCCAAGGCCATCGCCAAGATCGACCCCATCACGGCCATCTTGAGCTTCTCCACCAAGGGCAGCGCCAAGCACGAAGTCGTCGACAAGGTCATCGAAGCCACCCGCATCGCCAAGGAGCGTCGTCCCGACCTCGTCCTCGACGGTGAGTTGCAGGCCGACGCCGCCATCGTGCCGTCCGTCGGTTCGAGCAAGGCCCCTGGTAGCCCCGTCGCCGGCAAGGCCAACACCCTTGTGTTCCCCTGCCTCGAAGTCGGCAACATCGCTTACAAGCTCGTGCAGCGTCTGGCCGGTGCCGAAGCCGTCGGCCCCGTGCTGCAAGGCCTCGCCAAGCCCTGCAACGACCTCAGCCGTGGATGCTCCATCGACGACGTGTACAAACTGGTCGCCATTACCTGTAACCAAGCAATCGCACAAAAACAGAAATAACCATGAAAATCCTCGTATTAAATTGCGGCAGCTCCTCCATCAAATACCAGCTGCTGGAGATGGAAAACGCCAATTCGTCGCGTCTGTTGGCCAAGGGCCTTCTTGAGCGCATTGGCCTCGAAATGGGCGAATTCACCCACAAATACAACGGTGAGAAATACTACGAGCAACTCCCCATCCCGAACCACACCGAAGGCATCAAACTGGTGCTGAAGGCTTTGGTCGACCCGAAGATGGGTGTCATCAAAGACCTCAAGGAAATCGACGCCGTCGGTCACCGCGTGGCCCACGGCGGAGAGCTCTTCCCAAAGAGCGTCCTCATCGACCAGAAAGTCATCGACGGCATTCAGTCGCTCACCGACCTCGCCCCCTTGCATAACCCGGGCAGCCTGCAGGGCATCCACGCCATGGAGGAAGTGCTCCCCGGCATCCCGATGGCCGCCGTGTTCGACACCTCGTTCCACAGCACCATGCCGCCTGAGGCCTATCTCTATGCCGTGCCTTTCGAGTACTACGAGAAATACCGTGTGCGCCGCTATGGCTTCCACGGCACCAGCCACAAGTACGTGGCCGAAAAGGCAGCCGCTTTCGTCGGCAAGGACTGGAAACAGTCGAAGATCGTCACCTGCCACCTCGGCAGTGGTGCCTCCATCGCCGCCGTCGAATACGGCAAGTCGGTGGAGACTTCGATGGGCTTCACTCCCGTTGAGGGCCTCGTCATGGGCAGCCGCACCGGCGACCTCGACCTCGGTGCCTTCATGTACATCATGGACAAGGAAGGCTACACCACCAAGGAGATGAACACCTTGGTGAACAAGAAATCCGGCCTCGTGGGCATCACGGGCGGCAAGCAGGACATGCGCGACGTGCGTGCCGGCAAGGAAGAAGGCGACGAGCGTTGCACCTACGCCTTCAACATGTTCGCCCACCGCGTGAAGAAATACATCGGTGGCTACATGGCCGTGATGAACGGCGCCGACCTCATCGTGATGACGGGCGGCATCGGCGAGAACGCCTGGTTCATGCGTGAAGCCATCCTCGAGAACATGGAAGGCCTCGGCATCGAATACGACCGCCAGATGAACAAGGAAACCATCGGCGACGCCGGTGTCATCTCCACGCCCAACTCCAAGGTCACCGTGGTGGTGTATCCTACCGACGAAGAGTTCGTCATCGCGCAGGATACTTACAACTTGGTAACCAAGTAATTAGAATCGCTTTTTAGACGCGTAAACGTCATTGCGAGCAAAGCGAAGCAATCTAGACGACAAACCTTAATGTCTGGATTGCTTCGTCGTTTCTCCTCGCAATGACGCAAAGCGACAAAGAATTATCCCCTATCGTAATGCGGCATATCCTCGGGGAGGATGATGGAAAACTCCACCAAGCCGCCAACCACCTGCTTGGCATCGTCCTCATACCACGGTGTCTGGTAAATCAGTTTCTTCTTGCCTTTCTTAGAAATGGTGTAGACATTGGTGGCGGCATCGTCCAAAAGATGACGGATGATTTGCTGAGAACGCTCGTTGTGGCATTTCATCAAGTCACGGCCACGGGCGTCGCCGTTCACTTCGATGGAGCTGTCGTTTTGGTAAAGGATTTCGCCGTCCTTGGCGCTGATGGTGATGGCTATGTTCAGCCCTTTGAAATAATCAAGTTGAGTCATGGTGCATGTAATTTTTGGGCAAAGATAGAATTTTTCTAAATTTGCAGCGTTTTTATTCGACAATGAAGAAACTTTACCGCTATATCGTCAAGTCGTTTCTCGGCACCTTCGTGCTCACTTTCTTCATTGTGGTGTTCATCTGGGTGATGCAGTTCGTGTGGCTCTATGTCGATGACCTTGTCGGCAAAGGACTGGAAATCAAGATTATAGCAGAGCTATTGTTTTACACCTCCATCACCGCCATCCCCATGTCGCTGCCTCTGGCTCTACTCTTGGCCTTGCTGATGTGCTTCGGCAACCTCGGCGAGCATTACGAGCTGGTGGCCATGAAAGCCTCGGGCATCTCCATGTGGCGTGCCATGCGTCCCCTGCTGGCCTTTGCACTGATGCTCAGCGTATTGGCATTTTTCATCTCCAACAGTCTCATCCCGATGGCCACCCTCAAATGGCGTACCTTGCTGACCGATGTGCAGCGGCAGAAACTGGCCTTCAATATCAAGGAAGGTGTGTTCTACAAAGACATCGACAACTATGTGATCTATGTGGAAAAGAAGGGCAAGGACGGAAGCCACATCTACGGCGTGAAAATCTACGACCACACCGACCGCATGGGCAACACCAAGATCATCACCGCCGATTCGGGCATGATGACCATGAGCCCCAACCAACGCAACATACTCTTCACGCTCTACAACGGCTACAACTACACCGACCTCACCCCCGACAACTACAAGGAGAAACGGCCTTTCGAGAGGATGTCGTTCAAGGAGGAACAGATCAAGTTCAGTTTGGCCTCGTTCGACATGACCCGTTCGGACGAAGACATGTACAAGTCGTACCAACAGATGATGAACATCCGCCAGCTCTCCAACTCGTTAGACTCGTTGGAGCAACGTTTCGTTACCAAGCAGGAAGCCTTCACCCAGGGCTTCGGTCGACGATGGTCCAACTACAACAGCACCCACAGCGGAGTCCCACCCGAAGGCATTGCCCCTGCACCCGTCGCCGACAGCCTCATCGCCGACACCTGCATACAGCTGCGCTGGCCACTCCTCGACCAACATGAAGGCGAGGCGCACACCGCCATCGTCAACCTGGCCATCGGCACCGCGCAAAACGCCAAAGACAACGTGGCCTTCAACAAGCTGGACCTGAACTCGCAGACCGAGAACATCAACAAGCACCGCAAGGAATGGCACAAGAAGTTCACCCTCAGCATCGCCTGCCTGATATTCTTCTTCATCGGTGCGCCCTTGGGCAGCATCATCCGCAAGGGCGGCCTGGGCCTGCCCGTGGTTATCTCGGTGCTGTTCTTCATCGTCTACCATCTCATCTCCACCATAGCCGAGCGCATGGCCGTCTTCGGCGACCTCAACATGTTCCTCGGCGTCTGGCTCTCTTCCCTTGTGTTGCTGCCTGTCGGGCTGTTCTTCACCTTCAAGGCCACCACCGACGCCGCCCTCTTCGATGGCGACAGCTGGAAGAAATTCTTCCAACGACTGTTCAAGAAAAAACAAATTGCCGAGACACCGACAACGACATAAATATTGCGGCTGCCACGGTGTGACAAACATTAAAACGGCTGCCACGGTGTGACAGCCCTACAAAGCGAAAAACAAACGATCGATAATGAAAATACTCCTACTCTGCAACAAGCCTCCCTACCCTGCCTCTGAAGGCGGTCCCATGGCGATGAACAGCATCATCACGGGTCTGCTCGAAGCGGGGCATCAGGTCAAGATACTGTCGGTCAACAGCGAGAAATACAACGTCAAGGAGACCGACATCCCTGAGGAATACAAGCAGAAAACCGGCATCGAGCTCATCGACGTCGACCTGAGCATCAGACCCGTCAAGGCCTTCCTCAACCTTTTCACCAAACGTTCGTACCATGTGGAGCGTTTCATCTCGGAGGATTTCAAGGCCAGGCTGAGCGAGGTGCTCGAGAAAGAGCAATTCGACGTGGTGCAACTGGAGATGCTGTTCATGGCACCCTATGTGGAGACCATCCGCAAGCACTCGAAAGCCATGATTGTGCTTCGCGCCCACAACGTGGAGCACAAGATCTGGGAGCGCATCGCCAAGGAGACCAAGTTCTTCATGAAACGCTGGTACATCAACCATTTGGCGAAAACCTTGAAGGAGTATGAACTCAACGCCTTGGAAACCGTCGACGGCATTGCCGCCATCACCCGCAAAGACGCCGCCTTCTTCCGCAAATACTGCTCCAAGCCCATCATCGATATCCCCTTCGGCGTTTATCCTGAAGAGTTTACGCCGAAATACGACATCGAAGGCAAGCCTAAGTTCTACCACATTGGTTCCATGAACTGGATGCCCAACGAGGAAGGCATACGCTGGTTTATCGACGAGGTGCTGCCCAAGACGGTGGAGAAGGTCTACGACTTCGTCTACCATTTGGCAGGACGCAACATGCCCGAGTGGCTCACCACGCTGAACAACCCGCATGTCGAGGTCGTAGGTGAGGTGCCCGACGCCAAGGCCTTTGTCGCAGAGCACGACGTGGCCATCGTCCCCTTGCTCTCGGGTAGCGGCATCCGCATCAAGATCATCGAGTCGATGGCCATGGGCAAGACCGTCATCACTACACGCGTGGGTGCAGAGGGCATACTCTACGACGAGGACGTCAACATCATCATCGCCGAGAACAAGGCCAAGATGGTGGAGGCCATCCGCAGCATCAACGAGAACCCAGAGATCGCCGTCAGGATAGGCCAAGAGGCACGAAAACTGGTGGAGAGCACCTACGACAACCGCAAGATCATCGCGCGCCTGCTGATGTTTTATGAGCAGATTCGTCCAGGGAGCAAGATCAGTTTTCTATAATTTTACTATCTTTGTACCCCAAATCCGAAGTGATGAAGATATTCGTCCTCTTGCCCCGCATCCCCTTCCCGCTTGAGAAAGGCGACAAGTTGCGGGCATTCAACCAGATAAAACAACTCGCAAAGCATAACGAAATCGTCCTTTGTGCGCTCAACGACAACCCTAAAGTCAGCGAGCAGGATGCTTTCCATGCCTTGCAGCCTTATTGCCAGTCGGTCAATTTCATCAAAATCAGCAAACCACAGATCGCCTTGGGTCTCGTCCGCGCCTTCTGCAAGGGTCTGCCCATGCAATGTGGCTACTTCTACAACCGCAAGGCCGCCAAGAAGATCGACGCCCTCATCGCCAAGCACAAGCCCGACATGCTCTTCGGACAGTTGCTCCGCGTGGCAGAGTACATACGGCACAAAGACCTCCCAAAAACCATTGACTATCAGGATATCTTCTCCTACGGTATGAAACGCCGCGCCGATATCGCCTCGTTCGTCACACGTCCCATATATACTATGGAGTACCGTCGCCTGCGCCGCTACGAGGCCGCCATCTTCGACGACTTCGACGTGAAGACCATCATCAGCGAACCCGACAGGGCGTTGTTCCCCCACGAGAAACGCGACGAGATTCTCATCATCCCCAACGGCGTCGACCACGACTACTTCAAGCCGCAGGAACAAGAAAAGAAATACGACCTCGTCTTCACGGGCAACATGAGCTACCCGCCCAACGTGAACGCCGTAGAATATCTGGCTGATGAGATCCTGCCCATCGTGTGGAAGACCCTGCCCGAGACAAAACTATACATTGCCGGTGCCACCCCCGACCCGAAGGTGAGGAAGGCCGCCTCGGACAAAGTCATCGTCAGCGGCTGGCTTGACGACATCCGCGACGCCTATGCCCAGAGCCGTGTCTTCATCGCGCCGATGCGCATCGGGACGGGACTGCAGAACAAACTGCTGGAGGCCATGTCGATGGGCCTGCCTGCCATCACCTCGCCCTTGGCCAACGCCTCTTTGGGCGCAAAACCCAGTGAGGAGATCCTGATTGGCAGCAACGCGGAGGAAATGGCACAGAACATCATCACCTTGCTTAGTGACACACAAAAGGCGGAACGAATCGCACAAGCAGGATTCGATTTCACCAACCGCGTTTATGATTGGGGCAAGGCAACCGATATCCTCGAAAACGCAATGGTCTCAACTTCAAACTCTAAACCCTAAACCCTCAACTGAATATGGCACAACCCGACGACAAAAAAATCATCTTCTCGATGGTAGGCGTGAGCAAAATCATCCCGCCGTCGCGACAAATCCTGAAAGACATCTACCTCTCCTTCTTCTATGGCGCCAAAATCGGCATCATCGGTCTGAACGGAGCGGGCAAATCCACCCTGCTGCGTATCATCGCCGGCAAGGAGAAATCATATAACGGCGAAGTGGTGTTCTCGCCCGGATATTCCGTGGGCATGCTCGACCAGGAGCCGCAACTCGACGACAACAAGACCGTCCGCCAGGTGGTGGAGGAAGGCGTGCAAGAAATCGTCGACATCCTCAAGGAATACGAGGAAATCAACAACAAGTTCGCTGAGCCCGACGCTGATTTCGACAAGCTGATTGCCCGTCAGGGCGAACTGACCGAACTCATTGAGCAACACGATGCTTGGGAGCTCGACAGCAAGCTGGAGCGTGCCATGGACGCCCTCAACTGTCCCGATGGCGACACCCCCGTGCGTAACCTCTCGGGAGGCGAACGCCGCCGCGTGGCCCTCTGCCGTCTGCTGCTTCAAGAGCCCGACATCCTGCTCCTCGACGAGCCCACCAACCACCTCGATGCCGAGAGCATCCAATGGCTGGAGAGCCACCTGCAGCAATACAAGGGCACCGTCATCGCCGTCACCCACGACCGTTACTTCCTCGACCATGTGGCTGGATGGATCCTCGAACTCGACCGCGGCGAAGGCATCCCGTGGAAAGGCAACTACTCGTCGTGGCTCGACCAGAAGACCGCCCGCCTCGCCATGGAAGAGAAGACCGAAAGCAAGCGTCGCAAGACCCTTGAGCGCGAGTTGGAATGGGTGCGCATGGCGCCCAAGGCACGTCACGCCAAGGGCAAGGCTCGTCTGGAATCGTATGAGAGGATGCTCAACGAAGACGTGAAAGAGAAGGAAGAGAAACTCGAAATCTATATCCCCAACGGCGACCGACTCGGCACCAAAGTCATCGAGGCACATGATGTCACCAAGGCTTATGGCGACAAACTTCTTTTCGAGAACCTGAACTTCAGCCTGCCGCAAGGCGGCATCGTGGGTGTCATCGGACCCAACGGTGCAGGCAAAACCACGCTGTTCCGCCTCATCATGGGTTTGGAAAAGCCCGATTCAGGCACTTTCGAGGTTGGTGAGACCGTGAAGATCGGCTATGTCGACCAGCAACATGCCGAAATCGACCCCGAGAAAACCGTTTGGGAAGTCATCAGTGGCGGCAACGACTTGATCCAGTTGGGCAAACGCAGCATCAACTCACGCGCCTACGTCTCCCGCTTCAACTTCGGAGGCAACGACCAGCAGAAGAAGGCCGGCGTGCTTTCGGGCGGTGAACGCAACCGCATGCACCTCGCCTTGACCTTGAAGCAGGAAGCCAATGTCCTTCTCTTGGACGAGCCAACCAACGACATCGACGTGAACACCCTTCGTGCCTTGGAGGAAGGTCTTGAGAACTTCGCAGGCTGCGCCGTCATCATCAGCCACGACCGTTGGTTCCTCGACCGTGTGGCCACCCACATCCTCGCCTTCGAGGGCAACTCGCAGGTCTACTTCTTCGAGGGCTCTTACTCTGAATACGAGGAGAACAAGATGAAACGCCTCGGCAACGTAGAGCCTAAACGATTCAGATACAAGAAACTGAAAGAATAGGCAGTGAGATTCCCTTCGGGAATGGAGTTTAGTCGTAAAACTACAAGCGGCGGCAAATAGAGCTTACGAATCGTAAACGCTACAAGCCGCCGCTGGTTACATTACAATGTCCATTCCATTCCCGAAGGGAATCTCTATCATTTCTTGTAGAAGAGGTTATTCTTGAAGAACTTGATGACGGCGATGATACCTATGGCAAAAGTGCCAACGATGGCGAGAAACATTGCAGCAAAGATAATGATGAAAGCCACGCCAACCACAAGTACTGCCAAACCCACGAAACCCCAAATGGCATGCTCGACGCCGTTGCCGACGATCCTATACACGGTGTTACCGATGGTCTTGACGGCAAGGGTGGGATTCAAAGCTTCACTGATCATACCTGGGATGCTGGCAAGGATGGCTCCGATGGCACCTAAGATGAGCATGAACACGGAAGCCGTCGTGGATCCCACGCTGCCCAAAACGGTGTTGCCCTCCGCCTTACTCGCCTCGACTTCCTCGGCAGTGGCTGGGACGAAAGCGATAAGGGAATAGCAGATGTAGAGCACTATCGCCCACAGTCCCAACAACAAGCCGCCCCACTCCGGACGGTATGGCCTGCGTTCACTGATGATGGGCAAGGGCATAATAAAGACATAAAACAATACTGCCAGGAAACTGAACACAAAGAGCCAGGTCACCCAGTTCTTGCCATTATAGACATAACCTGCCGTGTTGGGGTCGGTGTTCTTGATTCTCTTGAAGACGGAGAAGACCGCCAGTCCTATCGCTCCAAACACAGCGATATAAATGATAATATCTAACCACATAATGATGTTTTTTAATTAAACATTGATTAATTATTCGCTGCAAATTTAGCAATTACCATCATAGTTTTTTTGAGAATGGACAAATAAGATTGCATTTTTGAATATAATTCCTATATTTGCATCGTATTAACCTTAAAAAAACAACACTATGAGTTTCGGCGAAGCTATCAAAAGCGTGTTTTCAAAGTATGCAACTTTCTCGGGCCGTGCACGCCGTTCCGAGTTCTGGTATTTCTTCCTGTTCAACATGATTGTCAGCATTGGGCTAACCATCCTTGGCAGAAAAGTACCCATCTTGGGTTTCTTGGGCTCACTTTGGTCCTTGGCCATCCTAATTCCTTATCTCGCCGTCACGGTGCGACGTTTCCACGACATTGGCAAGAGCGGATGGAACTACCTCTATCTGCTGATTCCATCCCTGCTTTATGTAGGCTACCTCGTTTATTTAATCATCCAAGTAGGCAGCTCCGTCGTCGGTACAAACGGTGCCATTGACTCCGACGTACTCTCAAGCATGCTCATGAACAACAGCAAAGCCTTGCTCACCATAGCCATTCTCATGATTGCGACCTTGATTGCCTGGATCGTTTGGATCGTTTGGATGGCTCGCGACAGCGAACCCGGCGAGAACAAATGGGGGCCCAACCCTAAGGAAATGCCCAACAACGACCCCGAGGCAACGATCTCTTGATTTCCATCTTTCGAAATACAAATAAGGTGCGGGCCAAGGTCTGCACCTTTGTTTTTTCGTCGCGCGTGATTTTTTGCGTCTTTCCGCACCTAATTAATAAAAAGAGAGTATCTTTGCCGTCACAAACAAGCATCTAAATACCGTTACAAATGAAAAAACTATTCCTTTCCCTTTGCCTTATCTTGCTTGGCTTCGGCAGCCTCATGGCAGGCCCCGTCGACCAGCAGAAGGCCCAACGAATCGGTGCCAAGTTCCTGAGCACCACCGCCGTCAGCCAGAGGAACGCCGACATCCAGCTGAATCTGGTCGCGGCCGCCCTTACCCGTGGCACCATCGACTATTACGTCTTCAACGTCACGAACGGTGAAGGCTTCGTCATCGTGGCCGGCGACGACCGCGTGAAGCCCATCCTCGCCTACTCCACCACGGGCAGCTTCGATCCTGACAACGTGGCCGAAGGCTTCCAGTTCACCCTCGACGGCTTCCGTGAGGAGATCCAATACGTGCGCGAGCACAACCTCAGCGCCACACCCGACATCACGGCCGAGTGGCGCAGGGTGGCACAAACCGGCAGCCTCAACCGCGGCGGACAGACCCGCGCCGTGGTAGGCCCGCTCTGCCAGTCCATCTGGAACCAAAACTTCCCTTGGAACAGCCAGTGCCCCGAAGACCCCGACGGCAACGGCGGCCATGTGTACGCCGGCTGCGTCGCCACGGCCATGGGACAGGTGATGAAATATTGGGATTGGCCTGCCCAAGGCAACGGCTCGCACAGCTATCACCCCTCGGGCTATGCCCAACAGAGTGCCAACTTCGGCCAGACCGAGTATCACTTTGAGTTGATGCCCCTGGCCTTAGACTCCACCAGCACCGAAGAGGAATACTTCTACATCGCACAATTCCTGCACCACCTCGGCATCTCCGTCGACATGCAGTACAGCCCCAACGGTAGCGGCGCCTACTCCGAGTCTGTGCCGAGTGCCTTGCGCAGCTACTTCCGCTACACCTGCAACGATCACGTGACGAACTACGGCAGCTATTGGCCGGGCTGGGGCTACTCCAACGAGGAATGGGCCAACATGCTGAAGGACGGCGGCATCGACGAGATGATCCCGCTCTACTACAGCGGCTCCGACGACAGCGGTGCCGGCGGCCACGCCTTCGTGTGCGACGGCTACGACGAGAACGACTACTTCCACTTCAACTGGGGCTGGAGCGGTCGCGACGATGCTTGGTGCCCCATCGGCGCCCTCAACACCACGCGCTATGCCTTCAACCAAGTCAACGGCTTCACGGGCCACATCGTCCCGCAAAACGACGAATACTTCAACCGTCCCGACAGCGTGGCCAACATGGCCGCCCTCGAGAACGCCGACTTCAACGCCGTGCGCCTCAGCTGGACCAACCCCACCCACGACCTCGACGGCCAAGCCCTGACCAGCATCACCTCGGTCACCATCCGCCGCAACTTCGAGGAGATCGCCGTGCTGACCGACGCCCAGGTGGGTGCCGACATGGAATACGATGACGGCGGCCTCGAGCCTGGCCTCTACGAATACGCCATCTATGTCACCAACGAAGCAGGCATCAGTCGCACCACCTACCGCAGCCTCCTCGTGGGCGAGAAGTGCAACCTCGTCTTCCAACTCCACGACGACGGCGGCGACGGATGGAAGGGTGCCGCCATCAGCATCGCCGACCAAGACTTCAACCGTCTGGCCGTCGTCACCATGACGCAAGGCTCGGCCCTCGTCGTCGACCTGCCCATGCTGAGAGGCAACCTCCACTTCGTTTGGAACCACGGCTGGTACCACAGCTATCCCGAATACGACACCGACGGAGAGTGCTCCTTCACCATCCTCGACCAAAACGGCAACGAGCTCTTCGTCAGCGGCGAGTTGGAGGACGGCATCCTGTTCACCTACGACAACAACTGCGAGGAAGGCCCGCTGACTTGCTATCCCGTGCTGAACCTCGAGGGCGAGTACCTGTGGCTCGGCAGCGAGGAATATGGCAACAACCTCACTTGGGACCGTCCCAGCGTAACCACCAACCTCGACCATTTCAACATCTACCGCAACATCCTCGTCACCGAAGAGGCCGAGCTCATCGCTGAGGTGCCTTACACGGGTGCCAGCAGCTACGAATACTTCGACGACGTGAACGAGCAAGGCGAGTACGAGTATGAGGTGACGGCCGTGTTCGTCAGAGGCAACGAGCAATGCGAGTCGGAGCGGGAAAGCATCAGCAACCTGATCGTCACCGCCCTCGACGAGAACAGCGCCAATGTCAACGTCTATCCCAACCCGACAGAAGGCCTGCTCAACGTGAGCGGCAGCGGCGCGATGCACATCAGCGTCAGCAACCTCCTGGGCCAGACCCTCATGGAGACGACCGCCGAAGGCAGTGCCACCCTCGACCTGAGCCGCTACGACTCGGGCATGTACCTCATCCGCATCGAGACCCCGAGCGGTGTGACGGTGCAGAAGGTGACCGTGAGGAAGTGACACACCTTATATTAATATGAGCAAGCCGTCCTGAAACTTTCGGGGCGGCTTGTTAATTTTAACCCTTCACGTACCCTTTCCAAGGGTGAGAAAATAATCCGTTATTTTTTCTTTTCAATCCTTACAATAAAAGAAATTTATTGTATCTTTGCGCTCGAATACGAATGAACGGATTGTCTTAAATCATTCATACTCAACGACTTAAAATAATTTTGCAAAAGCAACGGCCTTGGTACGGGATTTGCAGGTGCGGAGGGGCGAAATGAACCGAGGCTTTGGAGAATTTGTTTTTCCATAGTGTTGCCGAGCAAGGAGGGGCTATGCTCCTTCGTTATCGTTTTGTGTGAAGGATAGGACAAGGCATAGAGAATACAAATAACAAATCAAATAATGAATAAAAGAGAATGCAAATGAAGAACTTAACGCAACACAAAAAGAAGAAAGTCTTCCAGTATCTGGTGGCGGCATTTCTGCTCCTCGCCGGAAGTGGGACGGCTTGGGGAGAAACTTGGAGCAATGGTGCTTCTTATCCAAGCTCAAATGGCATCACTGGTTATGGTGCCACCGGAGCCATCGATATTTACGTAGATGGAACGGTATTTATTGACGGCACAATTGGCATCGGTGTTAGTACTGTCACCATCAGACCTTTGACCACTAATGGACAGTGCACCATTAAAAGGAAACCTGGTTTTACTGGAAATATGTTTAATGTTTCTTCAACATTTATTATATACGATGGCGTCACTTTCGACGGAAACAACATAGCCAACAGTGGTAATGTAATTTACAATCAGAACAGTTGTAATATTGTTGGAACTTCAGCCAATCCTGTGGTATTCGAAAATTGTCTTGGCACACCGATTACTAACAACTGGTATTTGGCCGCACAATACTGTAATTTTCAATCCAACAGTTCTTCCAGTGCAGGAGCCATCAATTCTATAGGAGTGGTAAGTTTATCCCATTGCGATTTTACTGGCAACCATGCTACTAACGGAAATGGCGGAGCTGTTTACCTTGCCCACAACAACGATGCTTTTCAATCAACTGTGAGTGATTGCATTTTCGATGGCAACACGGCTACATCAAGTGCCGGTGCACTTTATTTCAGTTATGTTGGCATTAATTCAAAGGTGACTTTGACAGGTTGTACCTTCAGAAACAACTCTTCATCTGTCGACGGAGGTGCCATCAAGAATCTGGGTATCTTAGACTGCAACAATTGTGTATTCAACAACAACAGGTCGCCCATTGGCGGTGCCATCTATCACCACGGATACAATGTTCCGAATTTAGGGGCAAGCACTTACATCAACTGCCAGTTTAATAACAACACTGCATCCAATGAGGGTGGTGCCATCCGAAGCAACTGGGCTTTGGTCATGAATGCCTGTACCTTTGACAACAATTCAGCCACAAACATTGGCGGTGCCATCTACAACGCAGGTGTAATGGAATGTAACGACCATCCCGAGAACAGTGCCCTTCATACCACTTTCACAAAGAACCATGCAGCTTCCGGCGGTGCCATCTATAGCACAGGCTTACAACTGTTTTGCACCAATTGTGTTTTTGGAGACGACTCCGATGCCTCAGAATATAACTATTCCACAAATATAGCAGGAGCGTTCTATGGAACCAACAACATTCATCTGACAAATTGTTCCTTCTATGACAGTGAAACTACAAACGGAGGTGGAGCCATATATTATGACGGCGCAATCAACGGTGCATACTCCTGTCTTATATCAGGCTGCACCATTATCAACAGTGTCGTCACCCATGCTACCGATGGTTATGGTGGAGGCGTTGTGAGTAGCTGGAGAAACGGAAACGATCCCGTTTTTGATCAGAACTACGTTGCTTCAACAATGACCCTTACCGGTAACTCCATCACCAACAACGATGCTGTTTTTGGTGGCGGTGTCTATGTCAATGAAGATGCTTCGGCCACTATGACCTCTGGTACTATATACAGCAACATCAACGTCACCGATGGCGGTGGCGTGTATGTCAACGACGGTGATTTCATCTTGGAGGGCGGCAGTATTGATACTCACACCGTTTCGCGCAACGGTGGTGGTGTGTATGTGGCAGCCAACGGCTCGCTGACCGTGAGCGGCGGCGATGTAGGCACCTCAGGTTACGCCAACTCAGCCCTGTTGGGCGGCGGTATTTACTCGCTCGGCACGGTGGAAATCAGCAGCGGTAACGTCCAGTACAACACGGTGACGGGCAGCAGCAGATTGGGCGCTGGTCTTTATGTGGCTGGCGGCACCTCTACCCTGAGCGGCACTGGCGTCATCCACCACAACACCAATGCCCTCAACGGCGGCGGCGTGTATGTGGCAGGAGGTAAATTTGAGCAAGAAGGCGGCACCATCCGTTCACACAGCACAACCAACGGTGCAGGCGTCTACTTGAACGCAGGCGAATACAACCTCAGCGGAGGTTATGTCGGCCAATCGGGCAACGCCAACGCTGCCACCGATGGCGGCGGCGTATACGTGAATGGCGGCACCTTCAAAATGACAGGTGGTAGCATCGTTTACAACACTGCTTCACAAGACGGCGCAGGCGTGTACATCAACACCAGCACCATGAACTATTACGGTGCCGGCGCCATCGAGTACAACACGGCCACGCGCAACGGTGGCGGCGTGTTTGTGAACAACAGCGGTACCTTATACATGCAGAACACGAAGATCAGGATGAATACGGCCACCCAAAACGGCGGCGGCGTGTACGTCAACGCTGGCGGCACCTTCAGCATGACAGGCACCGATAGCAGCCACAGCTGCGAGCTCACGCAAAACAAGGCTACCTCGGGCACGGGCGGCGGCCTCTACCACAAAGGCACCACCACCGTCACGGGTCTTATCCTTATCGTGGGCAATACCCAAGGCCGCGCTGCCGATAATGCCTATTTGGAACAAAGCGGTAGCACGAAGCCTTATCTCCACATCGGCGAGGCAGGTCTGCTTTGCGGCTCCGACATCCGCATACGCAACAACGCCAACATCGAGATTGCTCGCGGTACTGGCTCGACCAGCAATGCTGTCACGAGAGCACAACATGCTTTCCGTAACGAATTCTTCGACAGCGACTGCGGCAAGCAGGTATATACCGCAAGCGGTGGTGGCTATAATGCTTCCAGCAAGAACCTGTACATCGACGCAACCAACACGAGCAGCATCTTCTACAACCTGAGTGCTTCGTCGCCCACCGACTATGAGACGAGAACCGTCAACAGCGTCACCTACGTGACCAAGGTTAAGACCATCGCTGGTCTGGCTTATTTTGCCAAAGACGTGAACGTCAACGGCAAAGACTATTCAGGTCAAACCGTCACCCTCGAGAACGACATCACCCTGCCTACGGGCAGAGACTGGGTACCTATCGGCTACCGTCTGGAATGCGGTCCCGTGCCGTTCAAAGGCACCTTCGATGGCCAGTTCCACACCATCAGCGGCCTGAAGAGCGACCTCGGCTATCTTGACGCTGGCCTCTTCGGCTATACCGACGGCGCCACCATCAAGAACGTGCTCGTCGCCTCGGGTACGGGCTGCACGGCCTCTCAAAACCTCGGCGGCCTCATCGGTTACATGCATGGTGGCAAGGTGATCAACTGCGAAGTGCGCACCTCACTCGTCGGCAGCGCAGACTATATGACCGGTGGCCTCGTGGGTAAAGTCGACAACAACGGCATCATCCACTCCTCCTGCGCCATGCCCACCTTCACGGGCAGCGGTAACAGAGGCGGCTTGGTCGGACAGCTGGTCAGCGGCAGCAAGCTGTACAACTGCTTCGTCAATACGGCGACGGCAAGTAAGGGTCTCGTGGCCAGCAACGCTGGCGAAGTGCTTAACTGCTATGCTCTTGGCGTGACTGTAGCCAACCTCGTCGGCGGCAGCGGCACCATCAAGTATTGCTACGCCAACTCTGGTTCGGCCTCGGGCAACAACGGCGTGTTTGGTGCCACCAGCCTAGTGAACGGTAAGTACGGCTATAACCACCAAGACCAACAGATTACGGGCGGCTCAGCCAGCTACGTGACGAACGGCGGCCTCAGCAACACCGGCGAACTCGGCGGCCTGCTCGCCACCTTGAACAAATGGGTTAATGCACAGTCAGCCTCGTCGGGCTACGCCCACTGGACCCGTACCATGGCCAGCCCCATCAACGGCGACTATCCCGTGCTGATGTTTGCCGGCGCCAAGTGCCTCGGCTCCAAGGACGGTGTCTTCATCGACTACGCCACCGACCTTAACCCAATGATTACGGCCTACAACACCAACGGCAGCGGCGACATCTACCTCTACGATGTGCCTAGCAACGTCACCGTGGCCAATGGCAGCAACGTGAAGATCTACGTCAACGAGAACATCGGCTTCCTCCAGAGCGTCACCCTGCAGAACGTGCGCACGGGTGTCACCCTCGACAACAGCTCCACGGGCTTCATGTCCTACGACTGGCACATGTTCTCGTCAGCGCTCACCAACGCCCCCATGGGTCTCACCTATGCCAGCCAAGTGAGCAGCTATCCCATCTACGCCAACTACAGCACCTACCTGAGCAGCGGCATCCCGGAGAGCGTGTTCGCCTCGGCCAGCATCAACCCGCCTGCGACCTCCTTCAACACCTCGGCCAATGTAGGTTACTTCCCGACCAACACGCCCTATGCGAGCTTCGACTACTACTGCTATAGCGAGAACTACACGCACTGGATCAACTTCAAGCGTGAAGGCGTCCCCGCTTTCTACGACCACTGGCGACAGAACGAGGACAATAACAACATGCACCAGAACATACCCTACCAAAACGAGAGCAACATGCTGCGCGGCAAGGGCTACATGGTCGCCATCGACCAGACCTCCATGCTGATGACCGACGGCTCGCTCGACAACAGCGCCGTCAATGCCACCGTCAGCAACACCTCCAGCCTGTCGGGCTTTGAGGCTCCGCTCAAGGGCGTCAACCTCATCGGCAACCCCTACCAGGCCTACCTCGACTTCAACCAGATCGGCAACGGCCTCAACACCTACTTCATCCTCGATGCCGACGCCCACGGCTACATCGCCTACGTCAACGGAGGCTCCACGCCTAGCGAGCCCAGCGTCATCAACACCAACGCCCCGCGTTACCTGCACCCCCATCAGGGCTTCTTCGTCCGCGTGCCGCAGAACGCCTCCAGCGTCACCTTCAACAACACGATGATTG
>Ga0310690_10002904_pt1 | contig 26872 bp, 23 predicted proteins | sample AusTroGonzalo_MG_2_FD_207661 | JGI IMG/M metagenome (GOLD analysis project Ga0310690, IMG submission 207661) | Bovine rumen microbial communities from tropical cattle in Woodstock, Queensland, Australia - Gonzalo_04 (v2) (version 2) | ecosystem: Host-associated > Mammals > Digestive system >...
AGAGCATCCTCCTTCCGCGCACCGCGGTCAACGGCGGAATCGCGGTACCGCCGCAATCAGCTTTGAAAGAAGAGGAGAATTCCATGAGATCGAAGACCACTTTCACGATCCAGTACGCCCATCGTTTCTACCGTTTCATGGGGGAAGCGCAGTATCTCCACGGACACACGGGGATCCTCACCATCGAAGTCGAAGACACCATCAACCCCGGCGTCAACATGGTCTTTCCCTGCAACGAGATCCGGAAGATCGCCTGGGATGTCATCCGGAACTTCGACCACGCGCTGGTCCTCCGCGAAGACGATCCGCTGCTGCCCGCGATCCTCGAAGTCTACGAAAAGCAGGGCATCCGCAACGGAGCGCCGAACAACCTGATGACGGGTCCCGCCTTCAAGACCGAACTCGCCGCCGCCTATCCCGAATGCCGCCTCGTCGTCACCAAGGAGACGATGACCGTCGAGGGAATGATCAAGATCGTCTACGGGCTGCTCAAGGACAAACTCAACATCGTCCGCATCGACTTCGTCAGCGGCGACAACTCCGGGAGCGAGGAATACGCCCCCGGGGGAACGATGATCCGGTGTCCGCGCTGCGGCATCCTGCTGGATAAGAACGGCGTCTGTCCCAAATGCGGATACTCCGCCGCGCAGGGCGCGAAGTCCGCGAAGTAAGCATCCGGCGGCGCATCCCGCCGCGCCCGCGGCAAAGGCGCGCCGGGCGTTCTGACCGGGATGCGGCATGCAGGCGGCGACGGGAATCGGCTTCCCGCCGCCGTCTGCTGCTTGCAAACTTCGCAAACGCGGTGTAATGTAAGAAAAACGCATGCGGACGCCGGAGATCTCCTCCGCCGCCCCCGGAGGAATTCGCCTTATGAAACGATACAACGCCGAAACCTGGGAAGAACTGCTGAAAAAAGCCGCGGCGTCGCCGAGACTCCGCACGAATCTCAACATCCACGCGTCGCCCGAAGAGCCGATCAACCGGCTTTTCATCGCCGCTTTGCCGGGAAGCCCCTTCGCGATCCAGCGTCACCCCGACCGCTGGGAACTGATCAGTTGCCTGCGGGGACGCTTCCTCAGCCGGATCCACGACGACACCGGCGCCGTCATCGCCGAATACCGCATGGGCGAAGACACCGTCACACTGGAGATCCCCGCCGGAACGTGGCACAGCATCGTGATCCTCGAACCGTCGGTCTTCCTCGAAGTCAAGCGCGGCCCCTACGCGCCGGTCGCTCCCGAGGATACCCTGTCGCGGTGAAACGGCGGGAAAAAGCGCCTTCCCCGCCTCCTGCGCCGGCGGAGAATCCCGGCGAAGCGAGACGCCGTGCGCGCCGGCTGACGTGGACGGTGCTGCTGCTTTTCGCCGCCGCGCTGCGCTTCCGCGACTTTTTCGCCCCGCTCGCCTACGACGAGATATGGAGCCTGTCGGAATTCGCTCGGCTGCCGGCATGGCGGCTCTTCACCGATCTGGCGCTCCCCAACAACCACCCGCTGAACTCCCTCTACCTCAAGCTGCTGACGGGCTTCTCCGCGCCGCTTTCGGCGCTGAGGCTCCACTCCTTCGCAGCGGGGATGCTCTCGATCCCGCTCGCCGGAGCCGCCGCCTTCGGCGTATGGCGTTCCCGCCGGGCGGCGTGCTGGGCGGCGCTCTTTCTCGCCCTTTCCGCGCCCGCCGCCGCCTATTCGCAGCTGGCGCGGGGATACGCGCTGCAGCTGATGTTCCTGCTTCTCTACTCCGCCGGACTCGCGTGGTCCGGAGGACTCCGGAAACTGCTGCCATCCCGCCTCGGGATGCTGCCGGAGTGCGCGATTCTCGCCGGAGCGGCGGGGGCGATGGTCTCGCTGCCGAGTTCGCCGATCTTTCTCGGCGCGGCGACGGTCGCGGCGCTGGTGCTCCGCCGTCCCGCGCCGCCGAAGCGTTCCGCCGCGATCGCGGTCGCGGCGGCGGCGGTCCTCTCGCTCGCCTACCTCGGGATCAACTTCGCCGCGCTCCGCAGCGCTCAGGCGTGGGGCGAGTGCTTCACCGGAGCGGCGGGATTCCTCGCTTTCTGCGGCAGAACATGGCGCGAAACGACGCCCTTTGCGCTGCTGCCGCTCTTCCTCGCGGCGGTCGTGCTGAAGCCGCGCCGCGCCGCGCCGCTGCTGCTCGCCGCGGCGCTGATCCTCCTCTCCGCGCAGGCGACGCGGGGCGGTCCTCCCCGGGTCTACCTGCCGCTGGCGGCGCTGGCGGCGATTCTGGCGGGAGGCGGAGCGGCGGCGCTGTGCCGCCGTCTCGCGGGATCCCGGCGGTTCCTCGGGGCGATCGTCTCGCTCGCGCTCGCGGCGGCGGGGTTCCTCGAGCTGGCGCCCCGCTGGCGCGAACCGGACTGGTGCGCGCGCTTCGCCGCCGTGCGGAAGTTCCCCGCCGAAACGCTGGTCGTCCACCGGGCGACCTCGGGACTGCCGCTTATGTGGAACAATCAGCCGGAGATCTTCGAGGACTACCTCGTCCGGATCGCCTCGCCGGGGCTGTGCCGCCTGCTGACGGACGCTCCCGCCGGGGAGATCAACGGCATGATCGACGGCGGAGAGGAACGCTTCGCGCTGGAAGTTCCGGGGCGTCCGGAAGAGACGGAAGCGGGGGGGATGCGCGAATACGCGCTGCGCGGGATCCCGGCGGAAGAGCTCGCGTCGCTCCCGCCGGGGACTCCCCTGCTCGCGGTGCTGCCGCCCGGAGCGCCGGAACGCCGCGCCCTCGCGCTGCGGATCCTGGCGCGCTGCGGACGCTTTCTGGAACTCAATCCGTGGCTGAATCTCGCGCCTCCCGGCGGAGCGCTGGTCGCCGCGGGGATCGCAAAAGACCCCGCCGTGCTGCGGGAGATCGGGAGCGAGGCGCGCTTCTTCGTCATCGGAGACGGCGCGAAAGATTGATCCGCTGCCGCCGTCCCCGGGCGGGGCGGACGCCGCTACTCCTCCCCGCCGGAGACCTGCCAGAAGGTGTGCCCCGCGGGGGCGCGGAAGCCGAGCGAGGCGTAGAACGCCTCCGTACCGGGAGCGCCGACCAGACCGATCCACCCGATCCCCCGCGCGCGAAGCCGGGCGGCGAGTCCGTTGACGATCGCGGCGCCGATCCCCCGGCGGCGGTGTTCCGGCGCGACGACGACATCCTGAATATAGGCGTCGGAGGAGCCGTCGGAGATCGCCCGCCCGACGCCGACGATCCGACCGTCTTCCCACGCCGACAGGACCGCCTCGGATCCGGCGAAGAGCGGCGGCAGAAAGGTTTCGTCGTCCTCTTCGCCGCACCATCCCGCCGCGAGGTAGAAACGGCGGATCTCCGCCAGCGCCGCGGCGGAGAAGCATTTCTCTTCACGGTATTCGATCTCAGTTGCCACGGCGACCCCCTTCCATCCGTTTTTCGAGTTCGCGCACCGCCTCGTTCTCGGCGGCGCGGTCGCCGGAAGCGGCGGCGGCGATCCGCAGGTTGTTCCAGTAGCCGATCTCGCGGGGAGCCGCCGCCGCCGCCGAACGGAAACATCCGACCGCGTGACGCGCCTTCCCCGCCTGCATCGCGGCGATGCCGAGCGCGTTCCACGCGGCGGCGTTGCGCGGATCGAGCTCCAGCGCACGGAAGAGATACGAATGGAATTCGCCGCCGGTGTTCCGGCGGAAAAGCGCGTAGTTGAAGTGGAGCGTCGAGGACTCCGGCGCCAGCGCGAAGGCGCGGCGGAAACACGCCTCCGCTCCGTTCCGCCGCGCGGGATCCATCCCGAGGAGGTTGCCGAGATTCATCCACGCCTCGACGCCGTCGGGCTCCGCTTCGGCGGCGCTCCGGTAGCGCTTCTCGGCGGCGGCGAAGTCGCCCCGCGCCTCGGCGATCGCCCCCAGCAGGTTCCCGAAACGCCGGGGGTCGTCGATCCGTACCGCCGCGGACCGCAGCAGCCTTTCGGCGGCGGGGAGGTTGCCGCGCCGGTACTCCGCTTCGCCGAGCAGCGACCAGGTCTCGGCGATGTCCCGACTCCGGAAGGCGGCGGGCCAGCCAGTCAACAAGGTGAAAAGGGCAGCGATAAGGAGCGGCAGGAAGAGCCGCTTCTCCCGGAGCGCCGCCTCGACGGTCGCCGCGGCGTAGAAGAAAAGCGCGGGCGCCATCGCGAGCCGGTAGCGCCCGCTGGTGACGGTGACGACCTGCGCGAAAAAGAGCGCAGCCGCCGGCAGCAGAAAGGGGAGATCCTCCCGCCATTTCCGGCGGCGGAGGCAGATCCCGATGAGCGCGGCGACGTTGACCAGCAGCGTCAGATGGATGCCGAAGCGCATCACCCGGGTGCGGCAGACGATCCCGCCGGGATCGGCTCCCGCGATGTTCTCCTTCCCGTCGAAGACCAGCAGCGCCTTCCTGCCCCAAAGGGCGAGTGCGGCGAGCGGTTTTCTCCGCCAGAACTCCCCGGCGCGCTCCAGCCACACCCGGTCGGCGGAGACGCCGCGCCGCGCCGCTTCGGTCTTCGCCTCGCGGTGGAGCCGCCGCCACTCGGCGCCGGGGCGGATGTCACAGCCCCCGGTCGCGCCGGAGCGGTTGCCGAGCCAGAAATTGAATCCGCCGTTCGCCTGGATCGGAACGACGCGGCGGTAGTGGAGCGACTGGAGCGCGGCGAAACTCCCCGCGACGAGGAGCGCCGCTCCGGCGAAGCATCCGGCGGCGGCGAAACGGCGGCGAAAGAGCAGCGCGGCGGCGAGTGCGGCAGGGAAGGCGGCAAGCATCCCGTGGAGGAGCACGAGCAATCCGCCGACCGCCCCCGCTCCGCAGAAGGTTGCAAAACGGCGGCCGCCGCCCGCGGCGCTTTCGGCGAGCTCGCAGAGCCAGAGGAGCGCGGCGACGAGCGGGATCGCCAGCGATTCGCTGATGAGTTCCGCCTGATGGAAGCACGGCACGGGCAGCAGCATGGCGAGCGCGAGGAAACTCCACGTCATCCCCCCGGAGATCCGCCGCCTCCGGAGCAGCAGCCACAGCGCGACCCACGCGGCGAAATTCAGCGCGAGCTGGAGGAGACGCGCCGCCGGGACCGAGTATCCGGTGATCCGGTAGACTCCGGCGAGAAAACAGGAGTAGAGCGGCGCGTGGATGTCCGGCTCGGCGGGGAAAAAGCGTCCGGCGAGGATCGCGCGGGCGCGGGCGTCGTATTCGAGCACGTCGGCGCCGATGGCGAATTCGAAATGGGGCTGGCGGGCGAATTCCAGAAGATAGATGCCGCGCAGCGCGATCCCCGCGAGGAGGAGCATCGCGGCGAAGAACGCGGTCCGGCGGCTGGCGGCAGGAAGTGTCATCATCGGGCGGGGAAGTCGAATTCGTATTCGAAGAGATCGCCGATCCGCTCGATCGCCTTGTCCTCCTCGGGACCTTCGACGCGCAGCACCGCCTCGGTCCCCCGGGTGAGCCCGAGGGAGAGCAGTTCGAGGATCCCGCTGATCTCGGTCGTCGTCGTGCCGGTCGTCACCTCGAAAAGGTGATCGGGGAACTCCTGCTGCATCGCTTTGAGGATCACACTCGACGGGCGGCAGTGGATCCCCGCCCGGTTTCGTACGGTAATGAGACGTTCGCGCATAGATTTCTTCCATAGACCCGCTTTCGGGATTTTTCTTCAATATACATTTCTCCCGCGTACAAATCAACCCCTCCCGCCGCCGAAAACGCTTGCAATGGTTCCGAAATGCGGTTATACTATAAGGAAAATACCGAAAGCTCCCCCGACCGGAGAAGAAAAACAGTGTCCGCCGACAGCGAAAATCCCGAACTTCTGTTCCGGAACGGCGCGGATTCCCCGCCGCTCCCGGTCCCCTTCCTCCCCGGCGAATCCCTCGCTTCGGCGCTTCGCCGCGCGGGGATCGGGATCGCCCTGCACTGCGGCGGACGCGGACGCTGCGGCAGCTGCCGGGTGCGCCTTCTCGAGGGGAAATGGCGGCTGCCGGAGGGAGAACGCACCCTCTCCGCCCCCGGGATCATCGCCCCCGCCTGCCGGAGCGTCCCCCTCGCCGGAGCCGTGCCGCCCGAAGCGGAAACGCTCTCAGGCGTCCCCGGCGAAGCGATCTTCGCGGAAACGCGGTTCGCGCCGCCGTGGCTGAAGGAGGATTGTCCCCCCGGCGTCTCCGCCGCGATCGACCTCGGCACGACCACCCTCGCGGGCGTGATGATCGCCGACGGCGAAACGGTCGCCTCCGCCGGATGCGCCAACGCGCAGGCGCGGTTCGGCGACAACGTGATCGACCGGATCGCCGCCGCCGCGACGGGGGCGGGGAAGGAGCTTCGGCGGGCGCTGCTCGCGGAGTCGCTCGCGCCGCTCGTCGCCGAACTCGCCGCCGCCGCGGGGCGGAGTCCGGAGCGGATCGTCCTCGCCGGAAATACCGCGATGAGCTGCTTCGCGGCGGGGATCCCGACGGAGCCGCTCGGCCGCGCGCCCTTCGCCGCGCCCGCGACTGTCTTCCCGACCTTCCGCGCCGCCGAACTCGGTCTCGGCGGATGCGCTCCCGGCGCGACGGTCGAACTGGTCCCGGGACTGGAGAGCTTTCTCGGCGGCGACACGACCGCCGGGCTTTACGCCGCCGGACTCGCCGGAGAAGAGCCGCCGGAGGCTCCCGTGCTCTTCATCGACCTCGGCACCAACTGCGAAACGGTGCTGATGACCCCGGCGGGATCGCTCGCCGCCGGCGCCGCCGCCGGTCCCGCCTTCGAGCGGCGCGGATGCGTCGCCGGTCCGGGCGCGGTGCTCCATCTCGACCTCGCTCCGAACGGGAACTTCCTTCCCGAAACCGCCGCCGGCGCGCCGCCGCGCGGTCTCTGCGGAGCGGCGTGGCTCGATCTTCTGGTGCTGCTCCGCCGCCTCGGAGTGATCGGTCCCGACGGACTTTTCGTCCCCGGCGAACGCGAACGCCGCCGGTGCGCCGCCGAACGCGGCGGCAGTGCCGGATGCCGCATCGCGCCCGGGATCGTCGTCACCGAAGCGGATCTCGCCGAACTCCTCGCCGCCAAAGCCGCCGTCGCCGCCGGTGCGGAGACGCTGCTCGCCGAGGGAGAGACCGCGCCCGAATCGCTCGCGCGGGTCGTCCTCGCGGGCGGCTTCGCCGCCGGTTCCCGTCCGGAGTCGCTGCGCGGAGCAGGAATGCTGCCGCTCCCCCCTTCCGTTCCGGTGACGACGATCGGCAACGCCTCCCTCGCGGGGTGTGCGAAACTCGCCGCCGCGGGGATCCCGGCGTCATCGCTCTCGACGCTCCGCCGGAGGATCCGGGTGCGGAACCTCGCGGAGATCCCCGGCTTCATCCGCCGCTACGTCGACGCGCTCTCGCTGCCGTGACGGGGCGGTGTCCCCGTGGCGGCACCGCCGAAAGCGGCGGCAGGCGGATTTTCGACGGATCGCCCCAAAAGGCGCGCCGAACGTTTTGGCAGGGGCGCCAGTCCCCCCCGCCCGGAAAACTTTTTTCAAAAAAGCGCGAAAAATCACCGTTTCGCTGTTGCCCTTGAACCGTTGACGGGCTATGTTATACATATGATATCATTATTGAAAGAAGGGTTCAATGGGTGCAAAAAACTGGAAGCTGAATGGAAACGATCTTGAAGGCGGGATTTTCCAATTACAGCAGAAACACGGTCTGCCGCGTCCGATCGCGCTTTTCTTCGCGGCGCGCGGCATAAGCGATGAAACGATCGAAGACTTTCTCGATCCGAAACTTTCGCAGCTGAGCGATCCCTACCGCTTCCCCGGCATCCAGGATGCCGCGAAACGGCTCTGGGAGGCGATCGCCCGCCACGAACCGATCCTGATCCACGGCGACTACGACACCGACGGGATCACCGCCAGCGCCCTGCTCGCATGGGTGTTGCGCCAGAACGGGGCGAAGGTCAACTCCTTCATTCCGCACCGCTTCGACGACGGCTACGGATTCACCCCCGAATCGCTCGACAAGGCGCTGGAGAGCTTCGGACACTCCCCGGTACTCGTCACCGTCGACTGCGGCATCACCAGCTGCGACGCGGTGGAATCCGCGACGGCGCGCGGGATCGACGTGATCGTCACCGACCACCACGAGGCGGGCGCCGAACTGCCGAAGGCGCTGGCGATCATCAACGCGAAAGTCTATCCCGAACTGAGCGATCTGCAGCTGCTTTCCGGCGCGGGAGTCGCCTTCAAGCTCTCCCACGCCTTCATCAAGTACGGGCGCGAACACAACCTCGGCGGCTTCACCACCCGGCTGGAGGAGGTGCTCGACTTCGTCGCCCTCGGCACCGTCGCCGACATCGTGCCGCTCCTCGGCGAAAACCGGGTGATGGTGAAATACGGCATCGAAGCCCTGCGGCGCCAGATCCGTCCCGGAGTGCGGGCGCTGATCGAAAGTTCGCGCCTCCACTCCGAACTCACCCCCAGCGACATCACCTTCCGCCTCGCCCCCCGGATCAACGCCGCCGGACGCGTCGGCGACGCGAACATCGCGCTGAAACTCCTCGAAGCGGAACATATCGTCGAAGCCTACGGCTACGCGGCGCAGCTCGAGAACTACAACCGCGTCCGGCAGGAGAAGGAGCAGGAGATCTATCAGGAGGCGAACGAACAGATCAAGCGCAACCTCGCGTGGCAAAGCCCCTTCGCATTGCTCGTCGCCGGGCGCGACTGGCATCAGGGAGTGATCGGCATCGTCGCCTCGCGCCTCGCCCGCGACTACAACCGTCCGACCATCGTGCTGACCGTGCAGGGCGACGTCGCCTACGGTTCGGGGCGCAGCATCGCACGCCTCAATCTCGTCGACGTGCTCAGCCAGAACGCGGAACTTCTGGAGCGCTTCGGAGGGCATCCGATGGCGGTCGGCGTCGGTCTGCGGACCGAGAGGATCGCCACCTTCTTCGAGGCGATGGACCGCGCCGTGCGTCTCCAGCTCGACACCGCCGACCTCGAAGACTGCATCAACTACGACGGCGAAGTCTTCCTGAGCGAACTCACTCCGGAATTCTTCCAGTACCTCGGTCGCCTCTCCCCCTTCGGTCACTGCAACGCGAAGCCGCTCTTCCGCTTCAACGACCTCAAGGTGGAACGCTGCGGATCGGTCGGCGGCGGTGCGCATACCCGCGGGACCTTCTCCTCGGCGGGCGGGCAGATCAACTTCATCGCCTTCAACCGTCCCGCCTCCTCCTTCTACGGCAGAACGGTCGATGTGCTCGCCACCCCCCAGATGAACAGCCACATGGGGCGCGAAACGCCGCAGCTGAACGTGGTCGACATCCGCGAAGTCTACTGATTCACTTCGACGCGGGGAGTTCTTCCGCCGCCGGTTTCCCGCGCGGGATCGGCGGCGGAGGCGTCTTCAGTTCGAGCACCGTCTTGAGACGGGCCGCCAGCATCGCCGGAGTATTTTCCTTTTCCCCCAGAAAGGCGCGGAACGCATGCTCCGCGCGCAGGCTCCCGTCCGGGAGACGCAGCGTCGCGTCGAGCGTTTCGAGCGCTCCCCGCAGCGAACCCGCGGAGGGACGCCGCGAGGCGTACGCCGCCGTGCCGACCCCGGCAAGAAGCACCGCAAGCACGGCAAGCAGCCGCAGCGAATGGCGGCGGGGCATCCCCGCGATGATGAAGAAGGGGGCGAGAAGGACGACCGCCGCGCCGCCCGCCAGAGTGAAAATCGAAAACCAGTAGCGGAGCTGGGAAAGCGTGACATCGACGAAACGGCTGCCGAACGCCGCGTCTCCGCCCGGCGGCGCGGCTTGCGGCAGGGGCGGCAGCGAGGCGGTCCGCTCCGCGGCGGCGCGGAAACGCGACGCCGTCACCGGAGTGTTCCGGGAGTCGCGGAGCAGCGCTTCGACGGAGTCCCTGAGATCGCTTCCGCGGCCGTGTTCCAGCGCGGCGAGCGAAGCGCGCGCCGCCGCGACGATCTCCCGCTTCGCCTCCGCCGCGGCGCTCGGAACCGGCTGCCGGAAAAGCAGGACCAGACCCGCGCATTCCGCCGCGATCAGCAGCAGGAACGCGACGCGGGTGATCCGGTTGTCGCGCGCCGCCGCGCGAAGGATCCAGCTGTACGCCGGAAGCACGAGGAACCACGGCATCATCGCGGTCTCGCGTTCGATCCGCAGCATCGCGGAGCCGAGCAGAAGCACCGCTCCCAGCAGGGCGAATCCGGAAGGGGAACGGCGCGGAGGCGCATCGGGACCCTCTCCGGGCACGACGCGGGCAGCTCCCCAGAGCAGCAGAACGGCGGCGGCGGCAAGACACATGACGCGAAAAACTCCTCTCCGCGGCGGCCGTCAGCGGCGGTGCGCGGAATGCCCGAATCCGCCGCTCCGGCGCGGCGCGGAGTGACGGCGGGGCAGTTCGGGCAGCTTCGCACCCTTGACTTCGGGCGGCAGCACCAGCATCTCCTCGGTCGGCTGAATGCTCGGGAAGGTGGTCTTGAGCATCTCCTCGATCGCGGGCAGATAGTAGGCTCCGTATTCGCAGAGGAAACTCACCGCGAGTCCGGTGTGTCCCGCCCTGCCGGTGCGCCCGATGCGGTGCACATAGTCCTCGGCTCGCTCCGGCAGATCGTAATTGATGACCATCGACACGTCATCGACGTGGATCCCGCGCGCGGCGACGTCGGTGGCGATCACGATCTTCTCCTCGGAGGTGCGGAATTTCTCCAGGATCCGGATCCGCTTCTCCTGCGGAATGTCGCCCGAAAGCACCGGCACCTGGAATCCGTAACGCGCCAGATCGTACTGGAGCTTGAGATTGACGTCCTTGCGGTTGCCGAAGATCAGCACCCGGTCGTACTCACGGGTCCGCAGCAGATGGAGCAGCAGGGCGAGCTTGTCCTCGCGCAGCACCGAATAGAAGGTCTGCTCGATGTTGTCGCCGACGAGCCGGTCGGGTTCGCTCTCGATCACCACGGGATCGGCGAGCCACCCGGAGGCGAGGCGGAGAATGCTTTCGTCGAGCGTCGCGCTGAAGAGCAGCGTCTGACGCTCACCCTTGCGCGGCAGCTTGCCGACGATGCGCTTCACATCGGGAATGAAGCCCATGTCGAGCATCCGGTCCGCTTCGTCGATCACGAGGATCTCCGCCTTCGAGAGATCGAGGAAGCCGTTGCGCGAATAGTCGATCACCCTGCCCGGCGTACCGATCAAGAGGTCGATCGGCGCTTCGAGGCTGCGGCGCTGTTTGTCGTAATCCATGCCGCCGAAGACGACGACGATATTCAGACCGGTGTAGTAGCCGAGACCGAGCGCGTCCTTGTGGATCTGCATGGCGAGTTCGCGGGTGGGCGCGAGGACCACCATGCGCGGAGTCCCCTTCGGGGCATTTTCGCGCGGACGGTTCAGCAGTTCGTTGAAGGAGGCGAGCAGAAAGGCGGCGGTTTTGCCGGTGCCGGTCTGCGCCTTGCCCGCAAGATCGCGCTTCTCGAGCAGCGCGGGCAGGGTGAGCGCCTGGATCGGAGTGCAGTACTCGAAGCCGGACGCCTGGATCCCCGCCTGGATCTCGGGACGCAGCGGGAGATCGAGGAACCGGGTCTTGCCCTCGCAGGGAGCGACCTCCCGGAGCGGAGGCGGGACCGGCGGCGCGGCGGGCGAGGCTTCCGGCGGCGCGGCGGACTCTTCGGAACGGCGAGACGCCTTCTCCCGGCGGGGACGGCGCTCGGCGGGCGCGGCGTTTCCCGGACGGGATCTGCGGGAGGAGGCGGATTTCCGCGGCGTTCCCGCGCCGCGCTTCGAAACGGATTCGGATTTCTGACCGGTCGGCTTTGCCTCATTCCTGTCGAGACCGAGGAGCCGCCGCAATGTGGTACGGATGGTTTTGATCACTTCTTACTTTGACTTTCCTTGTCGACGATCCCGCGCATGAAAGCGAGAAGTTCGTCGTGGAACTCGGGACGCGACAGCCCGAATTCGATGGTGTTCTTCAAAAACGAGAGTTTGGCGCCGATGTCGTGGCGGCGACCTTCGATCCGGCGTCCGTAGAAGGGAACTCCGGCGGCGAGCAGGCGGCGGATCGCATCGGTGAGCTGGATCTCGCCCCCTTTGCCGCGCGGCGTTTCGCGGAGCGCCGCGAAGATCTCAGGCGGCAGAATGTAGCGCGCGGCGACCGCGAGACGGCTCGGCGCCTCTTCCGGAGAGGGTTTTTCGATCATGCGGTCGATACGGACGACCCCCGGCGCGCATTCGGTCCCGCCGATGACACCGTACTTGCGGACCGCCTCCGCCGGGACCTCTTCGACCGCGATCACCGAACCGCCGGTCTCGGCATGGACTCCGGCGAGCTGACCGACGACCGAAGGCAACGCGGCGGAACCGGTCATCACCGTGTCGCCCAGCAGCACGGCGAAGGGTTCGTCCCCGACGAAGGAGGCGGCTTCGAGAACCGCGCCGCCGAGTCCGTTGAGTTCCCGCTGGTAGACGTAGTGGATCCGGGCGCCCGCCCCGACGGAACGCACCTCTTCGAGCAGCGCCGACTTGCCGTCGTGCTCCAGACGGCGCTCCAGGTCGCCCGCGCTGTCGAAGTGGCGGATGATCGCCTCCTTGCCTCCGCTCAGCACGATCAGTATCTCTTCGATCCCCGCCGACAGCGCCTCCTCGACCACATACTGGATCACCGGACGGTCGACGAGCGGAATCAGCTCCTTCGGGACCGCCTTGGTGAAGGGCAGAAACCGGGTGCCGAAACCCGCGGCGGGGATCACCGCCTTGCGGATCCCCCGCGAAGCCGAAAACCGCGTCGCCGTCATTGCTGGCTCCCGCTGCGGACGATCTCGGGACGGATCACCTCGATGTCGTACTTCTTGAGCTTCGAACGGAGCTTCTGGAACATCGCCGCATCGCGGTAGGTCCCGATGATCGCTCCGCCGGAACCGGTGAACTTCGCCGAAGCGCCGACCGAACGGGCGAGCTGCACCATCTGCATGTTGCGTTCGCTGATCGACTTGCGGCAGACTTCGCAGCGCAGGTCGAAGTTCCGGTCGAGCAGCGCCCCGATCGCGTCGAATTCGCCGCGGGCGAGCGCGTCGCGGACCTTCTCGGTCAGCTCCGCCCACTCCCGCATCGCGGCGAGGACCGCCGGCACCCCGTTGTCGTAATCGTCGCGGAGACGGCTGTGGAGGATCTCGGAACCTTCGGCGAGATCGGTGCGGTAGGCGACGAAAAGCGGCAGTTCGTCGGGGATCTTGATCGGGATGTAGCGCCCGATCCCGTGATGGCGCTTCATGTAGGATTCGCTGAAATCCATGTAGACCGGCCGGTTGTACGCCTGCGCGACGCGGTCCTGCAGCCCGGCGGGGATGTCCAGCTCCTCCTTTTCGGTCGCCAGCACCAGACCGGCGAGGCGGTCGTCGGGGATCGTCACTTCGTAAAAACGGCACATCGCGCGCATCGCGGCGGTGATGATCGCGCTCGAACCCGCCAGACCGAGGCGGTTCGGGATGCTGCTCGTGTAGCGGATCGTGAAATTGCTCCGGCGCAGCTCCAGCGAATTCTCGCGGCAGTACTCGTTGAATTTCTTGATCGCCGCCTTCAGAAGCCGGATCCCGCCGTAGTATCCGTAGAGATTCACATCCTCGCAGAGCTCGTCGAGGCTGGCGAAGCGGCAGTAGTCGCGGCGGGACGGCAGGATCTCCAGCTCGGGAGTCTCGTAGAGCTGCACCTGCGCCGAGAAATTGCTGAAGACGAATGCGATGGTCTTGCCGTGGTAGCCGTCGGAGGGGTTCCCCACCAGCGCGGCACGCGGATAAGCGACTGTTCTGACGATCATAGCGGACCTTTCTGTGGAAAGATTCTCTTCCGGCGCTCCCCGCGGTGACACGGCACGCAAAACACCTCTTCGCTCCCGCTCCGGAAACGCCCCGAAAAAGCATTGTCGTAAAATATACACGACATCGGGGCGTTTTACAACCCGAAGCTTCTGCAAATCCCCTTTTTGCACAGGGAATTACCGCCGGAGAAAGCCCCGGCGGGCTCTCCGGCGGAACGCCGGCCGGCGTCGAAGGGGACCGCCGGAAGAGCCGGGATCAACGGCAGCCGCCGCCGCCATCGCCGCCGCCGTCGCGGCGGCGGCAGCCGGAACATCCGCAGCAGCATCCGGCGCCGGAGCGCCGACGCCGGATCATCCCGGCGACGACCGCCGCGAGAATGCAGACGAGCGCCGCGACGACGACAATGTCGCCCCAGTGTTCCGCCAGCCGCGCCGTCATTTCGCACCCGCCTCCGGAACTTCGGCGCCGAAACGGGGCTGCGGCCGGAAGATCTGGATGAGGAACACCCCCGCCGTCACCGCGGCGAAGGCGAAGCCGACCGGATTCATCCGCCCCTGCGCCGCGCATCCGAACTGGTAGATCATCAGCGCGACGAGGTAGGCGAAGCCGGTCTGGTAGAGGACCGCGGTCCAGAACCAGCGGGCGCTGTTCATCTCTCTCCGGATCGCGCCGAGCGCGGCGAAGCAGGGCGCGCAGAGCAGATTGAATACGAGAAAGGTGAATCCGGCGAGCGGAGTGAAGGCGGCGGCGAGGTTCCGGTAGACATCGCCGTTCTCGCCCTGATAGAGCACTCCGAGGGTGCTGACGATGTTCTCCTTGGCGACCAGTCCGCAGAAGGAGGCGATCGCCGCCTGCCAGTTGCCCCAGCCGAGGGGAGTGAAGATCCACGCGACCGCGTCGCCGGCGCGACCGAGCAGCGACAGACCGATCCGCTCGTCCTCCAGCATGCGGAACTCCCCGCCGACGAAGCCGAAATGCGAGGCGAACCACACCAGCACGGTGAAGAGCAGAATGATCGAACCCGCGCGCTTGACGAAACTCCAGCCGTTGTCCCACATCGGCCGCAGCACATGACCGGCGGTCGGCAGATGGTAGGCGGGCAGCTCCATCACGAAGGGCGACGACTTGCCCGCGAAGATCCGCGTCTTCTTCAGCATGATCCCGGAGACGATGATGCTCGCGATGCCGAGCAGATACGCGCCGGTGGCGATCCACGGAGAACCGCCGAAGACCGCTCCGGCGATCAGCGCGATGAAGGGAGTCTTGGCGGAACAGGGGATGAAGGTGGTGGTCATGACGGTCATGCGGCGGTCGCGTTCGTTTTCGATGGTCCGCGACGCCATCACGCCCGGCACGCCGCAGCCGGTGCCGACCAGGATCGGAATGAAGCTCTTGCCGGAGAGTCCGAAGCGGCGGAAGAGCCGGTCGAGCAAAAAGGCGATCCGCGCCATGTAGCCGCAGGCTTCGACCCACGCGAGAAGGAAGAAGAGCACGAACATCTGCGGCACGAAGCCGAGCACCGCGCCGACGCCCGCGACCACGCCGTTGAGCACCAGTCCCCGGAGCCAGCCGGAGCACTTCATCCGGTCGAGCAGCCTGCCCGTCACCTCGGGGATCCCGGGGACCCACCAGCCGAAATCGGCGGGATCGGGTTCGGCGAAACGGCATTCCTTCAGCACCGGGAGCGCGGCGGCGAGTTCCTTGGCGGAGACTTCGACCTTGCTGACGGCAAGGGTTTCGTCGTCGACCTTCCGGCGGGTCGCGGTTTTCGTCGGCGGCACGGTGCGGATGAAATCTTCGAGTTTCCGTGCCGCGGCTTTGACGTCGAAGTCCTTTGCATCGGGATCCAGTTTTTCGACGAGTTCGGCGGGGGCGAAGGCCTCCACCGCGGTTTTCGCGTTGTCGAAGGCCTCCTTCCGTTCCGCGTAGGCGGCGGAGCCGACGCCGAAGAGATGGAAGCCGTCGCCGAAGAGTCCGTCGTTCGCCCAGTCGGTCGCCATCTGCCCGACCGTCACCATCGAAATGTAGTAGATGAGAAACATCACCGAGGCGAAGATCGGCAGTCCGAGCCAGCGGTTGGTGACGATGCCGTCGATCCGGTCCGAAACGGTGAGGATCCCGGCGTTCTTTTTGAGGTAGCAGTTCCCGACGACGCCGGAGATGTAGTTGTAGCGCTCGGAGATGACGATCGATTCGGCGTCGTCGCCGAGTTCCTTCTCGGCGGCGGCGATATCCTCCTCGATGTGGCGGAGCGTCGCCCCGGGGATCCGGAGCCGTTCGAGCACCTTCCCGTCGCGCTCGAAGATCTTGATCGAATACCAGCGCTGCTTCTCCTGCGGCAAACTGTGGAGGACCGCCTCCTCGATGTGGGCGATGGCGTGTTCGACCGGTCCGGAGAAGTTGTGCATCGGCAGCGTCTTTCCCTGCCCGGCGGCGGCGATCGCGGCGTCGGCCGCCTCGATGACGCCGTCGCCTTTCAGCGCGGAGATCTCCACCACGGGACACCCGAAGGCGCGCGACAGCTTGTCGAAGTCGATCCGGTCGCCGTTTTTGCGGACGACATCCATCATGTTGACCGCGATCACCATCGGGATCCCGAGTTCGGCGAGCTGGGAGGTGAGGTAGAGATTGCGTTCGAGGTTGGTCCCGTCGACGATGTTGAGGATCGCCTCCGGCTCTTCGTCCACGAGGTAGTTGCGGGCGACGACCTCCTCCAGCGTGTAGGGGGAGAGCGAATAGATGCCCGGCAGATCGGTGACGATGACGTCGCCGTTCCCTTTGAGCCCGCCTTCCTTTTTCTCGACGGTGACACCGGGCCAGTTGCCGACGAACTGGTTCAGCCCGGTGAGCGCGTTGAAGAGCGTCGTCTTGCCGCAGTTGGGATTGCCCGCCAGCGCGATGCGGATCGTTTTACCATCTTTCATGCCGTCCGTCCTCCGGCTGCTCGACTTCGATGATCTCGACATCGGCGCGGCGCAGGGTCAGCTCGTAGCCGCGCACCATCACTTCGATCGGATCGCCGAGGGGAGCGACCTTCCGCACGAAGACCGGAGTCCCCCTGACGATCCCCATATCCATGATCCGTCGCCGCAGCGGTCCGCTCCCGGCGACCCTGACGACCGTTACGGTTTCGCCGACGCCGACATCCTTGAGAGTTCGCATTTGCCCACCTCTGTCCGCCGCCGTTGCCGACGGCAAAATTTTATTAGTTGTAACTAATTATCGAGCTTTGAAAAAAGTTTTTGCGGGAATCCCCGACAAAAACCGGTAAAGAAATCGGAATCGTTTTCCTTAATATATCACCGCCGGAGAGGAAAAGCAAGTCCACTTCCGGCATTCTCGGCGGATCCGCCCCCCGGACACAATGAAACCGGAGACGCCCGGGTCTCCGGTTTCCGAAGAAGGGACGGAGTATTCCGCCCCTGCAAGTTCGTTCCTCCGCGCGGAGGGAACATTCAGCGGCGGAATCCGCCGCGGGGTCCGCGGTCTTCGCGGGGACGCGCTTCGTTGACGACGAGTTTGCGCCCGCCCTGCTCGGAGCCGTTCAGCGCTTCGATCGCCGCCTTCGCTTCGTCGTCGGAAGCCATTTCGACGAATCCGAAGCCCTTGGGTCGGCCGGTATCGCGATCCGAAACCACCCGCACGGCATCCACTTTGCCGTACGTTTCGAAGGCGGCGCGGAGTTCATCTTCGGTCATCGCGTACGGCATGTTCCCAACGTAAATATTCATCTCGACCCTTTCGCGGCGATCCTGCGCCGCATGTTTGATGGATGAAAGTCCGACCGCCGATTCCCGTTCCGAACAGAAGACTCCTCTTGCGGCGGACGCCCTTCGGGGAACGGCCGAAAGCGACCGGACAGGCGGGCGAAGCCTGAGGTTTGCCCGCGGGACCCCGGAAGCACCGTCCGCCGTCAGGCGGAGCGCCGAGTTCAGAAGCAAGAGTCCATCAAATCGCGGAAAACCTTCATCGAAGCGCCGGAGTGCGCTCTTTCTATCGGTCCCGTTCCCGTGAACGGAGACTTTGCGCGATCCTTCCGATGCATATATTAGTAAAATAGCCGGAGAAAAATGCAATTGCAAATGTTTTTTCGGATTTTTTGACGAAAAATCCGCATTTTTCGACGATTCGACTTGAATATGATGCCGTTACGACCTATTTTACGCGGACGACAACAGCATGCCGCGATTCTCCGCGGCGATCCATCACCCGAACCCCCGTATCCCCATGATCGCACCTTGCTTCGAACCCGCCGCCGGAAAGGGACTCCCCCGGGCGGCGATCCTGCTGAGCGGCGCCGGCTCCAACGCCGACGCGCTGCTGCGCTACTCCTCGGAACACCCCGAAACCCCGTTCCGCCCCGTCGCGCTCGCCACCGACGCACCGCAGGATTCCGCCGCCGCGGAGATCGCCGCGCGCTACCGGCTGCCGCTGGTGACGCACGACATCCGCGCCTTCTATGCGCGGCACGGCGAAACGACGATCCGGCTCGATACGCCGCGCCGCCGGGAGATCCGCGACCTCTGGAGCGAGGCGCTGCGGGAAAAACTCGCCGCTTACCGCCCGGACTTCGTGCTGCTGGCGGGATTCGTGCCGCTCACCAATCTGAACCGCCATCTTCCCTGCCTCAACGTGCATCCCGGAGATCTCACCGTCGAGGATGAATCGGGCCGCCGCCTGCTCGCCGGGCTCCATTATCTGCCCGTCGAACGCGCGCTGCTCCACCCCTTCCCCGCGCTCCGCAGCAGCGTGATCCTCACCCGCCCCTTCACCGGCGCCGACGACATCGACGCCGGTCCGGTGCTCGGGATCTCGCCGCCGCTGCCGGTCGATCTCGAAGGCGAGAGCGTCGCGTCGCTCCGCCGGATCGCCGGGGAACGTTCCGCGCCGCCGCACCGGGACCGGCTCCGCGAGATCGCCGCGCACAACATCGAAAGACTCAAGACGGCGGGGGATCACATCGTCTTTCCCCGTGCCGCCGCCGACTTCGCCGCCGGGTGCTTCGGCACCGACGGGAAGGGCGCGCTCCACTACCGGAGGGACCGTTCCGCGCCGTGGATCCGGGTCCTCACCGTGGAATACTCCGCCGATGCCGCGCCGCGGCCGATCCCCGCGCGCTGAACCGCCGCTTCATCCGAATCTTCACACGCGCAAAAAAAGTTCCGGAGAAGGCGTTCTTCTCCGGAACCAACCGTATCGGGTCCCCGGATTTCAGTGATGCCAGCCGGGACCGCCGCCGGACGGGACCTCGCCGGGACGCGGCGCAGGCGGCGGCGGAGCCGGGTGATGATGATGCGGCGGCGGCGGGACCACCACCGCCGGACGCGGAGGCGGAGCAGGCGGAGTCTCCGCGCCGCAAAAACTCCGAAAAACTCCGCGTCAGCGCCGCCAGCCCGGTCCGCGGTGCCGATGCCACCCTCCGTGCCTCGGCGGCGGGGGCGGCGGTGCGAATCCCGGTCCGACCGCCTCGACGAAGTACGGCTGCGGCGGCGGGGGCGGCGGTACGACCACCACCCGCGGCGGCGGAGGAGGCGGAGGCGGCACGATCACCGGCGGCGGCGGCGCGGCGAAACAGACGACCGGCGCGGTCGCGCATCTCACCAGACCGACGATCTCCGCCGCGAGACGGACGCCGCTGTTCCCGTAATGATGAGGGTGGCAGTACCCCGGTCCGTGATGACCGCCCGGTCCGGCGAGGAGCGGGAGCGTTCCGAAGACGGCGAGTACGCCGCCGACTGCGATCTTTTTCCACATGGTGTTCATCTTTTCTTTCTCCTGTTGCGGTTGCTGCGGATGAAGAGGTTCCCTTCCGCCGTCAGCGGCGGCCGGGACGGCGCGGCGGCGCCGGATGATGCATTGGGTGCCGCGGGACTTCGCGGTGCGTCACATGATGGTGGTGCGGGGGCGGCGGAGGCGGCGCCGCGGGACGGAAGACCGCCGCTCCGGGAGTCAGCGCGTCGCGGACCACTCCGACGATCTCCGCCGCGAGCCGGACTCCGTCGTTGCCTCCGCGACCGCCGTGATGCCCCCTGCCGTGTTCCCCCGCCATTGCGGGAACGATGGCGATGCCGCAGACGGCGATGCCGCAGAGAATCTTTGTCGCAGTGTTCATGATCTGTTCCTTTCGGGTGTTCGTTTGTTTTCGGCGGTCCCGGTCGGCAGCGCCCTCTCGCGGATCGCCAACCATATAACGTCGACAAAACAATTTTATTTTATAAATGTTTTTGTTTTTCAAATTATTTTACGGATCCCATGCATCGGCAAAAGATGACAAACTTGAGAAAATTGTCGGGTGACGGCTCCGGAGCGCTTGACAATCACCGTTTTTGGGGTTAATTTTCAAAATGTGCAGTATCGTTTTCAAATCGACATCGTTCGGGGGTAGCATAAGTGGCTCGGGATACTGAATATGTGCTGACCCTTCTCAAGGAAGCGGGCATGGTCACCGATCAGCAGATCGACGCCGCCCGCGAGGAGGAGCTGCGGGAAGATGAGGAGGACGTCATCGACGTCCTGTGCCGCCAGAAGGTCTTCTCGGAACTGGACCTTCAGACCATGCTCGCACAGCAGTACGGCATGGAGCAGATGGATCTCGCCGGGTACGACATTCCGGAGGAGGTCGTCAACGCGCTGAGTCCGGATATCGTCCGCCACTACAACGTGATCCCGGTCCAGAAGCACGACGATCTGCTGACCGTCGCCATGGACGATCCCTCCGACATGGAGAAGCTCGACACGCTGCGCTACCTGATCGGCGGCGACGTCGATGCGGTGGTCGCCCCGTCGGAGCAGATCCGCGGCGCGATCGCCAAATATTACAGCGAAGAGGAGGAGCATCCCCACGAGGATGCCGACGACGACACCGAGCTGGAACTCGTCGTCGATCCCAACGCGCAGGCGACGGGGCAGCTCGACGAGGACGAAGACGCCCCGATCATCCGCCTCGTGACGACGCTCCTCGTCGACGCCTACCGGATGAAGGCCTCCGACATCCACCTCGAACCGATGGAGAAACGCTACCGGGTGCGCTACCGCATCGACGGTTCGCTCCGCGAAGTGGACGGTCCGCCGAAGTACCTTCAGGCGAACTTCACCAGCCGCGTCAAGATCATGGCGAATCTCGACATCACCGAGAAGCGGATCCCGCAGGACGGCCGGATCCAGCTCAACGTCGGCGGCAAGGACATCGACCTGCGCGTGTCGTCGATCCCGACCGTCTTCGGCGAATCGATCGTCATGCGTATCCTCGACAAGGCGAGCATCCAGCTCGACATCCCGAAACTCGGCTTCTACGCCGACGACCTCGAACTGGTCACCAAGATCATCAACTACCCCGACGGGATCTTCCTCGTCACCGGGCCGACCGGTTCCGGCAAGACCACCAGCCTCTACGCCTTCCTCAACACGATCAACACCCCGGCGCGCAAGCTCATCACCGTCGAAGACCCGGTCGAGTATCAGCTCCCCGGCATCAATCAGGTGCAGGTCGACCGCCATGTGGATATGACCTTCGCCGCCGCCCTCCGATCCATGCTGCGTCAGGCGCCCAACATCATCATGGTCGGTGAGATCCGCGACTTCGAGACCGCCCAGATCGCCATCGAGGCGTCGCTCACCGGTCACCTCGTTTTCAGCACGCTCCACACCAACGACGCGCCCGGCGCCGTCACCCGGCTCGTCGATATGGGAGTCAAGCCCTTCCTCGTGGCGACTTCGCTCCGGGCGGTCATGGCGCAGCGCCTGCTCCGCCGCATCTGCCCCGAATGCAAGGCGGAACACACCCCCACCGAGGCGGAATGCCGCATCCTCGGCTTCTCGAAGGAGTATCTCGCCACCCACAAGTTTTATATGGGCAAGGGGTGCCGCCACTGCGGATTCACCGGCTACAAGGGGCGCATCGGCATCTACGAGATCTTCACCATCACCGAGGACATCGGCAAGCTGATCTTCGCCAACCAGCCCTCGGGCGTGATCCGCGAAGCCGCGCGGCGCAACGGGATGCGTTCGCTGCGCGACGACGCCATCCGCAAGGCGGAGGCGGGCATCTCCACCTTGCAGGAGGTCATCTTCGTGACCCTCCGAGACGAAAACTAACCGGGGAGTGATTTGCACCATGCTGGATATCGAAAGTTCCGCTCTGATCGATCTCTTGAACAGCGAACGCGGGTCCACCACCCCCGGACTCGCCGGTCATCTCCGGGAATGCGCCGAGGAGTGCGAACGCTCCGGGAAAAGCGCCTTCGAAGTCATCGAAAACTACGGTCTCTTCACCCGCGCCGAAATGCTTCAGGCAATGGCGGAAAACCTCGGCTCCTACGTCTGGGATCCCCGCGCCGCCGACCTCGACCGCGACCTCGTCGCCAGCGTCGACCAGAGCATCGCCCGCGCCCAGCAGATCATTCCGGTCAAGGAGGAGGACGGCTGTCTCTACCTCGCGATGCGGAAGCCGCTCGACTTTCAGACCGTCGAATCGCTCCGCTTCATCCTCAACAAGAACATCGTGCCGGTCCCCTGCGACCCCGACCAGTTCGACAGCGAACTCGACCGCTACTACCCCGAAAAGGTGGACTCCGTCGCCGACATCGTCGCCGAATTCGGGGCGGCGCAGGAGTACGAGGACGAGGAGGACGCCGACGACCACGCCAACGACGCGCCGATCATCAAATTCGTCGACGCGGTGATGAAGCAGGCGATCCGCGACAAGGCCTCCGACATCCACTTCGAGCCCTTCGAGAAGAACTTCCGGATCCGCTACCGGGTGGACGGCGCGCTCTACGAAATGCCGCCGCCGCCGCTCTCGCTGGCGCGCCCCGTCATCAGCCGCATCAAGATCATCAGCGGACTGAACATCTCGGAACGCCGCCGCCCGCAGGACGGCAGAATCCAGCTCAAGGCGGACGGCAAGCCGATCGACATGCGTGTGTCGTGCCTGCCCACCAACCACGGCGAATCGGTGGTGCTCCGCGTGCTCGACCGCACCGTCGTCAATCTGCAGCTCGACTCCCTCGGCATCGGCGAAGACGTGCTCGCCAAGCTGCGCGAGATCATCCATCTGCCGAACGGGATCCTGCTGGTGACCGGGCCGACCGGTTCCGGCAAGACCACCACCCTCTATTCGGCGCTCTCCGAGATCAACAACGTCGAGGACAAACTGCTCACCGCCGAAGACCCGGTCGAATACGACATCGAGGGGCTGGTCCAGTGCCCGATCAACGACGCGGTCGGCATGACCTTCCAGAAAGCGCTGCGCGCCTTCCTGCGTCAGGACCCCGACCGCATCCTCGTCGGCGAGATCCGCGACTTCGAGACCGCCCAGATCGCCATCGAGGCGTCGCTCACCGGGCACTTCGTCTTCAGCACGCTCCACACCAACGACGCCGCCAGCACCGTCACCCGTCTCACCGACATGGGCGTGGAACCCTATCTGATCGCCTCGTCGCTCGCCGGGGTCCTCGGTCAGCGGCTGATCCGCCGGGTCTGCAAGAACTGCAAGGTCTACTACACGCCGACCGACAACGACCTCGAACGCCTCAGCCTCGAACGGATCCAGGTCGAAGGCAAGAAGTTCTGCTACGGCAAGGGATGCCCGATCTGCAACAACACCGGCTACAAGGGCAGAAAGGCGCTCACCGAACTTCTGGTCGTCAACGACGAACTCCGCAACATGATCGCCAACAACGTGCCGACCAACGAACTGGCGGCGAAGGCGATCCTCTACGGCATGAGACCGCTGCGCGACGACGGTCTGCTGGCGATCTTCAACGGGGAAACCACGGTCGACGAAGTCGTCCGTTACACATAATTCCGAGGGTTTCATCACAAAAACGGGACCCGCGGCGACGGCAGCCGCGCAGGAGAGAACAAGAGAATGGCGCAGTTTACTTACATCGCAATGGATGCCCGCGGACGCGAGCAGAAGGGCAAGATGAACGCCGCCTCCGAGGAGGCGGTGGCGAATGAACTCAAGCGAAAGGGACTCTTCCCCACTTCGATCCGCGCGGCGGTCGCCAAGGGCGGCGTCAAGAAGGCGAAGAAGGCGGGAGGCGGCGGATTCAATCTCAACCTCGGTCCGACGGTCATCAAACGCAAGGAGCTCACCGTCGTCACCCGTCAGCTCGCCATTCTGATCGGCGCCGGTCTGCCGCTCATCCGCGCGCTCCACACGCTGGAGCGCCAGGCGAAGAATCCCGCGGTCAAGATCGTGCTCGCCCAGACCGCCGAGACCGTCGAGGGAGGCGCCACCTTCGCCGAAGCGCTCGGTCAGAATCCCAAATCCTTCGACAAGCTCTACATCAACATGATCCGCGCAGGCGAGGCGTCGGGCGCGATGGAGATCATTCTCGACCGTCTCGCGGGATTCATGGAAAAGGCGTCCAAGATCGTGTCGAAGGTCAAATCGGCGATGATCTACCCGTCGGTGATCCTCTCGATCTCGCTGATCGCGGTCGTCGGTCTGATGATCTTCATCGTGCCGAACTTCTCGAAGATGTTCGCCGACCTGCTCGGTCCCAACGAACCGCTCCCGGGACCGACCCTGCTCATCATCGGCATCAGCAAGACCCTCGTCTCCCGCTGGTACTACTACGTCGCAGGCGTCGTCAGCATCATCGCCTTCTTCAAGATCGCCAACAAGATCCCCGCCGGGAAATTCCTGCTGGATCTCGCCAAATACCACATGCCGCTCGCCGGACCGATCATCTCCAAGACCGCGATCTCCCGCTTCGGACGCACCCTCGGCACGCTGATGAGCTCCGGCGTGCCGGTGCTCAACGCGCTCGCCATCGTCAAGGAGACCAGCGGCAACGAAGTGGTTTCCCGCGCGGTCCAGAAGATCCACGACGCGGTCAAGGAGGGCGAAGGCATCGCCAAGCCCCTCGGCGAGACCAAGATCTTCCCCGAAATGGTCATCAGTATGGTCGAAGTCGGCGAGGAGACCGGTAAGCTCTCGGAACTCCTCGACAAGATCGCCGACACCTACGAGGAAGAGGTCAACAACTCGGTCGACGCCCTCACCAGCCTGATCGAACCGCTCCTGATCGTCGGACTCTCCGGCATCGTCGGTACCATCGTCGTCGCCCTCTTCATGCCGATGGTCAAGATCATCGAGAAGATCTGACGCGGCGCGGGGCGCGGAAACGCCGCACCAGGGAAGAACAAGGTCGATGCTGACCCTCCTCAATATCGGCAACACCCACGTCGGGATCGCCGCCGTCGACGACGGCGGCGTCTTCCGGAGCCTTCCCTCCGCCGATACGGGGAGCTTCGATCCCGCCGCCCGGCTGCCCCGCGGGGGAGAGGTCGCCGTCGCGTCGGTGGTCCCGGAACTTTCGCGCCGGATCCGGGAGATCCGCCCCGACGCCTTCTTCCTCTCCGCCGCGACGTGCGGGGGGTTGATCGATTTTTCGCAGATCGACAGCTCCACCGTCGGAGCGGACCGCGTCGCCAACGCGATCGCCGCCGCCGGAGCCTATCCGCTGCCCGCCATGGTGATCGACTGCGGCAGCGCCGTCACCGTCGAACTGATCGACGCCTCGAGGCGCTTCCTCGGCGGAGCGATCGCGCCGGGACGGCGGCTGATGCGCCTCGCCCTCGCATCGGGGACCGCCCAGCTTCCCGGCGTCGAAAGGCTCTCCGCCCGTCCGCCCCTTTCTCCCGGGCGCGACACCGTCTCCCAGATCGTCTGCGGCGTCGACCGCGGCGCGGTCGGCATGGCGAAGGAGCTCGCGGAGGTCCTCGCCGCGGAGTTTTCGCCCGTTTCCCGGCTCCTCGCCGGCGGAGACGCCGCCTTTTTCGCGCCGGAACTACCCGGTTTCACTCCGGTCCCCGCCGACTTCACGCTGCGCGGACTGCTCGCCGCCGCGCGCAGACACTTCGACAACCCTCAACCCCGGTGATTCATCATGGATCAGGAAATGCAGGAATTCATCTCTCAACTGATCTCGCCCGAAGGCGTTTCGGATCTCTTCGTCACCGCCGGGAAGCCTCCCTCGGTCCGCCGCAACGCTCTCCTCGAACCCCAGACCGAATGGGAAAACGTCGACGCCGCGGTCATCGACACCTTCCGCGCGTCGGTCCTCTCCGCCGAAGAGGAGGAGCGCTACCGCCGGAGCGGCAGCGTCGACAGCTCCTTCGAGCTTGCCGGTGGCGGCCGCTGCCGCGTCAATTTCTTTCTCTCCCTCGGCGGACCCGCTTTCGTGGCGCGGCCGATCCGTTCCGGCGACGACATCGACTTCGCCCGTCTGCGGCTGCCGGAGAAACTGCTGGCTCCGCTCGCCGGACTGAACCACGGTCTCGTCATCGTCTCCGGAACCACCGGCAGCGGCAAATCGACGACGATGAACGCCGTCATCAACGCGATCAACGCCGCGCGGAGAGTCCACATCATCACCATCGAAGATCCGATCGAATACATGCACCGCGACAAGCTGGCGCTGGTGACGCAGCGGGAAGTCGGTCCGCGGGAAGGAGGCTTCTCGGACGCGCTCCGCAGCGCGCTGCGCGAAAATCCCGACGTCATCGTGATCGGCGAAATGCGCGACCTCGAAACGATGCAGACCGCGCTGCGCGCCGCGCTCACCGGGCATCTCGTCATCACGACGCTCCACGCCGCCGACTCGGTGCAGTCGCTCGAACGGATCATCGGCATGTTCCCCGAAGGCGCCCGCGACCGCGTCGCCGAGGAGCTTTCCTCCGCGCTCGAGGCGGTGGTCTGTCAGCGACTGCTCACCGCGGCGGACGGCAGCGGACTCATCCCCGCGCTGGAAGTGATGCGCGCCACCGAATTCATCCGCCGCCAGATCGTGCTCCGCGACTCCGCCTCGCTCGAGACCGCCGTCGCCTCCGGCACGGAGGAGGGCATGACGAATTTTCTCCGGAGCATTTACGAGCTGTACCGCTCCGGTGAAGTCACCGAGGAGGAGGCGTTCCGCGCCTGCGGCAATCCCGACGAATTCCGGCTGATGATCAAGGGCATGACGACCGGCTCCGGCAGCCGCTACGCCGCGGAGGGCGGGGCGGACAACCGGAATCTGGTCGACATGAGGACCCTCTTCCGGTCGGCGGTCCGCGCCGGTGCGAGCGACCTGCTGCTGTCGGTGACGATGCCGCCGATGCTGCGGATCTCCGGCGAGTGCCGCGCGCTCGAT
>Ga0310690_10002905_pt1 | contig 26853 bp, 13 predicted proteins | sample AusTroGonzalo_MG_2_FD_207661 | JGI IMG/M metagenome (GOLD analysis project Ga0310690, IMG submission 207661) | Bovine rumen microbial communities from tropical cattle in Woodstock, Queensland, Australia - Gonzalo_04 (v2) (version 2) | ecosystem: Host-associated > Mammals > Digestive system >...
CGACGTGGTGCATGAAGTCGAGCCAGCGCCTCGCGCCCTCGGCGTCGCGCCCGAAGCGGAAGAGCTTCGAGTCGAAGAGGCCGGAGGCGTATGCGTGGTGCAGGGACTTCGCGAGGGACACGGCGACGGCGCGGGCGTCGGCGGCGTTCTGCGCGCCGTCGCCCACCTTCGCGGCCGTGCGCGGGTCGCCCACGGTCTTGCCCGTCTCCGGGTCGAGAAGCGGCTTCGCGATGACGGAGGCGTTCTTCGTGATCGCGCTCTCCCACAGGTCCTTGTACACGAGCGACGCCTTCGTGGCGACGGCGGCCGCGCCGTGGTTCGCCTGGCCGTCGATCCTGTCCCCGGTGAAGAACGGGACCTCGCCCTCCGAGGAGTCCATGACGGGCAGGGCGCGCGACATGTCGAAGAGGCAGCGGACGAACGTGTTGTTCGCCTGCGTGGCGGCGAGGGGCCTGACGACCCACTCGTGGAGCGTCTTGGTCTTGTAGTCCTTCCGGCGCTCCATCAGCGCCTCGCGGCCCTCCCTCGTCGCGAGGGCCTTCGCGTCGAGGTACTTCGGCGCGGTCTGCCGCTCCTTCGCGGCGCGGGAGTTGAGGCCCGCCGTCGCGGCCTCGGCGTGCAGCATGTACAGCTTCGACTTGTCGCCGTCGTGGTCGCAGCCGAGGATCTGGAGCGTGTAGGGGTCCGGGGCGACCATGGCGTCGTAGCCGGCCTTCCACGACTTCTCGTCCCCGGACTCCGTGACGGGAAGCCCGGCGCGGACGGTCTGGAGCCACATCGACCCGTTGTACGACGGGGTGCGCGGGAGGCCGAACATCGTGCCGCCCAGGTAGACGTGCCCCCGCCCGTCCTTGTCGAGGTGCATGTCGAAGTACACCGCCGTGCGGTCGAACGCGGGCTTGCCGTCGGCCGTCCTCGACAGGTTGGTGAACAGGTCCTCGAAGGAGACCTCGGAGTACCAGTCGGCCTCGCACTCGCGGGAGCTCGGGGTGCCGTCCTCGTTCTTCGTCGTGAGGCGGTAGGCGCGCTTGCGGGTGTCGAGGTAGTTGCCGTGGTGGTCCATGAAGCACGAGGCGATGCGCTTGCGCAGCGACAGCGCCTCCGTCCAGTCCACGTACGCGCCGGGGTCGGCGCGGCGCTCTTCCCTCGTGCGGGCCTGGAGCCGCCGCTCCTCTTCGAGCAGCCTCTCCTCGACGTCGCGGAGCTCCGTGAACACGCGGTCGAGGGCCTCCACGATCGCCTTGGGCGACGAGGACTCGAGGCCGAACTCCTGCGCGAACCTCCCCTCGTCCATGTACATGCCGTAGCGGAACGACGCGTCGGAGCAGTTCACGTTGCAGACCGCCATGCGGCGGGCGCCCCTGTAGAACTGGCGCTCGGACGCGGGGATCGTGAGCGAGCCGCGCAGCGTGTCGCGGAACATCCGCGACGTGCCGTGCGTCTTCACCTCGCCGTTCTCGACCCAGCTCATGTTGGAGACGAGCGGGGCGTCGATGCCGTGGACGGGGATGTTGAGGCGCTTCTTGATCTCGGTGGCGAGGGCCTTCGCGAGGATGTCGCGCATGAACCGGCCGCCCGCCGTCTCGCCGTTCTTCGCCGCCTCCTGCGCGTCCTCGGAGTCGCGGAGGACCGAGGCGACGGACTCGGGCCTGCGCACCATGTCGGTCGCGACGAGGCCCCACGCGGCGACGAGGTCCTGCAATTCCGCCGTGACGGAGGAGAGGCCGGGGAACAGGCGGTCGGCCTCGGCGCGTCCCGCGTCGGCGTGCCAGCCCCTGTCCATCACGGAGGCGATGGCCACCGCGTCCGTCATGTAGTTGCGCGGCGTCTTGCCGTACTCGCCGGGCGTCTTCGACGCGTGCGACACGTTCGCCACGTTGAAGCCCATGAGGTCGTTGTCGCGGTACGAGAGGCTGAACGCCGGGGCGGACAGGTTCTTCACCGCGTCGATGCGCACGCCGTCGAGGATGTCGGAGAGCTTCGCCTTCGCGTTCGACCGCGACGGGACCGCGAGGTCCGCCCAGTCGAACTCGCCGACGAACGCGTCGAGCGCGTCGCCCTCGTAGGAGTCGGCGAGCTTTTCGCCTTTGGCGAGCTTCTCCTTCAGCTTGCCGAACACGTACTCCATGAGCGGCTTCACCTTGCCGGCCACGCGCACGCCCATCATCTTGGAGTTGGCGAGCGCGAGCTTGATCGAGTCGAAGTCCGTCAGCACGGAGGTCGAGTCGGCGGAGTCGGACGAGCGCTGCGAGCGGATGAAGTCCATGAGCGCGCGGGCCGGGGAGTGCTCGGGGAAGTCGCCCGTCTCGGAGCCCTCCGCCGGCGCGACGTCGAGCGACTTGAGGAGCGACAGGTGCGTCCCGTACTTCCCGGTGTCGCCGACGTTCATCAGGTGGAACTTGAGCGTGGAGGACTTCGGGTCCTTCGCGCAGCGCTTGAGCTGCTCGACGCCGTAGCCGGTGGCGAGGGTCGTGCCGAGCATCGACTCGTTCTTCCCGCCGTCCATGCTCCACACGACGTTCACGCGGCACTCGCCCGTCTGCACGTTGCCCGCCTCGTCTGTCAAGGGCTCGCCGTCCTCGCCACGCTTCACGCCGATGAAGCCGATGCCCGGCGCCTCGAGGCTCGACACGGCGGAGCGCTTCGCGTCCACGCCGAGGAGGTCGAGCCCGATCCACGAGCTGACCTCCCGGGCCGCCTGCTCGTAGGTCTTGCGCTCCGCCCGGAACTCCTTCGCGAGCGGGACGGATATGATGATCGCGGACGACTTGTCGCCGGAGTACACCGGGACGTAGAACGTGTTGTCGTCGCGGAAGCGGGTCACGGCGAGCGGGCCGTGCTTCGCGGTCGCGGCGGCAACGCGCTCCGCCTTCTGCTCCGGGGTCTCGCCCGCCACGTCAGCGAGCTCGCCCGCGAGCTCGTAGGCCGTCCGACAGCCGATGTATATCTCGCCGGAGTAGGCGGACTTCGACTTGCACTTCGTGATGATGCTCGGGCGAAGGGCGGTCGGCCAGCACATCGCCTGGCGGCAGCGGCCCAGCGTCTGCTGGAGCTCCTCCTCGGAGAGAGCCTTGAGCGCGGGGAAGTACTTGAGCGCGACGGCGCGGAAGCCCTTGTCGTCGCGCCTGTCCATGAACACCTGGACGGCGGGCTCCACGCCGCGGAGCGTCGCGGCGATGGATGACGCGGGCTTGCTCGTGCGGGTCGGGTCGATCTCCGCCGTCGCCACCGTCTCGGGCATGACCTCCGCGTATGCGCGGAACAGCATGGCGACCTGGTCGGGGACGCGCAGGGAGGACGTGGCCCTCGCGAGCGGCTGGCGGAGGCCCGCCCCCTCGGTCGCGGAGCCGCTTGTCGCCATGAGCGCGGCGGCGACGTCCGCCATCTGCGGAGTCACCGCGCCCTTCCCGGCGTAGTCGGCCATGAGGTTCAGCCCGTACGCGAGCGTCTCGCAGATGTACGGCGCGCCGGAGAGCTTGCGCTCGATGGTCGTGAACGCGGCGCGGATCGGGTTGTGGAGCCGCGTGTTGGAGCCGATGTACGCCGCGGTCGCCCCGGAGGCGAGCACGGACGCGAGCGGGCAATCGAGGCCGAAGTGCCTGCCGACGAGCGTCGCGAGGGACTTGAAGAGGCTCGGCTGGCCGTTCCTGCGGAAGAGGCCGAGCGACTCGGAGAAGGCGCCCTCGGCGACCATGCGCCTCGCGTCTTCCAGGAAAGCCCTGGCGACCGCCCTCACCTCGTCCGCCGACTTCCCGGCGAACGCCTGGTACATGGCGGAGACGGCGCGGATGTCCAGCTTGGACGACGTGCCGACGCTGCGCTCGAGCACCATCGACACCTCGCCGGCGTGGCCCTCGTCCTGGCGGACGTAGGTGCGCAGGCGCGTGAGGCGCGACGGCGCGCTCGACGAGATGAGCATCGTCATCTGGCGGCGCACGTTCGCGGGCATGGCGGCGAGGTAGCCGAGGAGCCACGCGGCCTTGCGGTTCACGGCGTCGGCCCCGTGGCCGAGGAGCTCGTCCACGTAGCTCGCGATGACAGGCGCGTTGTCGGCGGAGACGAACCGGTCGAGGAGGTCCGTGTAGATGGCGTCGCGCACCGTGGCGGACTGCGCCGTGTTGGCGCGCGGGTTCACGAGCCTGTCCACGAACGAGAGCGCCTCCCTCGCGGTCGGCGACAGCGACTCGTCGGACATCGACGCGAGGACCGTGTTGCGCAGGTCCTCGACGAAAGCCTGGAAGTTCCTGCCCGTGTGCGGGTTCACGAGCTGCGCGAAGGCGAGGAGGTTCCCGAGCGCCTTCGAGCGCAGGGCCTGCACGGAGCGGTCGTTGAAGTGCTCGGCCCCGTCCACGTCCGCGCCCTCGTCGTCCGCCGTCTCGTCGGGGAGCGTCCACAGGTCCTCGAACTCGTCCCGCCTCGCCTTGGCGTCCATGGCGAGGTACGCGTTCACGATGGCGTCGGCGTCCGCCCCGCGGATGCCGGGGACGTAGCGGCGGAGGAGGTCGGCCATCTCGTCCGCGTTCGGGTCGAGGTTCCCGTCGTTGGAGACGAGGCGGCCTATCCGGGCGAGGACGGGCGCGAGGCCCTTCACCTCGCCGTCCGTGAGCTCCGAGCGCGCCGGCCTCTGCGCGGGCTCCTCGGCGGGCTCCAGCGCGACGGCGTTCGACGCGTCGTCGGAGACGATCGAGAAGAGGTCCTCCTCGACCGGCTCGGCGTCCGGGTCCCCGCCGTCGTCCTCGAAGGTGTCGCGGCTTCCGAGCGCCTCGTCGAGGAACGGGTCCTCGCCCTGCGCCATCACGTCGTCGAGCGTGCGCACGAGCGCGCTCCGCTCGTCCGAGAGCCTGCGGTACTCCTCGACCATCTCGTCGCTCGCCTCGCCCGCGTCCATCGTGGCGCGGACCTGCGCGATGCGCATGGTGACGTCGGCGATCCTGTCGTGGAGGTCCTGCATCGGGTTCGCCGGGGCGGTCGCGGACGGCCCCGCCGGCGCGGGCTCCTCCGTCCCCGACACGGCCTGGAGCACCTCGGCCTCCGACGCGTCGGTCTCCGCGGCGGCCTCCTGCACGGCGGCCACGGTCGCGGTCGGCGCCTGCTGCGCGGCCATCTGCTCGCGCCGCTGGCGGAGCTGCTCCTGCGCCCGCTCCATGGCGGCCTGCTGCGACTCGGGCGTCACGGGCGCCGCCGGGGTCTCCGGCTGCTGCGCGGCCTCGCGGGCCTCGCGCTGGCGCTCCCTGCGCCTCCGCTCGTTCCTCTGGCGGACGCCCGTCGCGAGGGCGGAGACGTCCTGCTCGTGCACGCGGGTCAGGAACTCCTCGGCGGAGAGCCCGCCGGGCTGCGCCTTGCGGATCGCCTCGACGAGCGACGGCGTCTCCTCCGGCGCGTAGAGGGCGTAGAGGCGGGCGATGCCGCGCGCTGCCGTGACGCCGCCCCCGGCGCGGATCAGCGCGGGGTTGAAGCCGGTGCCGCCGTACACGCGGTCGACGACCGCCATGAACGACTGGAAGGACGGGAGCGAGCGGACGACCGGCGCGAGCGCGACGAGCGACGGCGCGAAGTCCCCGAGGTTCCCCTTGGCGTCCCCCTGCCGCTCGGTCTGGAAGAGGGCGAAGGCGGAGACGAAGAGCGCCCACGTGGAGGCCGTCGGGCGGCGGACCTGCCCCTCGCCGCAGAGCGTCGTCGCGGCGCGGAAGTTCTTGAGGTTCTTGGCGAGCGCCTTGTCGTCGCGGGTCTCCGCCGTCTCGATGGCGGCGACCGTGGCGCGGTCCACGGCCTTCATGAACTCCTGTATGCCGGAGGCGAATATCCCCGCGATGTAGCTGCGGTTGCGGAAGTAGCCGTCGAACAGCGTCGCGTTGAGGAGCGCGGCCTTGTAGTTCTGCGCCGTCTCGTGGTTGATCGGGACGAAGATGTCGCCGGAGCGGCGGCGCGAGCGGAAGGCGTTCACGGAGACCGTGTACTTGCCCCGGAGGTCGGCGTTCACCATGCCGACCGATATGCCGTTGTTCTCGAGGGGGATCGCGACGCCCGCCCTGCGCAGGAGGTTGTGGGCGATCGTGATGTAGCCGTCGGTCTCGCCGTTCCGGGCGTAGTAGGCGTCGCGGCAGGCGTTCATGCGCGCCTCGGCACGCGTCATCGCCTCTGCGTCCGTCGCGCTCTCGCCGGGCATGAGGTAGAGCTGCGGGCGCATCTGCCTCCCGTTCGACTCGAACTGGTCGGACAGGCGCTTCTCCTCGGCGCGGACGCGGTCGGCCTCGTCCCTCGTGTAGACGGGCCGGCCCTCGCCGTCCACGCGGGCCGCGGGGTCCTTGTGCGGCTCGTTGAGCTCCGCCATGGCGCGCTTGTACTGCTTGAGCATCCCGAGCGACGAGAGCATCGTGAGCGGGTCGGAGGACTGGAGGAGCTGCGCGGAGGTGAAGACTACGCGGGGCGCGGCCTGCGCCCAGCCCTGGCGCTCCATGGCGGCGTCGAGGGCCTCGACGGTCTCGGCGACCTGCGCGTTGCCGTCGGCGTCCGTGTACGTCCACTGGCCGTCGGCGCGGCGCACCGCGTTCGTGAACTCCGTCCACGGCGAGGACGCCCAGTCGTCCGCGTCGTACTGCCCGTCCTTCGCGTAGGTGCGGACGTTCGGGTCGGCGGACGCGCGGGCGAGGACGGCGAGCTCGACGATCTCGCGGTTGCGTTTCGCGAGCCCGGCCTCCGTGCCGTCGTGGCGGAAGCCGAGGTCGCGGGCGACGGCCTCGAGCATGACGGGGTCGACGCGGTCCACGCGCTCGAGCGCGACGCGCATGGCGTCGCCGGTGATCTGGTCCCCGCCGGGGAGGACGGAGGCGGCGATGGCGTCGAGCCACGCCTGGCGCGTCCCCGGCCCGCCGAGCTGGTCCTCGACCGGCTTGTCGCGGTCGAGCTCGCGCGCCCGGAGGACGTTCCTCATGCCGGGGAGCCCGCGGGCGAGCATGGCCACCACGGCCTGCTCGGAGGTCGGGAGGTCCTGCGGGATGTTGATGACGTCGGCGATCGGGTTCGCGTCCTCGCGGGTGCGGCTGAACATCACCCTGCCGGACTCGATGCTCCCGCCGACGAGCGTGTCGAAGAGCGTGACGGCGGCGTGCTCGCGGAGCCTGTCCACCTCGGCGCGGTTCGCCTCGTAGAAGTCGGCGAACGAGACGCGCGTGCCGTCGGGCGAGACGAACTCCCTCGTCCTGTCGTCGAACGCGAGGTCGCGCTGGCGGGCGACGTCCGCGACCGCGACGTCGAGTAGCTCCTCCTGGGAGAACATGCGGGCCTGGTGCGCGGCGAGCGTCTCGGCCATGAGGCGGCGGGCCTCCGGGCGGAAGCGCTCGAGGGCGCGGGCGTGCGCGGCCTCGTAGGAAGCCTCGTGGATCGACTCGCCTCCGGGGTTCGCGGAGCGGGCCTGCTGCTCGCGCTGGAGCTCCTCCGCGTAGACGCGGTGGTAGCCGAGCTTGAGCGCCTCCTGGATTCCCTCGGGGAGCCCGACGTCCGCGCCGTTCCACTGGGCGGGGTTCGCGGCGAGGATGCCGGCGTCGCCGGAGACGAGCGCGCCCGCGACCTTCACGGCCCAGTGCGCGATGCGGCGGAAGCCCTCCCTGTCCTCGTCCTTCGCCCGGTTCTCGAACATGTCGAGGGTCTGCGCCATCTCGGCGGCACGGTCGACGAGGATCGAGGACGCGGTGCGCGCGGACGCGGCCTGCATGGCGGTGGCGACGACCTTGCGGTTGTACTCCTCCTCGGAGCCCTCGGCCTCGGCGGCGGTGAGGGGGGCGGCGTCGAGCGTCGACTGGATGCGCGAGCGCACGTCCTCCGAGAGCGAGTCCATGACGGCGCGGTGGCTCTCCTCGAGGGCGGAGAGCTCGGCGCGGGCGGCGTCCGCGGCCGCCGTGTCGCCGCTCTCCTCCGCGGCGGAGAGCCGCCTCGCGGCGGCGTCCGACTCGGAGCGGAAGTTGTACAGGTGCTCGGAGAGGCGCTCCTCGCGCTGCGTCCCGTCGGCCCCGCGGACAGTCACCATCGCGTCGGCGCTCTCGCGCACCTCGGGGGCCACGGACTCCATGAACGTCCTGTGGTAGTCGCCCATGCGCCGGGCCGCCGTCTCGTAGCGGGCGATCTCCTCGTCGATCGGGGCGAGGTGCTCGCGGTCCCACAGCTCGTCCGCGCCGGCGGGGCGCGTACGCGCCATCTCCTCGCGGCGCTGGCGGGCCTCGGCGGCCTTGGCCATCTCGGCCTCCTCCGCCCTGCGCTGGCCGACGAGGTAGTCGCCGAACTGCCACTGGCCGACGGAGCCGTGCCTCGTGCTGTCGAGGAAGAGCGCGGCGGTGTCGCGGAACTCGGTGTAGCGGTTGCCGCCCCCGATCGCGCGGAGCGCGCGCATGGTGCCCGCCCTCGCCACCATCGGGACGGCGAAGCCCGCGGCCTCCGCCGTGAGCTGCTTCCACCCGGGGTTGATCGCCTCGAACGCCCTGCCGAAGCGGGCCCTGAAGCTCTGGTCCTTCTCGGCGTCGAGGCCGAAGAGCGCGGACATCACGTCCGAGTAGCGCTCCTCGAACATCTCGCCGAGCACGCCGTTGTAGCCCATCTGCTCGAAGATGCGCTCGGCGGTCGCGGGGCCGATGTGCTTGCGGGCCATGAAGTCCGCCGCCCAGTACTGGGCGAACGAGCGCATCTTCATGCCCGTCACCTTGTCGGCGTAGGCTTCCTTGAGCGCCGTCTTCGTGAAGGCGGCCACGTCCTCGCCGATCGCCTCGGCGGCCTCGCGGGAGAGCCCCGCGTTCAGGCGGCCCGTGCGGACCGTCGCCTCGAGGGCGGTCGACCCGGCGGGCACGGCGATCTCGCGCTTCGCGAGGGCGGCGCGCACGGCCGTCACCTGGTCCGCGAGCGTGTTGCGCCGGACGTCGTCCGGGTCGCCGAGCGTGCGGCGGATGAAGCGGTTGATGACGCCTCCGACCTCCGCGCCCCGGCCCTCCTCGATGAGGCCCGCGAAGTCCGCGCCCACGACGCGGTCGGCCTCGCGGCGCAGGGTGGCGGACGCGATCCTCGTCTGCCCGGCGACGCGGGCCGCGGGGGCGGCGAGCCTCGGCGCGAGCTTGAGCGCGCCCGCGCGGGCGAGCGACGTGAGCCCGCGGCCCGTGTTCTCGGAGACGTACTCGAGGAGGTCGAGGCCCATGCCTATCGCGTGGGCGCGGGCCATCAGCTCCGGGTCGTCGTTCTGGAGCGCGGCCTGGCGGATCGCGAGCTCCTGGCGCCCGACCGTCCCGCCGAGCGCGGTGGAGAGCGGCACGGTGACGGCCTTGTTGGCGAGCATCAGCTCGGCGCCCTTCAGCGGGGCCTCGAGGAAGAAGGTGGAGAAGGCGTCGGCGACGGCGCGCCCGGCGGACGAGCGGTCGGTGAAGAGGACGGAGGACGACTCGGTGCCCCACGTCCCGACGTCTATGAGGCCGCGCGAGATTCCGTCCTTCGCCACCTCGCCGGCGGCGCGGAGGAAGCGGCCCGTCGCCCCCGCGGAGCGCTTGGCGAGCGCGGTCGCCACGGCCTGCTCGGCACGGGCCTCCGCGACCTTGCGGGCGACGCCGGGGGCCCATTCGCGGGCTCCGGTGACGGCGGCCATGTCGGGGTTCAGGATCGACTTCTCGATGACGTCGGCGACGGCCTTCACGGTGTCGCGACGGAGGGCCTGGTTCGCGGCGACGTTCCCGGCGGCGCGGGTGAGCCCGGCTGCGGTCGCGTCGTGCAGCGTCTCCTCGGCCATCGACTTGACGAGCGCGCCCACGGCGTCGTCGGCGGTCTCGTCGGCGAGGATCTTCGTGGCCCTCGTGAGGCCGAGGTGGGAGAGAGTCTTCGCGGACGCGCCGGCGGCGTCCTTCGCCATCTCGCCGACGATCTTCTTCCGGGCCGCGCCGAGGACGGCGTTCGACCCGAGGAACTCGAACATGAAGCCGGGGGCCGCGCGCACGATGTCGCCCACCGTCCCGCCCCACGTGGACTCGGACTGCTCGCGGTTCTCCATCATGTAGAGGCCCGCCTTCACGCGGTCCTCATCGCTCACGTCCTCGCCCTTCTGGAGCTTCTCGAGGGTGTCGGAGACCGTGACGGCGTCGTAGATGGAGCCGCCCACCGTGGCGAACATGGAGACGAACGGGAGGTCGGTCGCCTGGAAGTCGGTGATCGCGTCGAGGAACCCGCGCTTCTGGCCCTTGCGGGCGCGGGTCGCGGCGGCGAGGAGCTTCATGCCGGCCTCGGTGGACTTGAGCTCGTCGCGGGACATGAGCTTGCCCGCGACGACCAGCTCGTTCACGTAGTCGGAGCCCCAGCCCGTGCCGAGCTTCTCGCCGGCGCGCTTCGTGTGGTAGCCCGTGGGGTCGGGGTCGTAGGTGCCGAAATCCCCGCCTCCCCTGCGGAGGGTCTGCGCCGGGTCGGACTCGGAAAGGGCGGTGAGGGAACGGGCCATCTCGTCCTCCCGGGCCTGCTCCCTTGCCATGTAGGACGAGTAAACGGAACTGCCGTCCGCGGTTTCATCGGGGCCCGCTATCGCTCCCGCGGGAGCGACAGACGGTGCGACGGGCGCGGTAAAGTCTTCAAGGGCCATCTATTATCTCCTTGCGTTGTCTGGGCGCAGGAGATATTATACCATATCGGCGATACAGGGTCAACGAGCCTACTGGCCTCCGTCCTCCGCGAACTCGCGGTCGACGGACTTCGACGTGCGGCGCTGTAGCTCGTATTTCTCGAGGTCGCGGGCGGTGGTCCACTGGCGCTTCAGCTCGCCCTGCTCGAGGCCGGACTGCACGCCCGCCTCGCCCCTGTCGCGGCGAAGGTCGGATGTCCAGCGGCGCTCCACCTTCAGGGTGTACCTGGGCTGGCCCTTCTCGTCCCTGGCCTGCTTGCCGCCTTCCATGACGGGCACCTTCACCTGGCGGTAGTACTGGCCGCGGTTCAGCTGCTCGTCGAGCATGAGGCCGGGGTTCACGTCCAGGTCGCCCGCCTCCGCCCGCTTCGCCATCTCCGCCACGCGGGAGCGCATCCGGGACATGAAGGCGGCGCGGTCGCGGTCGTTGAGGCCGCCGCCCTCCTCGGACGCGACGTGCCTGTCAAGCTCGGCGAGCTTGTCGGCGTACTGCACGGGAACGGCCACGTTGCCGTAGAACCAGGCGCGGGCCGACTCGTAGGCGAGCGGGCTCGCGTTGCGCAGGCGCACGCTGTTCGCGGCGTCGCGGAGCAGGGTCTCGACGTTGAGCCTCGCGCCGCGCCCGAAGGCGTTGAAGGCGGACTCGGCGAGCTGCGTCGCGAGCGACCGCGCGCCGGGGCCCGTGAAGTACTTCTCGAGGTCGGAGACCATCGCGCCCATCGCCGCCGACATCTTCTGCGGGTTCGACCGCATGGCGTTCCACGCGGCGTACGGGGTCTTTCCGCCGAAGATGTCGCCGACGAAGGTCCTGCGCAGGCGCGTCATCATCGCGGCGCTGATGCCGTCGGCAGCCTGGTTGGTCGAGCGTCCGCCCGCGGCGCGGTCGAGCTTCAGGTAGTCGAGCGCGTCGCCGGAGCGGTCGAAGGCCATCTGGGCGAAGTCCCGCCCGCCGGTGAACTGGTTGCGGAGCCCGTCGTTGAACCGGCGCCACCGCTCCGGCACGCTGTCCGACTGCACGCCGGACACGCGGTCGGCCATGTCCTTCGCCAGCAGATCGTAGAGGTTTCCGCCCGGCGCCGCCTCCTTCACGAGGTCGATGCCGTCCGCGGACGCCTCGGCGATCATGGAGACCGCCTCGCGCAGCCCTCCCTTGACGACGGGGTCGTCCAGCCGCATCGAGTACGTCGGGTCGCGCCTGGCCATCTCGGCCAGCGTGCGCGTGATGAGGGCGTCGGCCTGGAGGCGCTTGTTGGGCGTGACGTCGCGGGCCTGCGACCCCGTCTGGTCGGAGTCGCCCCGGTACGCGGAGAAGATGAGGTCGCGGTACGCGCCGAAGAAGCTGTCCGTCAGCTCCTCGTCCTTGAGCTTCGTGGCCGCCGCGTGGGCGCGCCCGAGCTCGATCATGGACTTCAGCATGGGCGCGGTGGCACCGGACTCGCGGTGCGTCACGTAGAGGTTCTGCACCATCGCCTCCGCGCCCTTGCCGAACACGTCCGTGATGTCCTGCCAGTTCGTGCGCACGGCGTGCGCCGCCTCCTTGTCCTGGATGTGGAGCGGGCCCTTCGACTTCATGAAGAAGCCAAGCGAACGCCGGAGCCCCTCGTCGTCGGAGTTCAGGAAGGCGTCCACGTCGCTGCGGTAGAAGCCCCGGTCCTCGTAGGACTTGCCGGGGTCCTTGTACATGTTGGGGTCGGCGAAGAACCGGCCGAGCGTGGTCTGCTGCCCGTCCACCGTCGTGACGTCCAGCTTGTTGAAGTCGTAGCGGAGGGCGCGCTGGGCCTGCTCCACGAGCAGCTTCGCGTTCGCGCCGTTGCGGGCGTCCATCGCGGCCACGGCGGACATGTTGCCGCGGTTCGCGTCGATGGCGGCGTACATGCTGTCGTACAGCTCCTTCGCCTCCGCGGTCTTGCCCGCCGAGATGAGCGACTGGAGCTCGAGCTCCTTCCGGGGGAGCCCGACGAGGTAGCCGGCGAGAGTCCCCTCCGTGGAGATGTCCTTCGCCAGCTTCTGCTCGCGGTCCTGCCACGTGGGTCCGAGGGACGGCACGGGCGGAAGCTCGTCGCCGTAGCGCGAGGTCAGGTCGTTGCCGAGATTGGGGTTGTCTTCCATGTCGTCTCCTTGTCAGCCGAAGTAGTAGCGCTCCTTGACCTTCAGCATGGCGGAGGGGTCTCCGTTGTCGCGGTCGAACATCATCCGCCCGGCCTCCTCCGGCGAGACGCCGGAAACGCGGAAGAGCGTGTCCCAGCGCTCGGACTTCATGCGGGCGACGGCCATCTCGGAATCCCGGGCGGCCTGCATGATCTCCGCGTCGCCCACCGCGCCGAAGTACGTGCCGAGCATGGCGGCCTGCACGTCGGCGGGGCTCGCCGCGCCCATGGCCTCCGGGTCGGCGGACGCGGCCTTCGCCAGGTTGACGGCGTCGTCCATGCCGAGGTCGGAAAGCCCGCCCAACGCGGAGACCGCGAGGAAGTCGGACATGGCGGTCGCGGCCGCCTTCTTTGCTTCGGGCGTTGTCACGTGAGCACCCCCTCGTCCTTGATTCTCTTCTTCACAAGCTCGTCGAAGCCGGAGCGGGAGCCGAAATAGAGCTGGCCCCGTCCGAGGTGAAGCCCGGACTGCGTGCCGGCGACCCGCCTCCCGACGATTGAGCCGTCGCGGATGCCGCCGTTGCGCGAGTCGTAGGAGTCCATCGTCGCGCGGGCCTCGCCGGCGAACCTGCGCTGCACCGTGAGCGACGCCTTGCCGTCGCCCGAGCGTATCGTGACGGGCTCGGTGGCCGGAGCAGCGGGCTGGGCTGGAGCAGCGGGCTGGGCCGGAGCAGCGGGCTGGGCCGGAGCAGCGGGCTGGGCCGGAGCAGCGGGCTGGGCCGGAGCAGCGGGCTGGGCCGGAGCAGCGGGCTGGGCCGGAGCGACAGGATTCATCGGCGCAGATGCGGCGTCGGCCCCGGCTTGCTGCTGGGTCTGCATCGCGGCTCCGGCGACTGCGTCGACGGGCTGCTGCGCGGGAGCGGGGGCGGCAGGCGGCTTCTGCTGGTCACGGTACATGCCGAGCACGGTGTCGCGCTTCTGCTTGCGCCACTCCGCCTCCTGCTTGCGCCACTGGGCCCGCACCTCCTCCTCGGCGCGGCGCGCGCCCATCGTGCTGTTGTACCGCACGGACTGCCTGCTGCCGTCCTGCGGGTAGCCGCGCTCCTCCATGCGCTCGCGAATCCACTGTTCGCGGAACTCCTTCGTCTCGAAGTCGGCGGTGAAGCGAGAGTTCGTCACGTCGCCGTAGGTGAGCCTCTGCGGCTTCCCGTCCTTGCCGGGACGCCACGTGTCGCGGGGCTTCCAGGGCTCCGCCTTCGGTGCGTCCCTGCCCTCGCCGAACGTGTCGCCGGTCCCCGTGTCCTTGTACTTCGGAGGCGAGGGGAACGGACGTCCCGTCCTGTGCCAGAGCTTCGCGGTCTTGCCACTGACGTTCCGGGTCTGCGCCTGCTTGCGGCGCTCGTATTCGTCGCGCTTGGCGCGGTTCTCCGCCTGGATGCGCTCGACCTGCCTCTGCCGCGCGGTCTGGGCGTGCTGCCGGGCCTGGAACGCCTCGTCGATCTGGCGCTTCTTGAGGTAGTCCTGCACGTCCTGCGACGCGCCCGCCATCGAAGCGGGGTCGAAGTCGAAAACGGTGGATGTCTTCTTTGCCGCCATCACAGACCTCCTCCGGCCCTACGGGCCTCCATGTCGCTGGAATACCGGTCGAGGTCGGTCGAGAGCCACTCGTTCACCGGGCGGGCGCGGAACACGTCGGCGTCGAACCGGTCGACGTACGCCCTGCCCTCCGGCGATCCGTTCAGCCCCTCGATGGTCATGCCGGGGTTGTGGATGCGGAACACCTGGTCGCGGATCCGCGCTGTCTCCGCCTTGACCGCCTCGGGGTCCATGTTGGCGAGCGCGGCGTCGCGGGCGGCGCGTGCCGCCGTGGCGTCCGTCTGCGCGTCGCGCGCGAAGTCCTGGCGGATGCTGTCAAACGAAATCTGCGTCACGGCGGCGTCCACCGTGGGGTTCCTCGTCCCGGCCTCCGCGCCCTCGACCACGCTCCGGTCGGGGTCCCACCAGCCCATCTTGCGGGCCGTGTACCCTCCGATGCCGTAGAGCGCCAGGGCGTCCAGCAGGACGGCGTTGGCGCCGGGAGACGAGATCGCGTGGAGAAACTTGCCGGGCTTGCCCTGCACGTCGCCGAAGATGCCTCCTACGCCGCGCTCGATGTAGGACAGCATGCGCGGGCCGAGCCCCTTCGACGTCGCCTGCTCCGCCATGAACCGCACGGTCTTGGCGACCGCACCCTTCGGATTCGCGCTCTTCACCCAGTCGGGGGCGTGGTACACGCCCTCCTCGTAAGCGCGGCGGGCCTTCAGCTCGTCCATGCGGGCCATGAGATCGCCTGCGGCGGCCCTGCTCCTCTCGGCGAGGGCCTCCACCGTGGCGGCGGGGTCGGCCCCCGTCCGCTGTATCGCGGCGGCCGCGTTCTCAAGGCGCGTCTGCAAGGCCACGCCGGCCTCGCTGCTCGCCCTCGAGTTCGCGTACTGCACGACCTGGTCGGTCATGGCCTTCATGCGCGGATCGGCGGCCACCGCGTCCTCCGCGCCCCGGAGCCACATCGACGTGGTCCTGTCGAAGCTGTCTGCGGCGGCGGTGGCGGCGCGGTACTCTTTTACCGCCGCCTCCTGCGCACGAGATGAATCAAATACCTTGCGGGCCTCGGCGACCTTCCTCGTGAGACCGGCGACGTCGCGCCCGGTCCTGGCCGCCTCCGTCACGTCCGCGCCGAACGCCTTGCGGAAGATTCCCGGCGTCCTGCCCCCGCGTCCGGCGGGGGCGCGGGCCACGCGGCCCATCGCGAGGGCGGAGCCGAGCAGCACGAGGTCGTCGGCGGACGCCTCGCTCCTGCCCGTCAGGCCGAACGTCGCGGAGTTCACGACCCTGCGGGCCGCCGACCCCGCGTCGCGCGCGAACTCTATCGCCGTGATCGGGTTTATCAGGCTGTCCGCCGTCTGCTCCATCGAGCGGATGACATCCGGCGTCGCGCGCTCGCGTTCCGCCCGGCGCACATCGTCAAGGTTCCGAAGGACGGGGCGCTCGTAGCGCACGGGCGCGGCGGACATGTAGGTCTGGCGGCGGGCGCGCTCCGCGGCGCGCTGGCGGGCCAGCTGCGCCTCGTAGGCCGCACGCCGTCGCGCCACCTCGGCCTCCCACTCCACGCGGGGCCGCGCGTCGGGGCGCATGCTGTAGACGCTCACGGACGGACTGATAAGCCGTCCGGGATCATTCCATCCGCCAGCCATTCCGCCTCCGATCTGTGATGTAGGTGTGAAACGTCATCGTCGTGTCCTCAAATGTTCGCGGCCTCCATCGACACCTCGCCCATCGAGCCGGCCACGACGCCGTTTACCACGAGCTGCGTCTGCACGGTGTCGGCGGCGAGCTCCTGGGACTTCATCCACGCGGCGGCCTCCTCCTTGTACTTGCGGGCCGCGTCTATCTCGCTGGACTGCATCTTCCAGTTGTAGAGGATCATGTACTCGATGGGCTCGAGGCTGGAGAACGGGAGGACGTCGTCGTCCTCGATCAAGGGGAGCGGGTCGATCCTCACCTCGGCGAGGATCTCCACGGGCATGTCAGGCGGGTAGCCGGACACGCGGTAGTGCTGAAAGCATGGGACGCGCACCGCCGGATGGTACACGGCGAGGCGGATCGTGGAGCCGTCCTCGCACCGCGCGAAGAGGGTCACGTACTTCGTGGCGCACTTGTCGAGCGCCACCTCGAGGATCTGCACGAGCTCCGGGGAGTCGGGCTCGGCGTCCTCCGGCTCGGAGCCGGACGCGAGGTCGCCGGACACGGGGTCGTACTCGGCGTAGCCGTGCATGGGGAGCCGGCACTTCACGATGCGCCCCGTGCGGTCGAGCCCCTTCACGGAGAGGGCGGGCTCCGGCGTCGCGTCCGCGAACGCCACGAGGCGGAACGGGCCTATCGGCTCGAAGATGACGGGCTTCTCGCCCTCGCTCTCGATGTTCTGCGACAGCACCGGCACGAACCCGCGCGGAGGCTGGGCCATCACGTCGCCGGGGCCGGACTGCAAGAACTGGAAATCCTGCCCGCGCATGGTCGCGGGTCGCCCGTTGATGCAGGCGCGGACAAGACCCGCGCAGCCCTGTGGGAGAGCGAACACAGGACCGGCGGAAGCGAAGCGGACGACCCTGCGGAGACACTCCCACCCGTTCAGGCCCGACAGCGCCTGTATGGCGCCGTTGATGGCCGTCTTCACGTCCGTCACGCCGTACGCGTGCTGGTAGTTCGACAGCCGCTCGCAAGCCTGCTCGAGGGTGTATCTCATCGGGGTCCTCCGGTAAAGCGTGCCGACGGCCCTCCCGGCTGGGACCGGGAGAGCCGCGGCTTCCTTTAGGCGCTGACCGTGCCGGAGCTCGTCTTGCTGATGACGAGCGTCTCGCCCGGGAGCACCTTCTGGGCGGCGAACTGGACCTCGAGCGTCTTCGCGGTCGGGGTGCCGAACACCGTCACCTCGAGGTCGACAGCCGTGGAGTTGGTGCCGAGCTGGAGGGTGATGTAGTTCGTCTCGCCGCCGAACTTGACGGCGGAGCCGCTGAAGTCCGTCTCGTAGTCGCCGGACTTGTTGTCCACCGCGTCGCCGACGGCGGAGCCGTCGTACTTCAGGGTGTACTTGTACTTGCCCGCGTGGCCCGAGTCGACCTCCTTGACCAGCTCGAGCTTGGAGCGGTCCGGGGTGGCGTACGTGCCCGCGCCCGCGACGGTGTACTTCTTGTTCAGAAGCGTCTTGAGCGTGAGCGTGTCGCCGGGCGCGACGGCCAGCATCTTCTCGAACGCGACGATGGCGGTCGTGGCGCCGTCCTCGAGCCCGACGTCGCCGGCGAGGGCGGACGAGGTCGCGAGGGTCGGGTTGATCTTCGTGTTGTCCGAGGGGCAGAACGAAGGCAGGGCCACCGTGCAGCGCTTGTAGAGGAACGAGATCGTGTGGAACACGTTCATCTTCGGCTTCGGCACGATCTCGAACGTCCCGTAGAAGTTGCCGACGTTCCCGAGCGGGTTCGTCACGCGGTCCGGGATGTTCAGCCAGCGCCACACGCCGTTGAGGCCCGGGGCGGGGCCGAAGCTCGTGCCAGAACCGAGGGAGGTGATCGCGGGAACCATCTGGTTCTCGAAGATCTGGTTCATGAACACGGGCGCGACGGCGAGTTCGGCGTCGATGTACGCGGGGTTGTCCTCGGGCACGGTCGTGCCGTTCACGCCGGGACGGGTCGGCGACGCGATGAGCGGATCGACGGAGACCGCCACCCACACATCCTTGCCGACGAGGTACGCCGCGTCCTCGGAGCCCACGCCGTAGTTCAGGGCGTCGGTCGCGGTGAAGCCCTTGATGAGCTTCGTCCGCTTGAACCGGAGCTGGTTGCCGTCGTTGACGATGGACCAGCGGCGGAACACCGGCGTCGTGAAGTCGTAGTGCTTGATGAGGGCCTGCGGGTTGGCCTCGAGCCAGTAGCGGCGCTCCTCCTCGTTGCCGCGGACGTACTTCTCCACGTCGTCATGCGAGATGGCGATCGCGAAGATCTTCTGTCCGCCGGCGTTGGAGACCGCGGCGTCGGGGCAGCGGATCTCCAGCGAGGCGCGCACCTTGTCCAGCACGTCGAAGTTGATGCTCTCGACGTCGACGTCGGCCGGGAACAGGACGAACGCCTTGTTGATGACCGCCGCGAGCGCGTGGCCCTCGGAGCCGTCGCCGGTTCCGTCGAACTTCGTGAACGGGTTGTAGTAGAAGCGGCCGGAGTCCGCCTTGCCCGTGTACTCGGACGACATCAGGAACGAGCGCTTGAAGACGACCGACTGGTACACGAACATGTCGCGGTTCCACACTTCCTGCATCTGGATGCCGTACTCGGCGCCCGTCGCGAGGATCCAGGCCAGCTGCTGCTGGGCCTCGTCGAAGAACTTGAACTGGTCCGCGCAGATCGGGTCGGAGCCCCAGGCCGAACGCTTGCCGCGCCAGCTGATGGCCTCCCACCCGTAGGTCGGGGTGTTGAAGCCCATCGCGCCGCACGGGTTGTTCGTGGCGGAAGGATAGGGGTCGATGTCCTGCCACTCGTCCAGGCCGGCGTACTTCATGAGCGCGCCGCGGAAGATGCGGGTCTCGTGGACCGTGCCGTTGAACAGCTTGTACGCCGTCCTCGGGATGCGGTCGTGCCACCAGCGCGGATGATTCAGGACCGAAATCTGGATCATCGGCTCGAAGTGCTGCGAGATCTCCATCATCGCCTGGTTGAAGCCCGCGCTGGGTCCGCCGATGTTCCCGTTGTCGGGAATCGCGACGGGGCCCGAGTACGAGCCGCTGCCGATGCGGTTGGCGGGATTGTAGAAGCGCACCGTGTCGGTGCCGGGGTTGGCCGAGGCGGCGGGAATGGTGCCGTCAGCGGTGGGTACAGCGCCCTTGATGATCTGCGAGGGAAGCAGACCGCTGTAGGGGGAGAGACCTGTCGAGGCCATGGTTGATACTCCTTGGTTGGAATGTCAGGTTGAACGGTGATTGGCCACCGCACCATGCGGTGCCTATCGCGTCGGCCGGGCGGACCGAAATAGCCCCGAAGGTTCCCCGGCAGGATGGGGACATTACTCTGCCTGGCGCATAGTATAGCAAAACTCCCGGAATCCCGCAAGAGGGGTCCCGGGAGTTTTTCCCCGAAGGCGCTCCGGCTACTGCTGGAACATCTTCTTGAGCGCGCCGTCGGCGATCAGGGAGCTCGCGGCGGCGACCGGGTCGGCGCCCGTGTCCACTGGCGTCCAGCTCTTCTGCTCCCCCGCGGGCGGAGGCGGGGGCGCGGGAGGCGCGGCGACCTCCGGAGGACGGTAGTACGGGACGGTGCGGGGGTTCCCGATCCTGTGGTGCGCGTCGAGCGCGCCCTGGAGCTCCATCACCTTGTCCATGAGGCCCTTCACGAGCCGGTAGGCGAACGGGGCGACGAGCGCGCCCTCGACCGCCGCCGCGGCGATCTGGTCCTCCGGGGCCTGGCCGTACCACGCCTTCACCTTCTCGACCTCCGTCTTGCGGAACTCCGCGAACTCGGGGTCGTTCCAGATGAAGTCCGGCGCGACCTTCGACACGCGGTCGATGCCGGTCCCGACGAGCTCCGCCCTGCGCTGGGCGGACACGACGGCGTCCTCGCGGGTGGCGGTCTGCTGCAAGCCCTCGCGGGTCGAGCGCCACTCGGCGAGCGCCTGGTCGCGCTGCGCCCACAGGCCGTCGGCCTCGTTGAACTTGTACATGATCATGCCCTGCACGGTGGACGGGAGCTCCGCCATCCCCGGGAGGGACGACACCGCCGCCACGTCCTTCGCGAGCACGACCTGCCTCGCCAGGTCGTCGGCCTGCTGCGGCTGGTAGCCGTTGGCCACGAGGGTCTTGGCTATCTCCGCGCTGACCGCGTTGAGCGGCGCGTCGTACTTCTCGCGGAACGCCGGGGACTGCTCGAGGTCGAGCTGCCCGAGCTTCTCCTCGAGCTCCTTGGCGCGGTTCTGCTCCGCCGTCAGCTTCTCCGTGATGGCGCTCTCGCGCTGCGCGTAGGTGCTGTAGTCGGCGCGGACCTGCTCGACCTGCCTGCGGAACTCCTCCGCCATCTGCTTGTACTTCCGGGCCTCGGCGCGGACAGCCGCGAAGGCGTGGCCGACGTTTTCCGCCGTGTTCTCCGGCAGGCGGATGTCCTGTTCCGGGGGAACCTCCGGCAGCGTCGGGACGACCGGCTGCGCGTTCGGGTCGGGGGCCGAGTACCGGTCCGCGATCGAGACGGGCGCCGGCGGAGCCGGGGGCTGCGGCACGGGCTGCGGCGCGGGCGGCTGGACCGGAGGGGCCGGGGGCGGCGCCGGAGGCTGGGCCGTGGGTTGCGGCGCAGGCGGCTGGACCAAGGGCTGGGCCGTGGGTTGCGGGGCAGGCGGCTGGGCCGGGGGCTGCGGCTGTCCGCCGAAGACCTTCATGAGGGCCGCGGCGGCGAGATCGGACGCGGGATCGGCCGAACGCGCGAGCGTCGGGTCTACGACCGACGCGACGTCCACCTCCTGCGCCTGCTGTCCTGGTATGTTGTCTGCCATGTATCGCTCTCCTTACGTAAGTGCCTCGTCAGGGCTGACGGCGTAGTCCTCCGCCACTTCCTTCCCGCCCTCCGTCGATCCGTCCGGCAGGTCGAACACTCCCGGCACGGCGGCGCGGGGGTTGTCGAACAGCTGCGAGACGAACGCGAACGCGAGCGTCATTCCGTGGTGGACGAGCAGGGAGTCGGTCGTGAAACCGAGCCGAGCGTTGTTCAGGAGCAGGTCCTGCACCGCGCCGGCCACGAGCTTCGTGATCGGGTGCCTCCGCCACTCGTCGTAGGACTTCTCGGCGGCGGCGTACCGCAGGTTCCTGCGGAACGCCGCCAGGCCACCGTCCGCCATCTCCGCGAGCGCGACGCGCTCGCCGAGCGGGTCGACGGGATTCGCCATCAGGTCGCCTCCGGCGTGTCGGGTGAACCGCCCTCTCCGCCTTCGGCGCCGCTGCCGGCGTCGTCGGCCTTCGGCTTCAGCAGGGCGCGGCGGATGACGATCGAGCGGTCGTACTCCGCCTGCGCGAGCTGGAGGTCGATGTTGTTGAGCTGGTTCATCAGCTGTATGCGGATGACGCCCAGCTGCGCCTTCTGCATGTCGATGCGGGCGATGGCGTCGTTGGCCTCGTCCTGCGTCATCGGCGTGTTTATCATCTTGTTGAACTCGGCCGCGGCCTTCGCGGCGGCCTCCGCTCTCTGCTTGGCTTCGCCCATGGTTTGCTCTCCTTGTGCTTGGCCGTCGGGCCTGGGGCTACAGGCCCTCCGGGTACGCCGGCTCTTCGTTCATTATGTCCGCCGGGGTGGTCGGCTGGAAACCCGTGACGGACGAAACTGCGTTCATGCGGTTGACCGCGTTCATGGCGTTGGTCTTCGCGCGCGTGAGCCTGCGCTCGCGCTCGATCTTCGCCTGCGTCTCCGCGTCCCTGCGGGCGCGGTCGGCGTCGGCGCTCTGGGCCTCGAGGCCCTGCCGGGTCTCGCCGGCCTCGCGCTCGAGCTCGAGCTTGTGCATGGCGACCTCGTGCTCGCGGTCGATGCGGTAGCGGTCGGTCTCGGCCTTGCTGTCCGCCTCGATCTGCGCGACGCGCGCCTTCTCCTCGGCGAGCCTGTCGATCTCGGCCTGGCGCTCGCGCTCCTGGCGCTCCTGCTCGGCCTGCGCGACGCGCTCCTCGGTGGCGACGGCGAGGTTGAGGGCCTTGACCGTCGGGCGGAGGTCACGGAGCATGGCGGCCACCTGCTTGGCCTTCGCCTCCATGCCGATCTGCACGCCGCCGTAGCGGAGGTGCTCCTGTATGTGCTTGGACACGGCGACCAGCACGGCGAGCACCTGCTGCGGGTTCTCCACGGCCTGCACGGACTCCTGCGTCGGCTCGTTGTCGGGCGACGCGGCGACCTGCTGGACGATCTCCTGCAAGACCTCGGCGTGGACGGGGATGTGGCTCCAGTGCAGCTGGTCGGCGCCGACACGGGCCTCCTGGCCGTTGCGCATCGCGTTGTTCTCCAGCACGGCGGAGGACGCCTGGTCGCTCGGGCTCGAGTCGCGGTCGACCTCGGGGAGGTAGCGGTCGGCGGACGCGGAGCCGAGGCGGAGCTGAATCCAGTCGCGCTGGGCGTTCTTGCGGCCCGGCTCGTCGAGGTTCGCGCCGAAGTTCCCGAGGAGGTCGGTGAGGACGCCCACCTTGCCCTCGCTCCCGAGGACGAGGTCGCGGCACGTGACGACGTTGAACGCCGACGCGCTTTGCAGGAGGAGGTCGGGCGAGACGCCGCGCTGGTCGCAGTTCTGCACGAACTTCACGATCTCGGGGTAGTCCGCGCCGATCGTCGGGTCCTGCGCGACGAACATGGCGACGAGCCTGAACGCCCGGCGGAACGTCTCGCGGAAGACCTTGTCGAGGACGGACATGCGCTGGACGAACAGGGCCTCCTCCTTGCGGGAGCGGAGTCGCTGCTGGAGGAGCACCTCCTCCTTCGTCTGGCGGTCGGAGCCCTGGAACATCTTCACGCCCGTCGTCGCGATGACCCCCTTGTCGGAGCCGGTCACGGAGTTGATGCCGAGGTTGTCGATGAACTGCGACGTGGCGAGCACCTGCTGCATGTCGGGCTTCACGTTGTTCTGGACGGGCGTGAGCTCCTGCGGGAGGACGGTGAACGGCCCCTGCTCGTTGAGCGAGAGCTGCTGCTGGGCGCCCGCCCTCGTCTGCGTGAAGACGATTGAGGCGTATTGGAGCGCCATGTCCATCACGCGGCACTTGTAGCGGTTGTTCGCGGCCTCGATCGGGAAGAGGTGCGACGCGAGGCCGCGCACCTCGCGGGCGAACCGGCGGTTCACGGCGTAGGGGAACCACAGGAAGCACTGGTCCATCGTCTCGTAGGCGTTGGGCTTCTGGAAGAGGTACTCCTTCTGCTCGGTCGCGGGCATGATGTAGTGCGTGATGCCGCGGGGGAACTCCATCTCGCGCACGAAGGCGTGGATGACGTTCATCTCGTCGAACTGGTGCTCCTCGATGAAGCGGTTCTGGCGGAGGAGCGAGAGCGCGGACTCGACGTAGGAGGTGTTCGTCTCCGTCCCCGGCGTGGCCTTCGTCTCCATGTGGTTCTGGAAGACGTCGACGAGCCAGCGCTTCACCGCCTCGACGCTCCAGCCCTCCGCGGCGGCCACGTCCTCGTGGTCGAGGAGGAAGAAGAGGTACGCGGCGGGCATGACGGTCTCGTACATGACGAGCTCGTTGCGCGTCGACTGGACGGGCGCGGCGGGGAGGAACCTGATCTGCCCGCGCTCGAGCGCGACGGGCCTGTAGTCGAGGCTCGACGCCCACGTGACGGGGCCGAGCCCGTACATGTCCGCCTCCGTGTTCATCATGGCGAGCGCGGGGATGACGTCGCCCGTCTCGCGGAGCATCGTCGAGAACTCCTCCGCGATGACGCGGGCGATCCGCTGCGCGTCGGGCCCGGCGTACTCGCGGGCGCGGGGCTGGAGCTCGATGAGGTTCGTCGTGTCGGACGACAGCTTCAGGAGCGAGTCGGCGCGGTTGTCGATCGTGCTCTTGAGGCCGAGCCAGTTCACGTTCGTCACGTGCTTCAGGCCGCTCTGGCGCAGCTCCTCCGGGTTGTACGGGAGGTGGGCGTCGTACATGCGGCGCAGCTTGGCGCGGCGCTCCGCGTCCTTCACGTCGGCCTCGGTCAGCTTGTCGTACGTGTTGCGGAGCGCGACGGGGTCGCTGAAGCGGCTCTTCGCCGGCCTCGCGTTCCCCTCCACGGTGTCGAGTCTCTCGGTCATTTGCGTTTCCTCCAGCAGCAGTCGGGAGCGTCCGGCCACGGCTCGTCGCCGTGCTCCACGGACGCGACGACGGCCTCGAAAGTCTTCGCGCACGAGCATACGCCGGACATCTTGTCCTCGAGGACGGAGACCCTCCGCCCGCCGAACGACATCTTTATCCGGTCGAGTATGCCGGTGCACGTGAGGCACACGTCGCGCTCGTGCTTCGGGCACTCGTGGCAGATCCTCATGCGCCTCGAGATCTCGTCGAACGGGACGAGCTCGCGGCGGTAGTACGGGACGGCGTTCGCGAGCGCCGTCTTCACGGTCGTCACGCTCCTCGCCGGCACCGCGCCCGTGCAGTACCAGTCGGGCATGTGCGGACACATGTACGCGGCGACGAGGAGGTCGGCGTACCCCTTCAGGCCATGCTTCGCCATGAGCGCCTCCACCTTCGGGCGCATCTCGAGCCACGTGCGGGCCTCGACGCGCTCCCCGGCGTGCTCATAGAAGAACATGCCGCCGGGAGGCGGGGTCATGGTCGACCGGAACCTGGCGGGGAGTTCAGCCATGCCTCGCCCCCTTCTTCGGCTCCTTCGTCTTCGACGAAACGGACATCGAGACGCGCGTCTTCTTCTGCGGGGCGAACCCCGACTTCTTCATGGCGTCCTCGGCGAAGTCCATCGCCTCGTCCGTCAGCTCGATGCCGTGCGTCTTCGTCGGCTTCGGCGGCTCCTTCACCGTCTCCACCGGCGTCTCCGGCTTCGGCGGCGGGAACGTCGACTTCCCGGCGCGCATCGCGGCGTAGTAGAGGAACTCGGCACGGGGGCGGAACACCCTCGGGTCGAACCCTCCCTTGAAGTAGTGCCCGCCCACGTCCGACGCGGGGACGAGCCTCTCGCCCGTGTACGCGCAGGCGATGGGCTCCCCGGCCCTCGCCCCGTCGATGCCCTCGGAACGGCACCAGGCGTCGTACGCGCCCTTCGACGTAGCGAAGCGCTGCGCCGGCGCGTACGCCTTCGGCGCCGCGAACAGCGGGCCCTTCGGCCCGCCGACGAGCATCACGACCTCGAGGGGGCGGCCCGTGTGCGGGTCCGTCAGCCCCTTGAAGTCCTTGCCCGTGCATGGTATGGTCTGTCTCTTCATCTTGCTCGCTCTCCTATACCGGGTCGTACAACGGAACCGTCGTCATTCCCCGGAAATCCTCGGTGATCTTGCCGTCCTCTATCGTGTAGAGGGGTACGGTCGTGGACTGGGGGTCGGAGTTGTCCTGCACCGGTCCGTCGATGGACACGATCTCCGCCTCGAGGCTCTCGTCGCTGTGCGTCACCTTGACGCCCCACGTCCCGTCGCCGATGCCGCCGGACGCCTCCAGCACCTTGCGGCCCGCCATGATGTACGGACGGAGCACCTCGCCGGTCAGCTCGCCCTCGTCGTCGTACTCCGGCTCGAACAGCTGTATGCCGGTGCCGCCCCCGCGCGTCAGGTGCAGGGCGCCCGTCAGGTACTGCATCACCACCTGGTCCTCGTCGAGCTCGACGATCGGGATGCTCAAGTCGGCCTGGTCGTCCTTGTCCTGCTCGATCTTGGCGGCTTCGTCGGACGAGGAGGCTCCGCCCTTCGGGTACGTGATGTTCAGATACCAGGTGCCTTCGGAGAGGTCGGGCTCCTCCGGCGTGATGTCCTCGCCGTCAAGAGTCACGGAACACTCGGGGAGGTCCATCTTCCAACACTCCTCGTCGAAGTCCCACCGGACGGTGAAGGGGGCCGGGGAGAGCGCGGTCGCGACGTCCGAAGTCCCGTTTCCGCCACTGTCGCTCCGTCCTCCGCCCGTGTCGATGTCCTCGATCATCTGCGCCACGATCGCCATGCACTGCGCCTGCACGCGGGTCTCCGCGGCGGCGATCGCGGCGGCGAGCTGGCCCGCCGTGATCGGGGTGTTCTGGGCGTCCACGGGGACGGCCGCGCTGGTGGGAGCCTCTGCCACTATGCCACCTCCGGCGCGTCGAAGTTGATGTTGGTGTACTTGGCCCCGATGACGAGCGGGGTGCCGTCCGTATCGCGCCCGGCGCTACCCTCGATGCCGGACCTGAAGGGGCCGAACGACACGCCCCCGGCGACGAACTGGATGACGTTCGACGGGCGGTCGATCATGCGCTCGACGTCGAGCGTCACGCGCTGCTTCCAGTGCTTGCCGCCCGGAGTCTGGAACGTGATGTAGTGCTCGACCGTCCCGCCGCCCCCGGCGAACTTGTCTCCGCCGCTGGAGTCGTCCGTGTTCCCGTCCACCCCGACGGCGGAGCCGTCGCAGAGGCCGAAGTCGTTGATCGAGGCGGAGGCCGACGCGGAGTAGGAGCCGGACTTCGTGAGCGGCTGACTCTGGTTCCGGTACACGACCATGTTGTACGTCTTGAGCCGGTTGCCGGAGCCGCCCGTCCACGACGCCTCCATCGAGAGCGGGCTCGGCGTCTGCACGACCTCGTGGTAGTCAAGCGTGCCGTGCTGGTTCATCGACACGGAGATCGTGGACTTCTGGTTCCCGCCCGCGCTCGACGAGACGGACTGCTGGTTCAGCCCGACGTAATGGGACGTGGTGACGACGGGCGAGGAGGTCTGCGCCACCATCTGCGGGCCGTACGGCTGGTAGGTGTCCTTCCTGGCGGTCCAGTCGAACGAGCCGTGGGAGTTCATGCTCGCGGAGATGGAAATCTCCTCGTTCGTGCCGGCGCTCTGCGCGGCGACGCTCGTCTGGTTGTACGCGGCCGTGATGGTCGTCGTCTTGAAGGTGCCGGTCGCGGTGGCGATGGTCGTCGGGCCGTAAGGCGAGTACTTGTC
>Ga0310690_10002906_pt1 | contig 26852 bp, 23 predicted proteins | sample AusTroGonzalo_MG_2_FD_207661 | JGI IMG/M metagenome (GOLD analysis project Ga0310690, IMG submission 207661) | Bovine rumen microbial communities from tropical cattle in Woodstock, Queensland, Australia - Gonzalo_04 (v2) (version 2) | ecosystem: Host-associated > Mammals > Digestive system >...
CCGAAATAGACGGCCTGTTTGTCTTTGTCGTAGAAGATTTCTCCGGCGACCGGGGTTGCCGCTTCGCGCGCGGCGGTCGTTGCCTTAGGCAGAATGAGCTTGGACATAATTTGTCTCCTTTTTTTTGGTTAAGCCGCCCACGCGGCGAATTCGATTACCTGTTCATAGTTCTGTGTCCAGTCTCCGAACGTGTAAACGCCCTGGACCGGAACGCCGCCCGGCGTGAGGATGTTCAAAATCTCCTCGATGGAATCCAGCCGGGAATCGACACCGTGATATTTGACCTGGTCGATCACCATCCTTCCGAGAATAAAATCAAAAAACAGATTCAGCATGATTCACCCCCTGACCAGTCTGTCGGTGCCGTATTCGAGCGATGCGCGGTTTGCCCAGGCACCGTAAGCCCAGGTGATTTTTCGGGCTGTCTTGTCCACCTTCTGGATCACGCATTGGTCAGAATAATCCCCGCGCAAGTAAATAACGTTGGCAGTGGTGGTGTCGTCCCATTCCACCGCCGTGAAGTCCTGCCGTCCGTAATTCACGGAATCGCAAGGCCGTCCGAATTGATCTCTGTTGTTCATGAAAATCTCCTCCTTTTCAGTATTTTATGATGTATTGGATCGCGCAGTTAATCGGGGTAACGTGGGCCGAAGCTCCGTAGATAGAGTTACAATAGCCGGCGTTAAAAGCAACTGCCGGGCCATTGTAATCTTGATCGCCGCATCGGGATCGTGAAATAGTCCCGGACTGAAAAAGCGCACTTCCTTGACCCAGGCTGTTTTTTAATTCAGTCGCAATATACCCATTGGATTTGATGTTTGGAAGCCCTTCCCCTTGCGTCTCTCCGATCGCAGCGGAAGTCCCACCGAGGTAGCCACGCAGAAATTTACCGCGAAAATCCGGAAGGTTGAACGTGGTACTGCCATTTCCTGCGCCGTAAGTGCCGCCGATCGCGGCGAAAAGGGCGGCATAAGTAGTCCTGCTGACCGCCCGGCCATCGCACAGCAGCCAGCCGGAAGGAACCGAACCGGCCCCCGCATACGCGGTCACAGATCCGACGGGGACCAGTCCGGTACCGATCGCATTGGAAACGGCGGCGCGGACAAAACGGGTGTTCGCGGCCTTGCCGCTGTTGTCTCCGTCTGCTACATTCGGCACGGTCGGCGTTCCGGTGAAAGCCGGACTAGCAAGCGGAGCTTTCAATGAAAAAAGCGCACTGTGAGCATTGGAAGCGGTATTGTGGATCTGGATCTTGGTGTCAACGGACGCAATGGACGAAGAATCAGACCAATCGTCATACGTAATGAATATGCCCTCCGGTCCCCAGTCACCGAAAGCAAGCGAAACACGGTTCAAAGCAGCCTGGTCGGCAATGGCGCGGATCTCGTCTGCCGAAGCTACCGCGTAAGCCATGCTGTTTGCAGCGGAGCTGGAGGAAGAAGCCGCGCTATAGGCGCTGACGAAAGCCTGATTGTAAGAATCCAGGGCAGCGGCTGCGGAATTAGCGGCGTCTGTTGCCCCGGCCTGTGCCTGTTCAGCCCAGGTTTCCGCATTGTTTACCAGCTGCACGAAAGAGTTGTAGATCTGTTCGTTATCATAATCATCCATGCCGTGCGGAACCGAGAACGACCTGGAGGAAAGTTCCTTGAGCTGCTGGCAGATCATAATGAATTTATCGAGCTGCATTTCCAGCGCATTAGTCGGCAGCTTGCCGTATTCCGGCAAATTGACATCCTGGGTCAGAGACATTTCACGGGCGATCGTGAGCTTGCGGCCGGGAATAAGCGTGCCGAGCAGCGTAATGTTCGCGCCGCTCGAATAATCGCTTTTGACCTGGACGCTGAAATCCGTGCCGCGCACCAGTTCCGTTTCCACCTCGGTTTCGGGGTCGTACAGATAACAATGGATGTTCCCCGGCTCGAAGAACGGGATCGGGAAGGCGAACACGGGATCGGCCGCCACCACGTAACTCATTTTGTTTTCAGTTGTCTCGATCATCTTGAATTCCTTTCTATGGGTAATATAGCTCATTCCAAAAACAAATATTTCAGCGGCGCCGCCGCCTCGTCCGGCTGTCGTCTTCGTCCAGTGTCAAGTGAAGAAGCTGTGCAGCACGCATACCAAAAGCCGAAAGCAGCGAACCGGCCATGCCGACACGGTTGTCGACCGCACCGCCTACGATCATGGAATCACCAAGAGCCTGAATACCCTTGGCATAATCAGACGGCTGCAGATCGTCTTTTTTGAACAGACGGTAAAGCGTATCGATCGCATTCTCCGCGGCCGCGATCAGCGGCATGGAGCGGTCGCCGGACTTGAACAAAAACGGCGGTTTCCCTTCCACAATGCGGACCAGCTTTTCGGCAGCCTCCATAACCATACCCATGTAAAGGGCTCCGGAAAAACTGCCGAAAAGGGCATCAAGCAGATATTCTTCCCAATTCCATTCTTCCAGTTTGAAACCATGCCGCCAAGCCTGCGTGATCACAAACATTGCAGTCGGGATCACCAGGTGGGAAACGACCAGTTGACGGACAAGCCGTGTCCTTGCCTCTGTCCCGCCGCGTCCCAGCCGGACTTCGTCAATGGACTGCATGACCAGGTCCATAGTCTGGATCGGGTTGGCAAGGAACATCGTGAGATAACGGTTAAGACCTGAATTTTCCATGAAATAGTTTTTGCTGGTGAGCTTGCTGCCCTGCTGGGTCTCATCGGTCGCCTTCATCCAGGCATAGCGGGCTATCCGTTCCGCTTCCGTGGGTGCCGCCCCGTTTTTCAGCGCCTGGTCCCGCGTGTAAGCATAGACAGAATACCCGCCGTAGATCGTGGCAAAAGCATCCCCGGTTTGAGTGAAAATCATTGCCTTATCCATCATCGCATTCAGCAGCGGATCGTATTTTTCGCTGTCCAGCGTATGATTGGCAAGATAAACAAGATCGGGATCCAAACCGCCCGCAAGCCGGTTCTGCACATAATCGGATTTGAGAGCCCAATTCCGGAACTGACGGAAATCGGCACTCCTGGCAATCGCTTTGGCAAAATATTTTCCGAAATCCGCTGCCGGCATCACTTCCATATAGTTGAGCGCACCCGCGCCCTGTTTCATCATGCCAGGAATACTAAATGCCAGTTTTGCCGGGACAAAATGCCGGTAAACTTTGCCGAAAATCTTCCGTGCCGCCGTGAGGTCCTGGCTGCTTGAAGTGGCAAGCGAAGATATGCGCCGCTGGATCTCGTCAGTCAGTTTAACTCCCAAAGTGGAATTGACCGCTGCCTTGACCTTCGAATCATTGAACAGACCGCGGAGATCTCCGACCACATCGTCAAGTTCGATAAAATGGGTCTGATCCTGCAAATGCTGTTTGAACACGCCGAAAGCGCCGACTTTCACATCCGGGGCTTTCAGGTGTCCGCGCCGGGCGATCAGGAAATTCGGATTCATGCTCATGGAACCGATGGCAGTTTTCCTGTCTTCCCGGATGGTCTGTCCGGCAACACCTTCGAACCGGGCCGGATGATAATTGGGGATCTTCGGGAGGCCGACGCCGTATTTTTTCCGGCTCAACGCATCCAGCCGGTCGCTGTGTTTCGCTTCATAATCGCGCATCCAGCGGCCGAATTCCAGGTATTTTTCGCCGACGAACTTATAAAGCTGCTTCATGGTCTCTTCGTCAAACCCGTTCCAGCGCATGGTGTCCTTGTAATGGTCCTGCTCCCAGGTAAGGATCAGCTGCAGCGCCTGATCCTTCGAAAGATCGGTCAGTTCGCTCCGGGTGCTTTCCAGGTGCGGCAAATCGGCAATGAATTCGACTTGAGCGTTGAATTTGCCGTCCGCTTTCAATTCCTCGAATACCGCATCCACGGATTTGCTGCCGAACTCCTCGGAAAAGACAGGACGGACACCGGCAGCACAATCGGCAGCTTGCCGGGAAGCAAAACGCCGCCCGATATCCGAGATCCGGAGCGTCTTGCAGTGAGACGGCAGATCGGAAAGCAAAAGTTCAAAATGCGATACGGCGTCCGTGTGGGCGTCATAGGCATATACCGTCACTTTTTTACCATACATGAACATGGCAAAATCGTCCTTGCAGTCGCCGAATTTTTCCAGCTGCTTCATGGCAGAATTTTTATCTTTCGGCACAAACAGCAGCAGATCGCCATTTTCCCCGGCATCGTTCAAAGCGGCTTCCGCAATGCGCCAGTTTACTTTTTCCCGCTGGGCAGGCCGTTTCCCGACCAAATGGTAGGTGATCCCTTTTTCGACTTTGGCAGTGTACAACGTCCGGAAAACGCCGGAATTCCTGACTTCATCCGTAAGACCGCGCAGAAATTTCCCGAACCCGAAAACGCCCTTGTATTCCGGTCCGAATATCTTTTCAACCGCTTCGTGGACATCATTGTCCATGTGACGCATTGCGGTAAATTCCTTTTCCTGGGCGATATTGTATTCCTGCACCAGCTTGGCGAAAACCGACTTGTCAAAGTCCTTGACACTCAAACCGCTGGCGAGCTGGATCAGCGATTCCAGCCTGGCACGCTGTTTCAAGGTGGTATCCCAGAACAGTTTGGCATCCTTCCCCGTGGTGTCCACCACGCCCCCCGTGAGGTTGTCGACCAGCTGCCCGCGCAGATCATTCAAATGCCGCAGCCGTTCTTCCATCCGGTCACGCATCTTATTGCGCCCGTCCGTGGTAAGGTTTTTGAGATATTCAAAAGCTTTTTCCGCAGCATCGGCATCACGGCCGGGCAGATCTCCGAAAAGCTCCGAAAGATCAAGGCGTTTACGCGCCTCATTCCAGGAATCCGTAAATTCATCCCGGACGATCATTTCAGCAATATTCATACCCCGGTAAGCAGCCAGCGCATCCGGACGGAACATAAAGATCTTGCGGATCTCGTTGACTTCTCCCTGAACTCCAAGTAGCTTGCTGAACGGCTGCCCCTTATACAGCCGCTTCAGCTTGTACTGTTCCAGCAGATCCCGAATTTTCTCCACCGCCTGGTCCCGCCTTGCCGCATTGGACTTTTTGGTCATATCATTCATCAGATTGCGGAATTCGTGCATGCGGCGGCCTTCGGGGTATTTGGCCTCCGGACGGGTGCCGTATTCCAGGAGACCCACGATCTTTCTCGCGAAATCGCCCCGGAGTTCGGGCGGCAGATTCTTTTCGGCGAAATCCAATGCCTCCCGCTGCAGCTTCACCGCGTCTTCCTTTGACTTCATGACCCGGTCGCGGAAATCGGCCAGCCGCTTCATGAACTCGCCGTATGCCTGCTGACGCGCCGCCTTGTATGCCTGGGCGTATGTCGCAGCATCCGCGCCTTTTTGCATCAGTGCCGCATTGATCGCTTCCAGATCCTTTTTACTCGGGGCATACGGCGCATCCTTGCCGTCGAACAGCTGCCGGTAAAGCTCCTTATAGACTTTGCGGTTCTCGTTGATCCAGTCCTCGGTGATCGGTTGCCCTTTTTCCAGCAGGGAAACCACCTCGTCTTCGATCCTCGCCTGTTCCTGCTTCATCCATTCTTCGGCAGCGGCTTTCCGGGACTGTTCGTCCAGGAAAATATTTTCCTCCCGGAACTTTTTGTAAAGACGGTAGAAATCCTGTTTCTTGAGATTGCGGAAGAAATCAAGCAGTTTCTTTTCCACATCCAGCTCATCCTGCCCCCATTTGCGGGCGATCGCAGCGGCGATCTCATCGGAATCATGCCCGGACGCTTTGGCAAGCGCAGCCTCGCGCCTCTTTAAGTAGTTCTGATACCGCGCATCCGATTCAGTTTTGCCCTGCGGCCGCTTTTCCGAATATTTGCGGAATTCCGGCGAGATCCACGACCCGGTGAACGATTCGCCCTGGAAACGGTGGGAGGGCTTGATGATGAAATCGGTCTTGCCGGTGAAATCCACCACTTCCCGGTAGAACGGATAATTCTCATACAGCCATTCTTCACGTTTGCGGATGCCCTCTTTCCGAGCCTCGGCCAGATTCTCTTTGGCGGCCTGGACCGCAAGGATGAACGCATCATCGGGCGAAACCTTGACGCCGTGTTTTTCAAGATACGCGGCATATTCTTCGTGATCGCGGACCGCGTAGTTCCCGGTAAAAGGTTTCAGGATCGCCACGATATCGCGCATTTCGGAATCCTGGGAGAGACTGAAACGGAAGTGCTCATCCACCCGGATATCCTTATCGGAAAACGCCACATAGTTCCGCACCCCGGAATCGTCGCCGATGTAGGTAATGCCATCGATCCCGGCACGGTAAAGAAATTCCGATGCCGCCTTAGGACTGCCGAGAACATCCGTAAGCTGCTTATAAACGTATTCGCCGTCCGCCTCGTAAAAGTCCATAAACTGTTCGATATAATCCCGCAGCACATCCGGAGCGTAATATTCCTCCGTTCCCTCCGTTTCCTCCGTTTCAGCCCGCTCTCTGTTTACGAAGTCTATAACGTCCTTGCTGCCTTCCTCGGCCAGTTTGTCAAGAATTTGCTGCGTCTGATCATCGGTTATCCTCGAATCCCAATCCAGCAGATTTTCCTGTTTGTCCGGCCAGAAAGTCTGTTTGTAGAGGTTGCGGCGGCCGGTCGTGCCTCCCTCGTAGGAAATGGCGTTTGACTGATCGGAGAGAAAACTGAGCACTTTTTCCGTGCGCCCCAATAAATCTCGTAAGGCGTCCTTTTCCGAACTTTCACGATAATGTTTTATATTATACTCGGCGGCACGAATCGCCGCTTTCCTATCCCCGTCGTAGTTATGTAAATAGGTTATCACCGATTGCAGCCATTCGTCTTTCGGCATACTCCCCTCGCCGGGAATATACTTTACACCGTTTATCGTAAAGGACTCCTGTGGTAATCCCGGCCAATAATTTATCCGATCTTTAAACTCCTCAAGCAGCTGCAGCCTACGGCGAAGACCTTCAATATCTTCCTTAGGCTGATTGAATTTTTCTTTTAATTCGATGTCTTCTTGTGTAATTTGCTTGACACTGTCAATATCGCCTTTTTTATATTTCAGCATATCATGAAGAGCCGAAAGGTGCCAGTAATCATCTGTTGTTCCACCCTTGTCGTTTCGCATTTCCCGAAAAAAAACATCGCTGGGTTTTCCGTCCCAGAGGACATCCGGATTACGCTTGTTTGCGACATCAGCTTCCGCATATCCCATGCCGACGCCGCGGCTCGAACTGCCGTACAGCCCCCATCCGTAAACCTGCGCGCCTTCGCCGGTGCCGACATAAAGCAAATTCGGCTTGTCGTAATCGGCCGCACTGCCGGTCCATACCGGCGCAATGGAAAAATGAATATTGGATGCACTTTTGTCGGACGGGTCGGACTTGTCGGACAGGTCGGACGAAGGATTTTTTGGATTTTCACTTGACATTTCCCCGGGTGGGGTTATATTACGCATAGATACATCACGAAGGTTTCTGAACTTCGGGTTCGGCCCGTATGAGTCAGACGTGGCTTTCGTGATGTTTTCCATTTTTGTTATATCTTTTAACAACCTTCCTCGGCTGTTATTGACAATATTGACGATTCCTCTATAATATTCCTTTCCCACTCTGAAAATGGTTTCAAGATAACTAAACCCGCCTGTTGCTTCCGGATGAGTATGTCCGGAATCACCATCCGTTTTGTCTGACAGCGGAGTTCCGGCATCAATCAAATTATCCAGCTCGGAAGAAGCCCGCATTTTTGCCTGTTTAATATCCTGATTTGAAAATGGTTTTGCAGGATAGGCATATTCGCCTGCACTTTTGCCGTTTACAAAAATAGGATTGTCGATTCCTATTACTTTTCCGACAAAACGCTCCTTGATTATTTTTTTCGCCAATTTCCCGGCTTCATCCGGTGAAAGCCCATCAAAAAGATGCTGATCGGCCTTGACATCGACAAAGCGCCTGCCGTCTTCGAACTCGCAAAGCGCAAACCGCACATCCCCGTCCATGCCGTTCACGGAAGCGGAACGGCGCCGCACGGCACGCGCGGACCGGCTCAACGCCGCTTCAATATCCGTATCGGTGAAACGCAAATTGGGAAACAGTCTGCGGAGCAGTTTCCGGATCGAACCCAGAAACTCTTTCCACCATGACGGTTTCTGATCCGCATCGGCACAGTTGGCCAGGAATTCTTCAGTCAGAGACCGCTTGCTTTCCGGCGTCTTGCCGGATTCGTTATATCCTTTGGAAAGCTTCATGATCTCTTCGGAATGATCGCGCCAGACGCCATCCAGGAACGTATCGAAGTCCTTGCCAAAGACCGCCCGCAGGCCGTGATGTCCGATGATCTCATGACCAATGACCTTTGCCGCATCGGACGGCGCCACCCGATCCAGGATCATGTGCACAGTGCCGGAATCATCGGTCCACGCCCGGATGTTGAGAGACGGCAGACCGCGTTCGGCTGCGGCAGACCGGACTTCCTGCGGCACCTGGTCCATCGTCTCATAAGTCTGCAGCTTGAACTGCGGAAACCTTAGCATGATCTCTTCGGCGGCGTCAAGCGTGTCCTGCGGATCGTGTTTCAATTCCTGATGCAGAGCCCGCGCCCGTTCGGCACGTATGGCCTCGATCAGCGTTTCATCGGTGGTTTCCGGATCGGTATCGGGGGAGTTCCGCAGCGCCTGGAATTCGGCACTCTGCCGGATCGCCTCGTCCGAATCGAACTGGTCGTATACTTTGGCGACATAATCGGCGGCGAGCACCTTTCCCGGTTCGTTCTGTTCTGCAATTATTTTCGCGCGTTCCAGCTGCCGCTTTTCGCCGGAGGTCAGATTTTCCTTCTGTTCCAAAGCCGCAACAGTTGCTTCGGCATTCTTTTTCGCCGTGGCTGCGGCAACCATGCGGTCATGCCATGAATTGAAATTCATGCTCGCGGCAGTGATGCCGAAGACGCCGCCCGCCAATGCGGATTCGCCGACGCCGTTCCAGAGCAGTTTGCGGAACTTGGCGGGATCGAGCTTGGCGGGATCGCCGTATTTGCCGGTGTAAATATCCGCGGCATTTTCGGAAAGCTGTTCGACCGCCTCCTGCCCGGCCTCGATCCCGAACGCTTTCAGGAAGTATTCGATCGCCCCGGTGGTGCCGGCCGCGATCTTTTCCCGGTTCAGCACGGGGATCTTGCCCTTGACCACGCCAGCCGTGATCCACGCCGAACCGGAATTGATGAACCCGGTCAAGGTGGCATTCAGGAAACGCTGGCTTTCCGGAAGATCCGGATTTTCATCTTCGAGGTCATACCATTTGTCGATCCCGGAGGAACCGCCGATCGCCATGCAGAACGCCGCGGGCCCCATTTCAGCGGCCAGCGCAAATTGAGCCGCCTGCTGCGGCGCCTGGATCGCGAGGAATTTCAGGGCATTCCTGCCCCAGTCCATATTGAAGTTGGTAAACCAGTCCTCCGGCAGCACGGCACGGGTATTTTCTTCCTGGATCTGATTCAGCTGCGCCCGGACTTTCGCGCCTAGCTTGTCCGCGCCCGTCTGCATATCGCGGTCCGTCTGTTCCAAAATCTGCCGCTGTTCCTGCGGGAGCGCCAGCCGGGAAGCCAATTCCTCCGGAGACGGCGCCAGAGCCATTTTCATTGCCGTTTGCAGAAGATTGTATGCGGATTTTCCCAGTCCGGCCAGTCCCGCTTTCGCGATCTGATTGACCGTGGAATCCGGCCTCCGGTATAGGTTGAATGCCGCCGATACCGGATTGGAATTCATGGCAAGGTCGTAAAGCGCATTGGGATCCGTATTTTCAGCGAGGGCAGAAGCCAATCCCGTAACCGGCGCCGCTTTCTTGAGATAGTCCATGCCCTGTTTGGCGAGATCCTTCCACGGCGAAGCGTCAGGGTTGTTTTCGGTGCTGTATATCTGCTGAAAATCGGCATAAGCCTGCTGCACGGTCGTTTTCCTGTTGTAGTGCTGCGCAAGAATGCCGTCCAGATTGGCGAAGATGAAATTGTAGTCCGCGCCCCGGTTGTGACGGGTGAACCAGGCGGCGAGAGCCATCCGTTTTCGCGTATCTTCCGGATCGCTGGTCTTATCGGTGATGCTCCGCGCGTAAGTCCGCACATCGGTATCGGCAATGAATCCGAGCGGATCGGAGCCGAACCCGGACGCAACCTGCTTCTCGTCCGCTTTCGTCAGACGGTAAGGGCTTTGCGGACGCTGATAATCCTCCCACGGACCATGCTCTTCCGCTGCCGTTTTCTGATAATCCTCCCACGGACCATGTTCTGCTTCTGCCATATCTGATTCTCCTGTCGATTCAATTCCGCGTTATTTTCTCTTCCAATTTTTTTTGTCTGCCGGATCGCCGCCCTGGAAGATCCAGCCGTTCCGCTCATCCCCGGCTTTCAGCAGGGAAAACGATCCGGCCTTGCCTGCGCCTCGTTGGACCGTCCGTTCCTGCAGAACTCCGGCAGCGATTTTCGCCAGCGTGTTTTTCTGATAAAACTCCAAACGGTTGTTCAGATATTGGGTCAATTCGACCTGGGTCGCTTTCGGGTGATCCTGAACAAAATTCTCGAGATCCATCCGCAGACTGCGTTCGATGAATTTTTCAGTCTGGAATGAGAGATCCTTGCCGTTCCACAGCCAGCCTTCTTTGATGGCATACAGCTTGTTTTCTGCTTTCATTTCGGAGATCAGCAGATCGCCGTCCTTGTAAAGCGGAGTATCGCGATAGGCGGTCTTCTTTTCGTAAGCTGCATTGAGCTTGCGGAGCGTCTGATCGAAGGACGCGTAATCTTCGCCGCAGATCTCCCTGGCTTTTTTCGCCGCCGCCGCAAAAGTGTTTTCGTTGAGAGCCCGCGCCCGGCCGTTCTCGTCATAAAGCGTATCGCTGATGAATTGGTCGATCTGACGCTGCCGCTGATCGTTCCCTGCCTTGGCTGCGCTGTGCTGTTTCTGCCGGTAATATTTTTTGTTCCACTCTTTATAACGCACTCTCTGCTTGGCGTTGATATCGCCCTGCGCAAAAGCAGCATCGATCGCCTCGTCACTGTCATACATCGGCGCATCGTTCTGATAGGAAGCAATGACCTGCAAATCAAAATCTTTTTCGATCTGCCCCTGTTTCGCTTCGGCTTTGCGGATGAAAATTTCGCGCCGGTCTTCGGGCAAATGCGTGAAATTGGCATACCCGCCGTCATTCTTCGCCTTGAGCTGTTCGATCAGCTGGTCAGGCGGCACGGTTTCCAGCATAGCATTAGCCGCCCCGAAATCGGAAAGACGGTAATATTTTTGTTCCAGCATGGCATACTTTTCAGCGGAAAACAAAGGAAATTCACCTTCTTGAGCTTCATTGAGTATGCGCCGATACTCCTTTTCATCACTGCGCAATGCGGCATCCTTGAGCTTTTCCAAAGTCAGATCCGTCACCCGCTGCACCGCACCCTGTTTCAGAATAAAGTCCCGGTCATTCTGCGCCTTGATGCGCAAGCTGTTCATTTCGGCATCATGCTGTTTCCGGAAATTGCCGGACATTTTATCAAGAAACGGTTTCCGCTCGTCTTCATACAACTGCTTGTAACCGTTGATCCAATCCTGCTTTTCCTCGTCGGAAGCGCCGGGATTGTTTGCGAGCTTGTTGCGGAGTTCCCCATTGAGCTTGCTGAAAAGATTGCGGTCTTCGGTAGCGGCAAGCACATCCTCCTGATGCTGCATGTGCCGTCCGAAAGCCATCACGGCATTGCCGAGATGGTTTGCGCCGCGGCTGATCTGGTCGCCGAGATTGGACAGCGCCTGCCCCTCTTCCATACCCCAATTCATCCCGGGAGCGCCCTGCATGTGGACGGTATCGCTGACATGCCGGATGAATCCGGCTTTATTCGACATCGGAATTTTCGGCATTATAGATTCTCCTTATTTTTTTCCAGAAAAGGCACTCATAGTAATACTGCCGAGGCTGACGCCGTAATTCGCCATTTGTCCGGCGATATTGGCGCCGAGCGCGGCACGGGAAGGAGCGGAGGCACGGGCAACCCCGGCCTGATACCCGAACATCTTTGCCTGTTCGCGGTGTTTGTTGGCCTCCGCAGCACCGCCAGCATGGATGTCCTGCACCTTCATTTCCTCATCGGCGGCGGTCTGACCCAGCACGGCGAGCGGACTGCCGGAAGCCATAGCGACCCCGGATTTCCCCAGAAGAGCCCGCTGCTGCGCCTTGAGCTGTTCCGCAGCCATGCGCTGCCGTCTGGCATTTTCAGCGGTTTCAGCCTCCACACGGGCAGCTTCCCGTTCTTCCAGCCGCTTGTTATAGTTCAGCTGCGCTTCCTGCGCCCTGGCATTTTCCTCTGCCTGTTTATGCTGTTCCACAGCTCCGACCGTGCCGGCAACCGCGCCGACCGTGGCGCCAACAGCGGCAAGAGCTGCCCCTGTAATAATCGCAATCGTTGCCATATCATAACCTCCTGAATTTTGTTTCCGCTGTTTCGCCGGGAATAAACCCGGACTGATCTAAAATCCTGTTCAAACTCCTGCGCCCGAACACGCTCATCAGATACTCCGCGCCGCAGCGTTTGGCGTAGATCGGCATAGTTGAAAGCAGCAGTTTCACCGCAGCGGCAGACTGCCGGAAACGGTTTGCCGGATCAGCCACGCAGAAGCCGCATACCGCGATGGTCGAAGACTTTTCCAGGTATAATGTCGCCACCGCCAGCGTCCGGCCGTTCCCATCCCTGGCGGCGAGACCGGTCACAGGAAGCATTGCACCGGGAAAACCGGAATCCACGCCGTGTTTCCGGGCTATATCGTCCATCCATTTCAACATGACCGTGCGGTCGGTTTCTTTCATTTCATCGATCAGGATATCACTGCTCATTTCTCCACCACATCATAGGTTGCCACGATCGAAGTCAGGTTGAACGGCAGCGGTTCGGATTGCGAGATCTCGATCGCGGTAGAAGTCTCATGCCCGCCGATCATGTTCAGCGTGATCACATCATCCTTCGGCGTGATCGCGGAATCCATGTAGTCTTCCAACACATCCCGGCTGATGATCTTCTGCCACGAATCGCCGCCGACTTTCACTTTGCCGCCGACCGAATTATACACGCGCAGACGCAGTTCGCTCACGCTCTTTTTCCGCAGCACGCTCTGTCCGTTCTGCAGTTCAAGTTCGATCGGCATTGGAGAAAGTAGACTTTCAAACGGCAAACCGACCGCCGCCTTGTTCGCAGGGAAATCCAGCGTGACCGAGCCGTTGGTCACCACCTTGTCCCGCTGCACTGCGCCGTCTGCCAGAATCTTCACCGTCTTGCCGTTCAGATGGTTCAACCCGGACAGCACAGACATATTGGAACCCGTGAACACCTTGCCGCTGTCCACGAAAAAGGAATCCTGCACGGAAGAAGTCTGCCGGGAGGACATGACTTCGATCATGCGGTTCCCGTTCCGTTCGACTGCAAAATAGACCTGGTCCTCGTCACCGTTCGGGATCACGCAGCAGGACAAGATATTGCCGTCCGTGATATGCTTATGCCACCCGATCACCTCCTGGTCGCGTTCATAGGTCAGAGCGGCAGCCGAGCCGTCGCCGAGCACGCACCAAAGAATGGAATCCGGAAGCTGCTGCAAAGCGGTTTCAACGATGCCGCTTTTCGTGATATGATCCGCGAGGATCGTCATATCCGGACTTGTGTATCCGTCCTTTTCCCACGCATAGACGAACTCGCGCACCTTGCGGCCGCCCCGCTGAACGAACAGGATCACATCTCCGACCATCAGAGCTGCAATGCCGCTCGATCCATAGACCGACTGCCGCCGCGCCCGGAAATTGGACGGCGTCAGCGCCGAATTCGCATCACTGGCCGAAAGAGTCCACTCGGAATCTTCCGTGCCGATCACCAGCGCGGTATGCTGGCACATCCACGTGATGGTGTTGACCGTATCGCCCGCCAGCGTATAATCGAGCCCCGCATCATCCTTGTCTCCCAGCAGGAAGTTATTCCAGGCATTGGTTTTGCTGCCCCATACCGTCTGCGGCCGGTAGGACGTGCCGCCGAACATCATGCGTTCTTCGTAAAAGGCGATCGTGCGCGGGAATCCGCGGCGGGAAGACCACGCGCCTTCGTTCCATTCATGGGTAGCGTCCGTGCTGCCGAGCTTGCGGATCACCGTGCCGGAAACATGTTGCGCATCGGTGTAAGCGGTTATCTTTACGACCCCGGTCGTGACGAAATCGGCATTTACGAACAGGCAGCGGCAGAGCTTGAGCGTGCCGGTGCTCGACTGCGCATAATCATCCATTTTCAGACGGTAGCGTACACCTTCCTCTTCTTCTTCGCCGGAAGTGGAAACATTGGAATCGTTGGCACTGGAATAGGTCCGGTAGTCATACCAGGTGGAGCCATTGTCGAAACTGCGCTGGATCGTAAGCGTGCCGGTCCACGTTCCGTGCGTGGTGAAGGTCCAATAGCCGAACACTGCCAGATTGCCGGCAGTGCCGTCAGCCTTGAAATCTTTGGATATCTCGTTGTTTTTCCGGGTATGGATCAGCTGGAAATACCCGCCGACATTCCCGGAAGTGAAAATATTGGCTGTTGAAGTCAAAGTGATACCGCTGCCGGAAGTCGCGGAAGGCGTGATCAGAATACTGTCATTCAGATTCGGATCCAGCATCGGAGGATACAGGTAACTCTTTTCGGTCATGGTGAAGTAATTTACCGCCGTGCGCTTGAGTTCATAGGGGGGATAATTCGGATGCACCAGGGTCATGACATCGGCGCTCTGCACGAACTGGATCTGTGCGAGGTCGTTCTGTCCATAGGGGGATAATATTTCAAGCACGGCATTATTATAAATGACCGGCGAGCCGTCCTTGATGAACCGGATATAATGATCGCCGAACTCGCAGACATAGCTGACCGTGCTCGAAAAGACGAACCGGATCAGACGGATCTTCTTGTTTGAATATTTGGCGTTGCAGATGTATTTGGTGCCCGGCCGCCGTTCCGCTGCGCCATAAGGCGTAACGAGAAAATTGCGGAGCGTGCGGCATCCTTTGGAGTATTGCGACACATCGATCCGGCCAAGCATTTTCGGGGAAAGTTCCCCGGCATTGAACGAATTGAGACTGGCGTAAACAGGCATGTCAGACCTCCTGCTTCCCTTCCGTTCCCTGCGTCCATTTCACCGGCCGGTAATTCTCCACGCCCTGTCCGCGCCCGAAGATCCAGCGGCTGCGTTTCGGACGGTTCTGCACGGCAAAGCGGTTTTCCTGACTGTCGATCGAACGCGCGAGCGCGAGCCGCTTGTCATATTCCTGCCGGAAAAGAGCGATCAGCTGCGTATCGCGCGTATTGCTCATGCCGATCTCGGCGGCCAGCAGATACTGCAGTGCCTCAACAAAGGTTTCATCGTATAAGCCGGGATCTTCGACACGCCGGGTATAAACGAGCGTTGCCGGGAGTTCCTCGACCATGATTTTATTTTCGATCCGTCTGTAAGGACGGTTGTCAGCAATTTCAATGACCCGGATCAGGTCTCCGGGCAGAGCGCAGACCACTTCGTAATCGGGATCGGCGCTGGTTTCGTCAAGAGCCTGCAGCTCATAAAAAGCCGTTGCAAAGCTCCAGGTGTGATCCCGCAGAACGCGGTCGCGCAGCACGGGATAAAATGTTTTGCAGAGTTTGGCATTATTGTTTTCATCGTTGAAACTCGTGATCGCCGGAATGCCGACCAGCATCAGAGCGAGGTTGCAGATCGCTACACTGTCCATGATTCACCTCGTAAACGGGGCTCCCCTCCGGAGGAAACACGCCTGAACGCGCCCGGAGGGGCATCCCCTGGTTGTCAGTCAACAACGTAATAGAGATCGAAATAGATCTTCTTGCCGGAGGTCAAAGCCGCCGTTCCGGTCGTGATGCTGATCACATCCTCCTCGGGAAGGACATAATCGCCGACCGCGTTTCCGGCCAGCGCAACGCTGGTAGCGTTCGCACCGGGAGCGGTTGCGGCAAGATAACGGTCATCGTCCGCGGAATCGCCGACTTTGACAGTCATCGTTGCGCCCTGCCCGGCCTCGAAATGCAGCTGCGAGATCGGCAGCAGACGGGCGCCCTTCGGCAGCCGCGCCAGTTCGATCACGCTCCCGGACGCATACGCGGAATCCGGGATGATATGGCCGTGCACGATACGCACGCGGCCTCCGAGTTCAGACGGTTTCAGTTTCCCGGCATTGCTGCCGGTCTGCTTGGTCATGATGTTGCTCTGATAAGTGGACATGTGACACCTCCTTAGTCTTCCTGGCAGAAGATCTGCACGACTTTTTCATCCTCGATGCGGGTAGCGCCGCCTTTGAGTTTCGCCAGTGCCTGCCAGTTGTCGTTTTTGTCGGGACGCTGTTTAACGGACATGGTGATCTCCTGCGGGACGCAGAGGATCACGCCGCTCTTGCACCATGCGGCGCACTTGCGGCTGAACCCGCCTCCGGAAACCGCTTTTTTCAGACGGTTGCAGCGGACGAACGTGAAGCCCAAAAACTTGTTGGTCTTGCCGGTGTAGAGGTCCTTCATGGCGTCATACAGCGAGTTCTTGATGTCCACGCCCTTGAGCAGGTCGTCCATCTGGGTCTGCGTAACGGCAATGATGAGCTCGTTTTCCGGATCGTCCAGGTCGATATCCTTTTTGCCGAAGCTGGAACGGGCCTGGATCAGTTTTTCCACGTTCAGACCGGCATTCGCGCCGCCCGTGCCGCCCGTGGTGATCGCGATCTTCTGCGTTTCCGGGAAAGCGACCTGGGTCAGACCTTCCTTGCCTTCGTAGGCAATGCCGTCAAGACCGTTTGCGATGATGATGTCATCGATGATCCGGCCCAGCGCATAGCCGCCCATGCGGACAATGTTGCTGGTGGGGTCAATGAACAGGTTCAGATCATCCTGCCAGTCGACCATATCGGCCCACACATATTCCTGGGCGTGGATGGTTCTGCGGTCGAATTCGGTGGGGATCAGCGGGGTATCGCCGTATTTGCTGTCAACCCGCACTGCCGCGGTCGGTTTCACGCGGTCGAAATGCCGCTTTTCACCCTTCATATCCTCCTGGGTCACGTAGGGACGGAGGATGCTTCCCTTCTGCTGCGCCAGCGTGTAAACGTTGGTGCCGTACTGTTTGGCATAAACGCCTTCCAATTCTGCCATTTCTCTTCTCCTGTGATGAATAGCATTTTTTTGCGATCCAATCATGATTGCCCGGACCTTCCGGATCACTATTCCGGCACGCCTGCCGGGATCAAACAATCAGTTCAGGATTCATGGAGAATTGCCCCGAATTTTTTTGTTCTGAAACGTAATATAGCAAAGTCGGAAATTAAATATTTCAGCGAAAAAAAAAAGCGGCGTTGCCGCCGCTCGATCCCCCTCCCCGCAAAGGATTATTTTTTCCCGGCCTTGGCCATTGCCGCCAGCAGACCGTTGACCTCGGCCACCCTGGCATTGTGGGCCGGATGGTCTTTCCGGTAATACGGATCGTCCGGGTTGCCCTGGATCTCGGCCAGCCTTGCGGAAGGATCGCCGGACACGGGCTGACCTTCGCCGCCCTTGAGCTTGCTTTCCCCGATCCGTTCCCCGATCCCGGCCAGCGCCTTGATGATCGTGTAATTGTTCAGCAGACCTTTTTCGCGCAGCACTTCCGTCAGGCCGAAAGTCTCCATCGCCTTGTTGCACTGCGCCACGACCGAATCAAAGCGGCCGCCGAACTCTGTGCGGAGCTTGGAAAGCGTTTCGGTGTATTCCGCGTCATGGGCGGCTTTCGCAGCCTCCTGCATCTTCGCGCACCGCTGCACATCGAACGCCAGCGCAGCCTCGAAAGTCTTCTGGTTCATGCCGTGCTCGAAAGCGAATTTGCGGAACTCGGCCACCTGGTTTTGATCAAGCGTGATCCCTTCCGGGAGCTGGACGCCGTCATGCTTATACCCTTCGGCATTCTCCGGACGACCACAAGCTTTATAGAACTCGGCCCATTCTTCCGGCGTGGAATTTTCGCCGGGGATCGCAACCTTGTTCGATCCAATCGCGTGCTGCGCATGGACATAGCTCTGCGCCAGCGTCCCGATGGTCTTGATCGAATCCAGGCACTTTTCGCCGCGGATGCTTTCAGGCAATCCTTCCCGCCAGTTTTCGGCCAGAGCGCCTTCCGCTCCGACCATTTTGCCGAAATCGAATGCAGCAGCCGGTTCCGGCTTGGTCTGCGTTTCAGGTTGTCCGGTCACCACCGGCTCGGAAGTCACTGCCGATGCAGCCGGTTCCCCGCTCAAGATCGTGTTGGTGTTGGTGTTTTCGTTCTCATCTGCCATTTTGTTTCCCTTTCTTTATGTTTTGCAGCCTGATGATCAGCGCCGCCACCTGCGGCGCAGTAAGTTTGTGTTTGTCGCAGAATTCCATGAATCCCGGCGTATTGACCCCGTATTCGCAGGAAAACGGCGGCAGGGAATCTTCCGGGATCGTGGAGATCGTATATTCGTCCATCGTCTCCGGCTCGGCTTTCGGTGCGGACGGTGCGCCGCCTTCCGCTCGCGCAGCCGGGATCTGCCCGACATACAGCGTAGCCCCCTCCTGTTCTGCCGGTTCGGTTGCCGGTCCTGCCGGTTCAACTTCCGTATTTTCCTCGGCAGTATCTTCATGGAAATCCAAAGCCGTCTGCACCTGCCGGTCCAGGAATGCCCGCACCTTGGCGCTGTGCGGACCCGCCATGCCCGGCTCCATCACCGGATTGCCGTCAGCATCCAGCTTCGCCACGAGCTTGCCCCTGGCCGAATAGATTTCACGTCCGCGGACGGTGTATGCTTCACTCATCGTTATTTCTCTCCTTCATTATTTTGCGTATTTCCAGCACGACCGAACGGCGGCCCTGCAGATAAGCGTCCTTGCGCGGATCGGCGCAGAACTCCGCTTCATCCGCTCGCGCAAACGAGGCAAGATACCGGAGAACGCAGATCCCGTCATCGGTGCTGAAAACTTTCAGCATCGAACCGCGCAGTTCGCGCATTTCTCTTTCATCCATATTATATCCCCTGCCCGGACATCACGGCATCCAGCGGACTTCCCTTTTCGGGCGCTTTGCCCATGTTGTTGCCGAGGGCTGACGCACCGGCCATAAGCTCCTGCGCCGCCTGTTGCTGCTGCATCTGCTGCGCCCGTTCTGCACGCAGTTCATCTCGCTCTTTCGCCGCGACAAGCCATTTCGGGCTCGACCCGTTGACCAGCGCGATATCCCGCGCAATGTCGTCCAGGTTGAAGTTGTCCATGATATCGGGCTTGACCGCCGCGATATTGGCCAGGCTCGCTTCCGTCTGCAGCCAGCCGAGGCTTTCGATCTTTTTAATGGACAGCGCGATTTTAGAGACGAACTCGATCTTGTAGTCAGGTTTGTCCAGGAGCTTCTGCGGAGGAGGCGGCAAAAGTCCGCGCCTCGAAACGATGCCGAAAACTCGATGGATCACCACCCGGAAAAGCTCGCTGTGCAGATTTCCGGCGATCGGGGCGAACGGAATCATTTTTCCTTCGTTCCGAATCTCCGCTTCGGTGGCCGTGATCTGCTTGAGATCGCCGAGCGGGTCAAAAATATCCCAGTAGAAACCGACCTTGATATTGTTCTGCACTTCCTTGATGTCCTGGAACTCCTTCGGGGAATTGCCGCCCTCGGGCAGGATCTCCGGTTTCGCTCCGTTGACATCCGGTTTATACGGAATCACGGCCCCGGGATCGCGGTTGAAATCCTTGCTCATCAGAGATCCGTCAGGCACCAGCCAGGAAGGATCTGCCGAGCGTTCGGCGGCGATGATGTATGCCTGCTGCATCCGGTTCAGCATTTTGATCGTCGGCAGCATATCCAGCCCCGGACCGCGCCCGTAAGTCTCGTTGTCGGACTTGTCGAAGCGGCAGACCGCGAACGGATATTCCTCGAACCCGCTTTCATAAATGATCTTTTTCGTTTCGAGCTCGATATAGACATCCGCAAACGGCATATTTTTATTGTCAAGGCATTCGGGATCGCGGTCGCACCGCGGGAAAACCGCGTGCAGGATCTTCCGCTTCTTGTCCTGCTGACGCGGATCTTCGCCCTCTCGTCTGATCTTTTCCGGCAAATCGTCATTGCCGAACTCCTGCAGCAGCTGCCGGCTGGTCATTTCCAGCTCGCGGAATACCGTATCGACACGACCGCGCGAATTCTCGGAATAGCAGACCGTTTCGATGGGAAACGATTTGAAATTGAGCACGGTCGAATGACCGCCGTCTTCGCAGTAGACGACCGCATCCAGCCCGCAGGCGAGATTGTTCAGCGCCTGGATCAGCACGCTCGCCCAATTCGAATTCGCCATAGCCAGCGCAATGACCTTTGTCACCTCGGCAAAATAGTCTTTGCATTCCTCGTCTTTGGCAAGATCATCGTCCTGCGGCACGATCTCGAACCACCGCTTGTCGGGCGGCGCCATCCAGTTATACATGCCTGCGGCCAGCCGCTTTCGTGCTTCGATCGCGGTCGTGTCGAATATGTTCATACCCCGCGCCCCGCCCTCGGTCAGGAAATCGGAATACGTAGGCATGACATACTGACGGACCTCGCGCCACACCTGCAGCCAATATCCGTCACGCATGGATTTGAGCGCCGTATAGCGCTCGATGATTTTCGCGCAATCCATAATCACCCTCCGAGTATGGTTTTTTTCGCGGCATTGTCCTGCGCAGTATTCCCGGCGAGGATCGTCTTCTGCCTGCCGTAAGACTTGGCAACCCGTTTTTTCTCGGCCCTGGCCGCTCCCTGGACTTCCTGTGTGGTATCTCCCGAAGCGATCGGAGTAGGATCCGGATCATCCGGAGTATCAACTTTTCTTGCAGAACCCATTTTGTAACCCTTTCTTTAAAAAGTTATTATTGTCCCCAACTCGGGTTTCTGCGTTAATATAGCTTTTTTTGCGGGAGAAATATTGCAACAGCATGATCTCCCTGCCTTCGCGAAAATACCGGGTCATCGGCAGGAACCCCAGACGGCGGGCGCACCGCACCAGCGCACGGTTGTCCGCGGGGATCGTCGCCAGCAACACATTGCAGACCGGCACGATCATCCGCATAGCTTTACGCATTGCCGCATGCGTAGTCTGCCACGGGATTTTGATTCCCGGAACGGTGGAGAAATGCACCACACCGCCATCCCCGCAAAGCAATGTGCAGTACAGGACGCCGAGCCGTCTCCCGGTCGGAACTTCCACCACATCCCACACCCAGCCATGCGACACATGCCACGCGATCACCTCATCCATGACACACGGACAAACCACCTTTTCAAAATTCACTTTCACTTTCAACCTCAAACTTTCAACCTTCAACTTTCAACCTTGAACATTGAACCTTGAACCTTCAAATCTTCTTCAATCCTCCTGAAACTTTGATCCGACCAGCCGAAACCGTGCCCTCGCCGCAATAGCCGAGCTTCCACGCCTGCGCCGCAGTCCGGAACGCGTCCGCACCGTGACTGCTCCAATCGTGCAGCGGTTGGGATTTGTAGCACGAATGCTTTTCATCCCATTCCTTCTTGTAATTCTCAAGACATTTACGCCCTTTGTCAGTCTTTACCTCATCGAACCAGCAGTACTGCAGCATTTCCCGGGAATTCTCGATCCCGCCCATCACATCAACATTCGTTGGGATGCGGTCGAAGCGGATGCCGAGTTTCCGGGCGGTCTCCATGCGCGACATTCCGCTGCCGAGCTCGCGCACAGCTATATCGTGCGGGGCAAAGTGCCGAGCGTATTTATACCCCTTTTCGCGCAGCACATTCGCGTAATGCCCTAGCCCCTCGCCGTTGTTCTCGTAGTAGTCGATCACGCGGATCTCCTTGCCGTAGAATTGCAGGAACCAGATCGCGGTTTCATCGCTCATACCCAAATCCCACGCAGTATAAACGGGAAGATTTGTTTCGTACGGAACAAAACAAATGCGGTTCTGCCGGTAGATATCCTGGAACGCCCGCCCGTAATAAGATCCATCCTGCGCCACCTTGAACGCTTCATCCACATAAGACGGAAATTCTGCCCACATATCCTCATGCAGCACGTTCTCCTGGATCGCATACCACGCTTGCTGTTCCTCGGTAAGACTGATGCCGTGCCTGGTGTAAAGCTCATCGAAGTAACTCAACAACCGCGACTGGATCACCACCGATTCAGTATCTGCAACATACTCGGGATTCTCGTGCCAGGGGAAGAAGTGCAGCATGAATTCCTGGGAGGACAGCGCCCGCCCGGTCAGCTGCTTCACTTTCGCCGCCTGGACCATATCGTAAAAAAAACCGTTGTTCCCCATTGCGGTTGATTCAATAAAGCAATACCCGCCTGCGTGGACAGCAGGCAGAGATCCGGTTTTGATTTCCCTCGCCTTCGCCGGCTGCTTCGCGCATACCGGCCCATACTCCGACACGTGCAGGAACTGACACGTGCCCGACCGTGCCGACACCATGACCTTGATCGTGCTGTTGTTGGAGAAAGACATTTCGCCGTTCTGATTGCGGCTGACCACCGAACACCAGTTGCGGAGTTCCTGCGGCAGCCGTTCATACGGATGGATCACCTTGCGCTCAAAGATATCTGCCGCCTTTTCCTTCGTCTCGGCAATGATCACCGCGGTAAAGTTTTTGCGGAATAGCACCATATCCAGACCGATAAGGTCTATCAGCGTGGTAAAACCGAGCTGACGGGCTTTCAAAACAATATTGTAGAAATGCATCGCATCAAAGAAACGAGCCTGCGCCGGACGCATCTTGAAAAGCACATCGTTCCCCTGCTCGTCCACTATATGATACAGATTGTTCAGCCGCCACCGCCAGCTGCCTATTTCTTCTGCCATAACACACTCCATTGATCGAACATCGACGCCGCCTGCTCGGAGATCGTATTCTCAACCTCGACTTTATCCTTGTAATCTTCCGGCGCATTGTTCTTAAGCATGAACATAGCGAACGAGGAATTCTGTGTTCCGTCCAGCGCACCGGTGACCCGGTTCGCCACGATCTTGTTGTGGATCTTCTGAGCCCGCAGACCGAGCGCATCGTCTTTCTTCATCCATCCCCGGAACTGGTGCCGGGTTATGTCTAGGTAATCGCAAAGCCCCTCGATCGTATAGGGTGCCGGATTCGGCACATCTACCGCTCCAACATCTTTGACGAATTCGACTTTGGTGCGGCTGTCGCACTTGTCAAAGTATTCCCGCGCCCGTTCGTTAAGCAAAGCCGCAGTCCACGAATCGGAATTGCGAGGCCGCCCCAATTTTTTTTTGGATTTTTTTTCATCACCTGCCATATCAATACCCATTTTTGCAATAATTCAGCTTCTCAAAATCTTGCCAATGTTGCATTTAAAACTATTTTCAAAAATCTCACCGCAATTTATTTGACAAACGCAGATTCGGTGTTTACAACGCTCCGGTTTTCCAGATAAGCCCGGAGCGCCCACCCGGTAATGAGATACCCGCCGCGATCACAGCGTCCAACAATTGTTCCGCGCCTGCACATGGCACGAACAGTTTTAGGGCAGCGATGCAGAATGACCGCGACATCCTCGGTGGTGTAAACGGCATTTTCCTGAAACGATACGACATTACTGATTTTATCCGACATGAATCCCTCCATCATCGTTGTGTGGCAAAGGGAAAATAAGGTAAGAACCTATTTGCACTTACATCCACTTGTTAAACTTTAGGGAATAATATAGGAAAATCGCGTTTTAAATATTGCAGCGGATTTCGAGGTGAAACAGTCTCTTGCTTCTGTTTCAACGGTTTTTGATGTCATTTTAACGGAAATCAAAATACAAGGAAAAGAATCTGGATATCGAATAAAAGAAACTAAGGCAAACAACGCGCGCGCGAGATATGCCCTCGGCATACCCTTTACAGGAAAATAAAACGAAAATACTGATGAAAGCCTATTTTGTTTAAAAACGCGTTTTAAACTCCGCTAAAACGGAAACCAAACAGGCGCCAAAAAGTGTCATACAATTTGACATACAAGATTTAATCCAAAGAAACCAATCTAAAAACAAATCAAGCAAGAAAAAAGGAACAAAAAAGTGGAACCGGCGGGAGTCGAACCCGTTTCTGTCGCTCGATTTTTGATTAGACATACAATTTGAAATAAAACCATACAGGTTTTTCCTCATTTAATCCAATTCTCCCAAATCTACGGTCGGGAACGATTGCACTCGGCGAGCCGTCACAAGATCGTGACTGTATAGATCGGTCGTCTGATCGGAAACCTGGCCAACAATCCCTCGAGTGGCCGGACGCGGCAAACCGTATTCATCACAGCGCGTAATGAAACTGTTGCGGAAACAATTGAAATTGACGATGCCGCGATCATCATCCACAATGCCGAGACTGTCGAGAAGATCACCGAAATAGCTATGGAATGATTTGTTTTTACGCGTCTTCGGCTGAACTCCAAGGATGAACTCGTTGACATGCGGGAGGGCCGGTAAGCGCTTCATGATCTCCGGATGCAGCGGAACACGGACAGAACGACCATACCGGGCAGTCTTGCCTGGCTTAGTGGTCAGCACATCCCCGTCTATCTGATCCCAGCGGGCATTGAATACCGTCTCTTCGCGCATTCCGGTATACCAGGCGATCACGACCGCCGTCTTCCACGGTTCGGCAGCGGCATGATAGATCCTTCGGTATTCGTCTTCGCTGAACGGACGCTGATGCTGCGCCTCATGCTTGCGGTTCGGGATCGCCGCAAAAGGACTGGCCGACATCCCGGCATCTACCAGCAGGAACCGGAAAACGCTGTTCAGGGCAGTCTTGTTGTTATTGAAGCTCTTTCCCTTCCCTTCCCCGCCGTAGAACTCCTGGAGATAGCGGAGAGCCACATCGGAGCTGACTTCATCGAAGTAAGTCACCGGGACATGCTGCACGAAGCGGTCAAATATCTTTGCGGTATCGGAAGAAACCGACCGGTATTTCTCGGCCGCCTGGCGCCAGTCTTTCAGCTTCAGGCGGGAGCGGCGATGTTCGCGCACGGGACGGAGATCGGGCTTCGGGCTGCCGGGGACAGCAACGGCGGCGGCCTCAAGCCGGGAACAATGGGCCAAATAGCGCTGATGCAGCCGCGATTCGCTGTTCTTCCGCATAAGTTCGGATTCGAGCGCACGGGCCTCGCGGAGATCGGCAGTTCCGAGATTGACCGTCGTCGTGGCGTATTTCAGGCGGCCGTCAGGCTGGGAGATCACGGTCCGGAAATACGCGTGCCAATACCCTTTTTTACCTCGTTTGCGCAGTGCCATGATTTATACCAATCCTTTTTTTATGCGGCGCAGCAGGATCACCCAGGGAACGGCCAACGCTGGCACCGTTAGAACATTAAAAAACAGCCATACTTCTTGATCCAGTCGTATTGAAATAAGTGGATTGTATAATATGGCCAGCAAAAGCAAAGGAAACTTCATCCAAAAAGAAAACTTCTCCAAAAAAAGACCGACAAGAGCAGCAGATACGACAATCCGAAGAAATGTAAAAAAACCATCCGTAGGATATGCTTCATGACGATAAATTGAAAAATCAGGACCCTTTTCAAGAATAAGAATCACAAGCATAACTTCTGCAACAACAGCAAGCCCCATAAAAATTTTCCTTGTTTCAGTCATAGTTTTTATACCTTCTGTATGTTTTTTTAATATTTTCAAAATGTAACGAAAAAGCGTTACTATAAAGACAAAAAACCAACGTAAAAACATACCGAAAACAGGCAATAATAAAACCAAAAACAAAATGGAACAAAAGCATAAAATATAAGATTTTCCATCCGTTCTAATACGCTGTCCAACAGCTATAAGCAAATCATCCTTAAATTCTTCAAAGGCAATTGTCCATAGCGAAGGTTTATTATTTTCGGTGCTGTATATCTTCTGAAAATCGGCATACGCCTGCTGCACGGTCGTTTTCCGGTTGTAGTGCTGCGCAAGAATGCCGTCCAGATTGGCAAAGATGAAATTGTAGTCCGCGCCCCGGTTGTGACGGGTGAACCACGCGGCGAGAGCCATCCGTTTTCGCGTATCTTCCGGATCGGAAGTCTTATCGGTGATGCTCCGCGCATAAGTCCGCACATCGGTATCGGCAATGAATCCGAGCGGATCGGAGCCGAACCCGGCCGCAACCTGCTTCTCGTCCGCTTTCGTCAGACGGTAATGGCTATGCAGACGCTGATAATCCTCCCACGGGCCATGTTCTGCTTCAGCAGCTTTCAAGTTTTCAGCAAAAAAAACAGTGAAAATGAAAAATAAAAACAGTGAAAGAAAGTTTTTCATTTCTTTTCACCTTCCTGCAAATCCGGGACTTCGATGTTAGATACGGCGCGGATCACTTTGCTGCGGATCACTGCAGGCATATCTATATCATACATGGCCATAATAACCAAATTCCGGAAATTTTCGACAGCCGCAACCGCCGAATTTCCGGACTGTTCAGCCAAACTTGCACGACCAAGACTGACAGTTAAAGTTCTCAATTGATTTTTAGCTTCATCCGAAGCATTTGGAATCGCATCTGCTGGATCCTGCATCCACTTTCCGCAAAGCCTGGTAATTTTCTCGCGGTTACGCATAGTAATTCCGTTGTGACCAATCAGCCATTTACCAATTGCCGCTTGAGATACACCAATTTTTCTTGCAAATTCTGCTTGAGTGATGTCATTTTCAAGCATATAACACTGCATCGCCTTAATTAAAATTTGATTTTTCTTCATTTTTTAACTCCTATTTTACCTCAATATACACCCAAAATATATTTTTTCAATATTTTTATTGAATTTTCCTTGATTTCTCTATTTTGTCAATTATATTACTGCAAACAACCAAAGGAGGAGTAATGAA
>Ga0310690_10002907_pt1 | contig 26849 bp, 23 predicted proteins | sample AusTroGonzalo_MG_2_FD_207661 | JGI IMG/M metagenome (GOLD analysis project Ga0310690, IMG submission 207661) | Bovine rumen microbial communities from tropical cattle in Woodstock, Queensland, Australia - Gonzalo_04 (v2) (version 2) | ecosystem: Host-associated > Mammals > Digestive system >...
ATATCATAAGCATAAACAGCACCAAAGCGGGAGATATTGTAACGTTTCTGCAGTGTCTCAAAGTGACGCTCATAGAGTTTGTCAGATATGCAAGCCACGGCGATACGCTCACCGGCATAACTGAATATCTTACTGCCGCTGAGCATCATGATGTAGTTGTCAGTGTAGTGTGATACGCTAACCTGATAGGGAGCCTTGAAAGGTATGCCCAGACCCTCACGACGGAAATCCATGGTCATGTAGGCCAGGTCCTCCAGAATGACGGTATCATACTTTGTAGCCAATTCACCGATGGTTTTGATCTCATCTTCAGTAAGACACATCCAACTGGGGTTGTTGGGGTTGGAGTAAACTATGCAGCAGATGTTACCCTGCTTGAGGTAACTCTCCAACTTGGGTCCCAGTTTCTCAGAACGGAAATCAGATACGTCAAATGAGGCAGTCTTGACACCCATTACCTTGGCCTGCATTTTCTGTACCGGGAATCCCGGATCAATGTAGAGGATGGTGTCCTTCTTGGGATCAATCTGTGAGCAGAGCAGGAATGCGGCAAAGGTACCCTGCATGGCTCCGCATGTGGGAGTGCAGTGACCGGGCAGAATGTCAGTGTTTATGAAAGCCTTGACAAAACGAGCGGCCTGCTCCTTGAGTTCTGTTATTCCCTCAATGTTGGGATACTTGGCGGCAACACCGCGGTCAAGAGCCTCTTTCTGGGCCTTTACACCTACGGCCGATGGCGGAATGCCGGGAACACCCATCTCAAAATGTATATACTCCTGGCCGGTAACCTTCTCAGCGTTGAGAACACAGGCCAGCACCTGGCGAATGGATGCGTTGTTGAGGTCTGTAACCTCTATACTTTTAAGATATTCGTCAACTACGTTTGCGGGAATAATCGTTTTCATCGGTAAATCAGTGGGGTTATTCACAGTTACGGCCAATCTCAAGGGCCTTGATATTCATATCTACGATAGCATCGCCTTTGGCACCGAATATGGTGCGTACGCTCTGGCAAAGTTTGTCAAAACTGATGCTCTTGAGAGCCTTTGATGCGGCACCCAACAGGATCATGTTGACAGCCTTGGGCATCTTGTGCTCCTTGCCCAGTTCATCAGTATCAATCAGGATAACGTTACCCAGTTCCTTGAGTTCACTGATGATGGCGCTCTGATCAGGGTAGTTACCTATGTTGATGAAGGGGTTGGATGATGTGATTACCCAACCGTCCTTGCTCAGGTAGTGCTTGTAACGCAGGGCCTCCATGGGCTCCATGGCTATGATGATATCGGCCTGGCCAAGTGCAATGAGGTCACTGGCAATGGGCTGGTCACTGATACGCAGGTTGGACTGCACGTCACCGCCGCGCTGGCTCATTCCGTGAACCTCGGCCTGCTTGATGTAAAGATCCTCCTCAAGGGCGGCCTGACCTATTACTGTGGCGATTGAGAGGATACCTTGTCCTCCTACGCCTGCAAGAATTATATCTGTCTTCATTTCTGTGCTGCTTTTGCTTTTGCCTTACGGGCAAGTGTCTGGATACATTCACGGCGCGGTATGATAACCGATAGGCCCTGATATTCAATCTCCTCACGCAGGGTGCGTGTAATCTCCTCCATGTTCTGGGGCAGTGGAACAACCACCTTAAGGTGATCGGGATCAACACCTATGCCACGGCAGATGGCCTCAAACTTGTTGGTGCCGGCCGAATCCTGTCCACCTGTCATACCGGTGGTAAGGTTATCGGATATGATGATTGTGATGGGAGAGTTCTCATTCACTGCATCAAGCAGACCTGTCATACCGGAGTGGGTGAATGTGCTGTCACCTATGATGGCAACTGCGGGGAACACGCCTGCATCGGCGGCACCCTTGGCCATGGTAATGCTGGCACCCATGTCAACGGTACTGTCAAGAGCCTGGAAAGGAGGCAGGGCACCCAGAGTGTAGCAACCTATGTCACCGAATACCTTTGAGTCCTTGTAATCCTTGAGCACTATGTTGATGGCCTCATATACGCTACGGTGACCGCAACCCTGGCAGAGGGCTGGCGGACGTGCCACAACATTCTTGGCAACCTCAGGATGCGGCAGCGGAGCCAGACCTAAGGCAGCCTTTACGATATCGGGGTTGAGTTCTCCCTGACGGGGCAATTCACCGGTCAATCGGCCGATAATCTTGCAGTCTGAAGGCAGAATACCGGCTACCTGCTCCTCAACGAACGGCTGACCGTCCTCGATAACCATGATTGAGTCACACTGCTCGGCCATGGTACGGATGGTCTCAGTAGGTATTGGGTACTGTGAAATCTTCAGTACAGGGAAAGGAATTCCCTCAGGGTAGCACTCTGAGAGGTAGTTGTAAGCGTTACCGCAGGCAATGGCACCCATCTTGTAGCGCTTGGCCTCAGCCTTGAAACTGTTGAACGGTGACTCGACAGAGAGACGCATGATCTCCGGCTGACGCTCCAGCAGTGAAGCGTAGCGGCGCTTGGCGTTGACAGGCAGCAGAACCCAGTCACGGTTGCCCGATACTGGGTTAAGAGCATTCTGTTCACGCTTTGCTTTCATTGTTACGACTGCACGCGAGTGGGCCAGACGTGTAACGGTACGCATCAGGACGGGCAGCTTGAGTGACTCTGACAGGTCATAGGCGTATGACATCATATCGTAAGCCTCCTGTTGTGATGAGGGCTCAATTACGGGTATCAGGGCAAATTTTCCGTAGAAACGGGTGTCCTGCTCATCCTGTGATGAGTGCATTGAGGGGTCATCGGCCACAAGGACAATCAGACCGCCGTTTACACCGGTGATTGATGAGTTTACAAACGGGTCTGCAGCCACGTTCATACCAACGTGTTTCATACATACCAGTGCACGCTTGCCTGCAAAAGACATTCCTAAGGCAGCCTCCATGGCTGTCTTTTCATTGGTGCACCAGCGGTTATGTATCTTCTCGGCAGGGTTCTTCTTGCAGTAACCCTGTATGTATTCTGTGATTTCTGTAGAGGGTGTTCCGGGATAAGCATATACTCCGCTCAATCCGGCATCAATGGCACCCTGTGCAATGGCTTCATCGCCAAGTAAAAGTTTCTTCATATAGAAATTTTCAATTAACAACTTCGTTGTTGATTTTTGTCGCGATTCGGCCAAACAAGCAAGCTTGATGGCTCTCACTGCTCCAAAAATTCTCAATTCTCAATTTTCAATTCTCTTTGTCGTCCATCAGTGAGGTAGAAGCACGTACGGTAACCTCACGGTTGTAGCAGCTGAACATCTTATCCACGCTCTCCTGTTCCTTAACCTTTGAGAACAGGCTTACTATTGGAACAACAACCAAGCCGGCTACCATTGAGAGCACACCTGCGTTAATGGGTGAACTGAAGTAGGGGCTGATGAATGTGGTGCCGGTGAATGTGCCGTACATGCAACCGCACATGATGGCTACGCCCACAATGAAGCTTGCCCAGACAGAAGCCTTTGTGGTCTTCTTCCAGTACAGACCATAGAGGAACGGAGCAAGGAATGCGCCTGCCAGAGCACCCCAACTGATACCCATGAGCTGAGCGATGAATGTTACGGAACTCTTGGCCTGGATGATAGCCAGTACTGATGATACTGCAATGAAGAATACAACCAGCAGGCGGATAGAGAGCAGTTGTGATTTTTCACTCATCTGCTTGCCGCCTTTGGCCAAAGCAGGCTTGATGATATCAAGAGTAAGTGTTGAGCCTGATGTAAGAACCAGAGATGAGAGGGTTGACATTGATGCTGAGAGCACTAGGATGATAACCACGCCAATCATAAGGTCTGGCAGAGTCTGAAGCATGGATGGTACGATACTGTCGTAGATGGGACCTTTTGGGCCGAATTCGATGACATCACCATACAGACGACCAAAACCGCCCAGGAAGTAGCAACCGCCTGCCACGATGATGGCAAAGAAAGTTGAGATGAATGTTCCCTTGCGGATGGCGGCCTCATCACGGATGGCGTAGAACTTGCCTACCATCTGAGGCAGACCCCATGTGCCGAGTGAGGTAAGCAGCACGACGCCCAACAGGTAGATGGGTTGTGGGCCGAAGAACGATGTAAAGGCTCCGTTCAATCCGGGTGCAGCCTCGCTGGGAATCTGTGACATCTTTTCAATTGCTGCAGTGAAACCGCCGTTTCCGTTCAGTACGGAGATGATAACGGCAACGATACCTATCAGCATGATCATACCCTGTATGAAGTCATTTATGGCGGTTGCCATGTAACCTCCAACCAGTACGTAAACACCGGTCAGAATGGCCATTCCAAGTACGCACCAACTGTAGTCAATGCCGAACGAGAGTCCGAACAGACGTGACAGACCGTTGTAGAGTGATGCTGTATAAGGAATAAGGAATACGAATACGATTACAGATGCAGCCACCTTGAGAGCCTCTGAGTTGAAGCGCTGACCAAAGAAATCAGGCATTGTGGCGCTCTTGAGATACTGTGTCATAAGGCGTGTACGGCGGCCCAGGATTCTCCATGCCAGCAGTGAACCGATAATGGCGTTGCCAAGTCCGATCCATGTAGCTGAAAGACCGTATTTCCAACCGAACTGACCTGCGTAACCTACAAAGATTACGGCTGAGAAATATGAAGTACCGAATGCGAAAGCGGTAAGCCATGAGCCAACCTTTCGGTCACCAAGTACAAATCCCTGTACATTGTTTGCGGTTTTACGGCAATAGATTCCTACGCCGATCATTACGGCGAAAAACAATATTAGAATCAGAATTTTCAAAAACATATTTGTGTGGTTTAAGGGTTAATTCAATAAGGTTTTTCTGTTTATTCCCAGCCCTGAATAAGTGTAAGGCCTTTTTCTGAGGCAACGCGTTCTGCTATCTCCAAACTGTTTGACGGACGTATGATGAGCACCAGTTTGCCGTCCTTGTGGAAAGTGTAAAGGTAACTTATTGTGCAGCCTCCGGCTGTCAGTGCGTCAATTGCGTCAGTAAATGAAGCGGTGTCCGGTTCAACCTGTATGGCAAGAACTTCATTCATGCTTACAAGGTTTCCCTGTGCAGACAGGAGTTTGGCCGCTTTTTTCTGGTCAGATGTGATGAGACGCAGAATGCCGAACTCATTCGTATCAGCCACCGATGCAGCCTGAATCTCTATATTCTCGTTCTTGAGTGCTGTAAGTATGTCGCTCAGCTTGCCGCGCTGGTTCTCAAGAAATATGGATATTTGCTTGATGGTCTTCATATTGTCCCTGATTAATGGTTGTTACGTAAATCATTCACTCTCTTGGCCTTGCCGTCTGACTGCGGGATAACGCCCTTGCCTACAAGTTTTACTCTCGGAGTGAGCAGTATCTCATCCTTAAGACGGCGGGTAATCTCCTTGGTCAGGTTCTGCAGCATGCTGAAATCATCAGTAGCCTGTGCCAACTCAGCCTCAACGGTCATCTCATCATTGTCACCTACGGTCTCAATGGTGATCAGGTAATCACTGGCCAACTCGGGGAATTGCATCAGAATCTTTTCAATCTGTATAGGATAGATGTTTACGCCCTTTACAATCATCATGTCGTCGCTACGACCCTGGAAACGTGCCAGACGTTTGTGGGTGCGGCCGCATGGGCAGTCACCAGGCAGGATGCGGGTAAGGTCACGTGTGCGGTAACGGAACAATGGCATGGCCTCACGGTTCAGTGTGGTCAGTACCAATTCACCCAACTCACCCTCTGGAACGGGCTCCAGGGTCTCAGGATCAAGTATCTCAACAATGTAGTTATCCTCCCAAATATGCATTCCGTTCTGCTCCTGGCACTCAATGGCTACGCCGGGACCGCACATTTCGCTCATACCGAAGTTATTGTATGCCTTGGCTCCCCATATCTCCTCAATACGCTTGCGCTGTGCCTCTGAATGTGGTTCTGCACCGATAATGAGAGTATGCACGGTGGTATTACGTGGGTCAATGCCCTCCTCCTCAAAAGCAGCGGCCAGACGTGTTGCGTAACTGGGTATGCAGTGCAGTGCTGTAGTACCAAAGTCAGTGATGAACTTTACGTGACGCTTGCTGTTGCCGGCGCCTGCGGGAACGGTAAGTGCGCCCAGGCGCTCTGCGGCATACTGTATGCCAAGACCGCCGGTAAACATTCCGTAACCGGATGTGTTCTGGATAATATCCGTGTTGCGCAGACCTATGCAGTACATGGAGCGGGCCATGGCATCGGCCCATTCGTCAAGGTCTTTCTTGGAATGGAGAATTACGGTAGGGTTGCCTGTTGTTCCACTTGATGAGTGCAGACGGACAACTTTCTCAAGCGGAATTGACTTGATGCCGAAAGGATAGGTGGCACGCAGGTCGTTCTTGGTGGTGAACGGGAAACGCTTTATATCCTCAACGGATTTGATACTCTCAGGGGTGATACCCAGTTCCTTGAACTTTGGAGCGTAGAACTCGCTTCCCATTGCAATCTCTACGGTTTTCTTGAGACGCTCCACCTGAAACTGCTCCAGTTGCTTGCGAGGCATGGTCTCAATCTCTTCATTCCAATATTTACTGTTCATTTTTATGTTATTTTTTGTCGTTATCAAAAACAAAACCTGCCTCATTGTGGGGCAGGTCTATGATGATTGTCAAGTCTTTTTAAATCATACCTCCTTGCCCCACGTTCAGCCGCGGTAATAAAAATAATTGGAGGTGACGTAAAGCTTCATGTCTGTATGCTATTTAAGCAGCGCAAATTTATGTATAATAATCCGTCAATTCAAATGATTGACACATTTTTATTTGATTTTCAGGTACTCATCAATCAGATAATCCGCTCCTTTGTCAGAAATGCCGACGTAGTAATAGAGCGGCTGGTTCACTGTAACCTCTTTTTTGAGGAATACATTGCCTGAACCTCTGTCTGTTATCCTGTGTTCAACATCGGGCATGATAATGATTGCCGTAATGTTGTCAATGTATTTTACCGCATAGCCGTTGTCAATCTCAGAAACAGAGCCTTTGTAGCCTATGGGTATGCCGGCGGCAATATTCAGTATGTCAAAATCACCGTTATAGTAATCAATTACCTTCATAATGGGACTGTCCTTGTATATTGTCACCTGCTTGTCAAGCGTTATGGATGCATCAATAACATTCCAGTTGTCATAGTGTAAATGTATATCGGTCTGCTGTGGAAGACTGACCAGGACCTCTGCCATGGAGCAACCTTTGGGTGAAGCATACAGTCCGCTTGTACCCTGAGGTGCCGATGCCCCGTAACCAAGTGCTGTATTATCCTCTTTAAGGTTTACGAGTTTGCCGTCAATCCTGACTGCGGCCTGGAAAGTTGGCAGGTCATTCCTTTTGTCTTTTGAATCCATGTCAGTCCGGAATTCAATCATGGAATTTCCCCATTTTGCACTCTTTCCCGTTCTCTTGAAATAGGTATCGCTGCCGCTATTGCAGCCATATACTGAGAATAACAGCAGACAGGTTAAGTATGATAGTATTTTTTTCATTGTCAGGCGTATGCTAATGCGTATGTCTTGATCTGTTTGAGCATGGAAAGCAGTCCGTTGCTGCGTGTGGGCGACAGATGCTGTGTCAGTCCTATCGCATCAATGAAATGTACGTCACAATCAAGAATCTCCTTGGGGGTATGCCCGGACAAAACCCTTATGAGCAGTCCAATCAGACCTTTCGTAATGATGGCATCGCTGTCTGCCTCAAAAATCAGCAGGCCGTCTTTGAATTCAGCGTGGAGCCAAACGCGGCTCTGGCATCCGTCAATGAGGTTGTCTTCTGTTTTGTAGGCAGGATCCAACGGGGGCAGTTCATTGCCCAGGTCAATGATCATCTGATATTTGTCCATCCAGTCATCAAAAGCGCTGAACTCCTCAATAATGTCTTGCTGTATCTGTTCTGTTGTCATTTTTTCTCGTTGTAGATTACTGTCAGAAGTGTCTTTCCTACAGCCTCCAGTACATTCTTGTCAATATTGTTTATGTTATCCTGTGTAGTGTGCCATGTGGGACCGAAACTACTTTGCGGACAATTAGGCAGATAGGGTACTATGTCTATGGCCGGTATCTTTGCAATGGTATTGATGAAATAGTGGTCATCAGTTATATAGCCGCCGTCAGACTGTTTAAAGAGTGAACTGTAGCCCAGTGATGCCGCCGTATTCCAAACCTTGTCAACAACCTGCTTTCCGTACATGAGAGAATACTTTTCACGTGCAAACTGTGCCCCCTTGCCGCCAACCATGTCTAGAAGTATGGCGTAGCGTGCACGATAGCCCTCCTTGTGAGGATTCTTGGCCCAGTATTGTGTACCCAATCCCCAGTATGTTGCCAATTGATTGCCTTTGAAATCAGGTCCCGGGCCCCAATCCTCGGCATCCAGGAAAATACAGTCAACGCCTATATCGGGTGCTTTTTCCTGCAGTTGGCGTGCTATCTCCAGAATTACGCCTACACCGCTGGCTCCGTCATTTGCTGCGTCAACAGGTTTTTTCCAGTTGGCAGGGTCAGAGTCATTGTCTGCCCAAGGACGGCTGTCCCAATGCGAGCAGAGTATAACGCGAGTGGGGCAATCTGGGTTATAGCTTCCTATAATGTTTACACATTTGAGGGTGGTGTTGTCAAATGTCTTTGTGTCAAAGTTCTGTAAGTGTACGATATCGGCTCCGAACCTTGCCAATTTGGCTGCCAGCCAGATGCTGCAATCCTCATGAGCCTGGGTGTTTGGAACACGTGGGCCGAAATCAGTCTGTCTTTTGATGAAACTGAATGCGCTGTCAGCACAGAACTCAACTGTTGTTGAAGTTTGCGCTGTGCTTGTCGTGACTGATAGTGCTGTGCCTGCTTTGGCTGTACCAACGGCAGTTGTTGTCTTGCGTCCACCGCAGGAGAGAGCAACTAACAGTACAGCAAGTATTAGAGATAGTTTTTTCATGTCAGCGGTTGAGTTTCCATGTTGCACCGTCCTTGGTATCCTTGATCTCAAATCCCAAAGCGGTGAGTTCATTGCGTATCTTGTCACTGGTAGCCCAGTCCTTGTTGGCCTTGGCAATGGCACGCTGCTCAAGCAGCATATCCACCACCTTGCCGAAAGCCTCTTCACGGCCGCTGCCGCCACCCTCCTCAGCCTTGATACCGAGTATGTCAAACAGGAATGTGTCAAACAGTGACTTGAGTTCTGCAACATCGGCGGCAGTGAGTCTGGCGTTGCCGTCAACTGCCTGATTGATCACCTTGGCTGCATCGAACAGGTGGCTTATCACGATAGGCGTGTTAAGGTCATCGTCCATGGCCTCATAGCACTTGCCCTTGAATTCGCTTACGCTCACGCTGCTTTCTGCGGCGGGCTGTATGCGGCCTATAGCATTGTATGCCTCCATAAGGCGGTTCATAGCCTTTTCGGCAGCCTGCAGTGCGTCATTGCTGAAGTCAACGGTACCGCGATAGTGGGCCATGAGTATAAAGAACCTTATGGTCATGGGGCTGTAGGCCTGTTTCAGGTTGGGGTTCTGACCTGTAAAGAACTCGTTCAGAGTTATGAAGTTGCCCAGCGACTTACCCATTTTCTGGCCGTTGATGGTGATCATGTTGTTGTGCATCCAGTAGTGTACAATGTCATGTCCCTGGCTGGCAACGGCCTGTGCAATCTCGCACTCGTGGTGCGGGAAAATCAGGTCCATGCCGCCTCCGTGTATGTCAAAGCGCTCGCCCAGATACTTGCGGCCCATGGCGGTGCACTCGCAGTGCCAGCCGGGGAATCCGTCACTCCAGGGTGAAGGCCAGCGCATGATATGCTCTGGCTGGGCTTTTTTCCATAGTGCAAAGTCTGCGGGGTTATGTTTCTCCTCCTGACCGTCAAGTTCACGGGTGGTGTTGAGTACATCATCCAGGTTACGGCCGGAAAGAATACCGTAGTGATGGTCCTTGTTGTACTTGTTCACGTCAAAGTAGATGCTGCCCTGGCTCTCGTATGCGTAGCCGTTGTCCAGAATCTGCTTTACCAGTTCTATCTGCTCAATGATATGGCCCGATGCGTGCGGCTCGATGCTGGGCGGCAGTACGTTCAGGGCATCCATTGCCTTGTGGTAGCGCAGGGTGTAGTACTGAACTACCTCCATGGGCTCCAGCTGCTCCAAGCGGGCTTTCTTGGCAATCTTGTCCTCACCCTCATCAGCGTCATGCTCCAGATGGCCTACATCGGTGATGTTACGGACATAACGCACTTTGTAGCCAAGGTGCTGCAGGTAGCGGAACAGTATGTCAAATGTGATGGCGGGGCGGGCGTGACCCAGATGCGGATCACCATATACTGTTGGGCCGCACACGTACATTCCTACATGCGGCGGGTTCAAGGCTTCAAACAGTTCTTTCTTTCTTGTAAGGGTGTTGTAGATGGTCAATTTGTTTTCCATATCATTTTTTCATTGTTTCTTCAATAAATTTGAGGAGCCTGTCAACGGCATTCTCCTCGGGAATATTTTTCTCTATGCACTCCTTGCCTTTGTAAAGGCTTATCTTGCCACGGCCTGCACCTACGTAACCGAAATCGGCATCGGCCATTTCACCGGGGCCGTTCACTATGCAGCCCATTATGGCTATCTTGACGCCTTTCAGATGACCTGTGGCGGCTTTTATGCGTGCAATCGTCTCTTCAAGATTATAAAGTGTCCGTCCGCAGCCCGGACATGATATGTACTCCGGTTTGGTAAAGCGGATGCGGGCGCCTTGCATTATGGCATCCTCTGTAGAGCGTATCTGTTCTGCGGGTATATTGGAGTCAGAGAGTTTCAGTTCTTTTGCCTTACCGTCTATTAGGAGGGCGCCTGCGTCCATTGCTGCATGCAACTGGAAATCCTCAAGTGATTCATCATTGTAGGAGAGTTGCAAAACGCCGTTCTCTATCCTGGCCGATGCACGAACTTCAGCGCTGCGGGCCGCATAGTCAACCAGTTTGCGGGCCACGGGAATCTCATGCTCCGGAGCCTCAGACAGTGATACTCGTATGGTGTCACCGATGCCCTCGGCCAGCAGAGCACCTATGCCTATGGCACTCTTTATGCGACCGTCCTCACCCTCACCGGCCTCGGTAACGCCCAGATGGATGGGGAAAGCCATGCCCTCGCAATCCATCTCCTTGACCAGCAGTCGTACGGTCTCTATCATGACAACGGTGTTGCTTGCCTTTATGGAGATAACCACATTCATGAAGTTTTGTTCAACGCAGATGCGCAGGAACTCCATGCAACTCTCCACCATTCCGGCGGGAGTATTGCCGTAGCGGCTCATAATGCGGTCCGACAGTGAGCCGTGGTTCACGCCTATGCGTATGGCTGTTCCATGTTCGCGGCATATGTTCAGGAACGGGATAAAGCGGTCACGTATGCGTTGTATCTCCTGTGCATATTCGTCATCTGTATATTCCAGATGCTTGAATGTGCGTGCAGGATCCACATAGTTGCCAGGATTGATGCGTACCTTCTCCACATATCGGGCGGCTACATCGGCCACGGCAGGGTTGAAATGGACGTCGGCAACCAGAGGGGTGTCATAACCGCGGGCGGTCAGACCCTCACGGATAAGGTGCATGTTCTCAGCCTCGCGTGTACCTTGGGTGGTCATGCGTACCAGTTCGCCGCCGGCCTCAATGATACGTATGGCTTGCTCAATGCAACCTTGAGTATCCATGGTTGCAGTGGTGGTCATAGACTGAAGGCGTATGGGGTTGTCTCCGCCGATGGCGGTACCTCCTACACGTACGCTTATTGTCTTCCTGCGGTTATATATGGCCATTATCAGTTGGTCTTGTAGTTGTATTTTACCTGACTCAGTTCTGCGTTTGCTTTCTCAATCTTATCTTTTAGTCCCTCCTTGTGGGCATCAAGACGTGCTGCGAGTTCCTTGTCTGCCACAGCCAGAATCTGGGCGGCCAGGATTGCGGCATTCTGTGCTCCGTTCACGCCAACGGTGGCTACAGGTATTCCGGGGGGCATCTGTATGATTGAGAGCATGGCGTCCAGGCCGTCAAGCATACCCTTGATAGGTACACCTATTACGGGAACGTTTGTATTGGCGGCAATCACGCCGGGCAGTGCGGCTGCCATGCCGGCTGCGGCGATTATAACCCTGATTCCGCGGGACTGGGCGTTTTTTGCAAACTCCTCAACAGCCGCAGGTGTGCGGTGTGCTGACAGGGCGTTCATCTCAAACGGAATCTGGATGCTGTCTAAGAAGGCAGCTGCCTTTTCCATAACGGGCAGGTCTGATGTACTGCCCATGATAATGCTTACTATCGGTTTCATATCTTTTTACTTTAGCTATTGGCTATTAGCTATTAGCTTTTGGCCATATACTTTTCAATTTTCAATTTTCAATTCTCAATTCTCAATTTTTTCTCATCCTTGCTACGGGTATCCCAATCTGCTCCCGATACTTTGCCACCGTGCGTCGTGCCACCTTGTAGCCGCGCTCAGCAAGTATATCGGCCAGTTGCTCATCGGTGAGCGGATTGCTATGGTCCTCTGTATCAGTAACCTCACGCAATATGCGGTGTATCTCCTTTACTGAGACCTCCTCACCACTGCTGGTTTTGACACCATCGGTAAAGAAAGCCTTTAGCGGGAAAGTGCCAAAGTTGGTCTGCACATATTTGCCGCTCGTAACGCGTGATATTGTTGAAATGTCATAGCCGGTCCTCTCAGCGACATCTTTCAGGATCATGGGTTTGAGCAGGGTTTCATCACCTTCAGTAAAAAACGGACGTTGCATGTCAATGATGGCCTGCATGGTGCGGGTCAAGGTCACTTCTCTCTGGTGCAGAGCCTGAATGAATCCTTTGGCAGAATCAAGTTTACGCTTTATGTAGAGTGCAGCATCGCGTTGGTTGCTGTTACCTCCTTTTATCTGGCGGTCAAGCATATCTGAATACTCACGACTCACATGCAGTTGTGGAATATTGCCGTTGTTAAGCGTAAAGGTTATGTCACCGTCATAATTATCCAGAATGAAATCCGGAACAATGTGCTGACGGCTGTGTCCCATTGTTTCACCTAATGAACTGCCCGGACGCGGATTGAGTTTTACTAGTTCGGCAATGACTGCATCGGTCTGGGCATTGTCTATTCCAAGGCGTGCGGATATCTTGTCCCAACGCTTGTGGGTGAACTCGTCAAACATGGTTGAGATGATCTTTTCCTGAAGCGTTTTTGACTGGGAATTCTCCTTGCGGCGTATCTGTATGAGCAGGCACTCCTGCAGATTACGCGCCCCGATGCCTGCCGGGTCAAAATCCTGTATCACTTTGAGAACCTGTTCAATCTCGTCAGTTGAGGCATCGAGGTCGTGATAGAAAGCCAGATCATCAGATATTGCCTGCACGTCTTTGTCCAACAGCCCGTCATTGTCAATGGAACCTATTATGTAGAGCGCAATCTTCATCTGGCGCTCAGTCAGATCCTGTTCGCGCAACTGCTCATAGAGCAGGTCATAGAATGAGCGTGTGTCTGCCAACGGAACATCGGCTACTGTGCCTGACGTTCCCCTGTCAGAGCGGTCATACCAGTCGTCATCGTCATCATTCCAGTCATCGGAGCCGGACCTGTCATCACGGAAATCATCGGCACCTTCATCATAAAGTTCATCATCAGGCTCAGTTGACTCATTATCCTGTGAAAGAGGTTCTGACGTGCCGTCCTCAAGGGCAGGGTTGTCATTGAGCTCAGAACGCACGTGCTCCTCAAGTTCAAGAGTGGAGAGCGCAAGCAGTCTGGCCTCAAGCACCTGCTGGGGCGATAAGGTCTGAACCTGGACCTGTGATTGGGTCTGGATCTGGGTTTGTATGTTTGACTGCTCCGCCATTTCTGATCAATAGTGGAAACTGCTGCCTCCAATGAACTCACGCACAAGTGATGTGGGTGGCAGGTTCTGGCTTGGAATGGTTCTGAACAACTTAAGGAAATCCTTGAGTTGGCATGCTTTGGCATATTGCGGACTGTTCTCAGGAACCTCATCCAAAAGGGGCAGAACCATATCTTTGATAACTGCAATCTCAAATATCATGGCAGAATTGAACATGGCATCGGCATTCTCCTGGAAGGGGAAAATCCATTTCTCCTCACCGGCGCGGACCGATGCCCAGCGGCCTATGGTATCCTGTGCGGAATAACTGCGGTACTTATGGTCACGCGTGATTCGGCGCAGCAGACGGTTGTCAGTTGTAGGTATATAGTTATGCTGGTCTATGCGTATGCTTGTAAGTGCTGAAACGTAGATGAGGAAACGTCTTTCGGCAGGGATGTCCGGCATCAGGTCCGGATTGAGGGCGTGGATGCCTTCAATCAGCAGTATGTCATTCTCTCCAAGTTTCATCTCAGGATCTGTGAACTCCCTTATGCCGCCCTTCTTGAAATTGAAGCGTGGCGGCAGTATGGCCTTGCCGTCAAGAAGGTCTTTGAGTTGCTGGTTGAAAAACGGCAGGTCTATGGCGTAGAGTGACTCAAAATCATGCTCGCCGTTCTCATCAAGCGGGGTATGGTCACGGTCCAGGAAATAGTCATCAAGGGATATTACCTTGGGTGTAAGGCCGTGGGCCATCAACTGTACCATAAGGCGCTTGCTGAATGTGGTCTTGCCCGATGAAGACGGTCCTGATACCATGATCAGTTTAAGTCCCTTGCCCTCTTCACGGCGTTTTACGATCTGGTCAGCGATATGTACTATTTTCTGTGACTGGAGTGCTTCGGCCACATTGATTATCATATTGGTTTCACCACGTGCGATGGCTTCGTTGAGTTTGCCAAGTGTGGAGAATCCCAAAATGCGCATCCAGTCATGATGCTCCTTGAATATGCCGAACATCTTCTCCTGGCGTATCATTGGCTCCAGTTGTTCCGGGTTGTTCTTGTCTGGCAGACGTACCAGTACACCCCCGTGCATGGGTTCCAGACCAAAGACCTTAAGACATCCGGTATGAGGAGGCAGAACGCCAAAGAACCAGTCTGGCAAATCCTCCAGCGTATAGTAACTGCTGTATATTGTTCCAATGCTCCTGAGCAGACGGGCAGAGTCTTTTCTGCCTGACTTCTCCATGATGTCCGCCACATCGGTTGTATGGGCTGTATGTTTTACGAACGGAATGTTGCGCCCTATTATGCTGCCCATGCGTTCGCTTATCATGGTGACGTCTTCATCGGTCAGGTCACGCCCAATCTCCACAGGGCAGTAAAAGCCTTTTGACAGGGCGTTTGAAACCTTAAGCCTGCCACCCGGATAGAGTTCTGTTATGGCCTTGTACAGCACAAACACCAGTCCGAGCAGGCATGAGCGTGAGCCGGTGCTGGTGGTCACGTCAAGAAACTCAACGTCACAATCCTCATAGACCTTGGACTCCATATCCATGGCCTTGCCGTTTGCATAGACGCACATGGGGCATCCCTTGAGTTGTACGCCCATCTGATTGAATATCTCAGTAAAGGTTACTCCAGGATTGAAACTCTCACTTTTCTTACTGTTTATGCAGTATATTTCCATACCTAATTTTATTTAGAGTTTCAAAATTACTGCATTTTTTTGGTATAGGCAGAGTGCATGATGTAAAAAAGACAAAGAATATAGGTAAGCGCCTGATATGAAATGACACAAAACGAAATGACCCCTTTGCGTCACTTTTGGAAAAAAACACTACTTTTGCAGAGTTTTTCTGAAATACAGGTATTTAATCAAATAAAAGAGAAATGAAAAAACTGAATGTTCTTATGGCTTGCATGACTGTTGCAGTCATTACATCTTGCGGTGGAATGGGAACCGGCAAGGTCAGTATGAATGATGTAAAGGACACAATCTCATATTCAATAGGTATGGGACGTGCAGTACGTGTTTACAAGAACCAACTCCCTGAAGAGATAGCAGACTCCACAGCAATGAAGTCATTTGTAAAAGGTTTTTTGGATGCCGCCAAGAATCCTGAGGATGTAGACAAGCTTGCTTACGCTCTCGGTTATGAGATTGGTTGCCAGGAGATGTCACAGGCATTTGAGGCTCTTAGCAAGACTCTGTTCGGTGACTATGATACATTTAACAAGGACAACTACATCAACGGTTTCAAGGATGGTATGCTTGACAACTGGAAGATAATGACATTTGAAGAGGCCGATGAAACCTCAAACCGTCTTTATACATACCTGAGCCAGAGGGTTTATGACAAGGTACGTATTGAAGGTGAGGAGTTCCTTGAAAAGAAGGCTAAGGAGGACAATGTGTTCAAGACAGCCAGCGGCCTTCTGTATGAGGTAGTAAGTCTTGGTGCCGGTGGCAAGAAACCCACTGAATCAAGTGAGATAGAGGTTCGTTACAAGTGCGCATCAATTGACGGTAAGGTTTATGACGAGTCAAAGGAGCCCTATAGATTTACTCTTTCAGGTCTGATCAAGGGTTGGACTGAGGGACTTCAGCTTATGAGCGAGGGTGACAAGTACAGATTCTACATTCCTTCTGACCTTGCATACGGTCAGCACGGACAGGGTGAGATTCCTCCTTATGCAGCACTCGTATTTGACGTTGAACTTGTAAAGGTTTATTGATTACATCTTTACCGGAATACTGAAAGCGGCCAGTTTTGGCCGCTTTTTTTGTTTTTCTGTCAATTTGTTATAAAAAAATGGTTCATCGGAAAAGAAATGTTGCTACATTTGATGAAATATTTGTTGAACAGTAATATTTCTCTAACAATATGAACGCAAAGAAATCATTGTCAGGTACAGAAAGAATGGATTCACTTGACAGGAAAATACTGAGTATAATCTCGCAGAACGCCAGAATCCCGTTCAGGGATGTTGCTCTTCAGTGCGGAGTTTCACGTGCGGCTATCCACCAGCGCGTGCAGCGTATGTTTGATGACGGAGTGATAACAGGTTCCGGATATCATGTAAACCCCAGGAGCATAGGATACAATACCTGCACTTATGTCGGTCTGACATTGGAAAAGGGTTCCATGTACCATCAGGTTGTGGCAGAACTTGACCAGATTCCAGAAGTGGTTGAGAGCCATTTTACAACAGGCCGTTACACAATGATGATCAAACTGTATGCACGTGATAACGCTCATCTTATGGAACTTATCAACGGACATATTCAGGAGATAAAAGGCGTTACAGCCACAGAGACTCTCATATCACTTGATGAGAGCATCAAGAAAGAGATACCTATAAAGGAATAGGTGATATGACCAAGGCGGAACAGTTTGATGCCGGAATACGTGAAATGAATTCCGGTACGGCCATTTTGGGATCAAAATCTCCGTTGATAGGCATAAGCGGAAACTTCAGGGACGGTGACTGCACATTAGCCCAGGCATACTATTTGTCTGTGCTTGAATCCGGTTGCACCCCTGTGGTAATACCGTCATACGATGATGAAAAAGCACTTGTCTCATTGCTTGATTCGCTTGACGGCATTGTACTTTCAGGAGGAGCAGACATAGATCCCGATTATCTTTCAGAGGAGCCGTTGGACTGTATATCCGTCAATCCCCGTCGTGACGCCCAGGAACTGCTTCTGGTACGTCTTGCGGTAGATCGCCAGATTCCGGTGTTGGGTATATGCCGTGGCATTCAGGTTCTTGCAGCCGCTCTTGGCGGCAAACTCTATCAGGATATAAAGTCCCAGCATGACCAGCCCACGATGGAACACAGCCAGACTATTGCGCGTGGGCTTCCTTCACATGAGGTAAGGATTGAAAAGGATTCACTCCTGTTCTCCATTATGGGTACAGAGACCCTTGCCGTGAATTCTTTCCACCATCAGGCGGTCAAGCAGGTTCCTGTTGGATTCAGAGTTACGGCAACTGCTCCTGACGGCATAATTGAAGGCATGGAATCAACCGCATTCCGCCCCATTCTTGGGGTCCAGTGGCATCCTGAATGTTTCATTCTGGAGAATGACCGTACCATGATGCCCATATTCAATTGGCTTGCGGAGCAGGCATCACTTTATAAACGTGCCAAGGAACTTCACGGCAAGGCCATAATTCTGGACAGCCATTGTGATAGTCCCATGTTTTTTGACAAGGGGGCTCATTTCTATCAGAAGGACCCTGGAGTTGAGGTTGAATATGAATATGTTGGCGAACCCTCTCCGGATGGTAGCCCGACATTCAGATACAATCCGCTGGTTGACCTTCATAAGATGACTGCCGGCCGTCTGGACGCCAGTTTCATGGTTGCGTATCTGCATCAGTATGAACGTGACGGAGAATCATTGAAAGCGGCAATTGCCAAGGCGGACCGTTTGCTTACGCTAATAGATGAGCGTATTGCGGAGTGTAGCGGCTTTGCCGCCATCGCCACTACTCCTGATGAATTGCGTGCAAACAAGTTCAAAGGAATAAAATCTGTTGTAAAGGGCATAGAGAACGGTTATGCCATAGGACTTGACATAGACAATATTGACCGTTTCCGTAAACGTGGAGTGGCGTATATGACTTTGTGCCATAACGGAGACAATGATATCTGTGATTCACACAAAGGTAACCATGAGCATAACGGCCTGTCAGACTTTGGCCGTGAAGTCGTGGCCCGAATGAACAGAGTAGGGATGATGGTAGACCTGTCACATGCATCTGAAAAAAGTTTCTGGGATGCGTTGGAGTGTAGCAGCAAGCCTATTATCTGCTCCCATTCATCAAGCCGTGCGCTTTGTGACCATACCCGTAATTTGACCGATGAGCAGATGCGTGCTCTTGCCTCAAGCGGTGGTGTCGCTCAAGTGTGTCTATATAGCGGTTTCCTTAAGAAAGGTGGAAATGCAACCGTCAATGATGCCGTACGTCACATAATGCACATGATTGATGTCATGGGCGTGGACCATGTAGGTATAGGTTCTGATTTTGACGGTGGTGGCGGACTGCCGGGCCTTGAAGACGCCTCGTGGTTTATATCACTTACGGAACGGCTTATGTCTCAAGGCCTTAGTGATCATGACCTGTCACTCGTCTGGGGTCTCAATTTCATCCGTGTTTGGAACCTCAACGCTTGTGGCGTCTGATTCCAGGCCGGCTTTTTTGGCCTCTTTGCGGGCTTTTGCCTGAGCTCTTATATTCTGGTATTTTTCCTTATTCTTTTCGCGGCGCTCCTTACGTTCCTCGCGTTGCTCCTTCTTTTTATTCTTATTATCCTCTTTGTTGCGTGCTTTCTTTTCAAGACGTTCCACATTTTTCTTGTGGATGTCAACCTCTTTCTTTTTGCTCTTCTGTGTCCTTAAAGCCTCAGGTTTCTGGTTTACGAGAGGAATATCGTCAATGTTCCAGTCAACGGAATGCTCCCAATCGGGTCTTAAGACAAAACTGCGGTTAATATACCAGACATTTTCTGATTGTCTTTTTTCAGAATATTCACCATTGTCCCATTTGCCGTTGTCATTTACGTCATCAAACATTGAGACGTAATAGGTACTTGGATCAAGAAGGAAAAAGTCAGCAGTACCGTTCTCCAGTTTGGAACTGCGGACGACACCGCCCTTGCTGTCAAGTATTCTTACGGTATAACCCGGTTTTGGATTGGCAACGTTGACGGTCATCTTGCTGAAACGGCTCAGCTCACTGAATGACAACGTGCTCTTAATATGGTCATTATGTAATCCGTAAAGCCCTACGATGCTGGCGGAGTCAATGGTTATGGTGTATGTGTTTTCTGGTCTCCACTCAGCGTAAATAACGTATTTAAGTATATTGAGAGTGTCTTGCTCTATCTCATACGGTATGTCAAGCCATAGCGTATCCTGTTTTACCTTGACATGTATGGCTGAGTCAGATACAAATGAAACAGGCTCCTGGAATGTAAGCGAAATCTCCTTGTAAAGGTTCATTGACGAACCTGACGTCAGTCTTGACTTGAGGAACTGCTTCTCTGGGGTGAGCAACTTGACTATGCCTAATGAATCACCCGCTTTCTCAAGTTTCTTGAGTTTCTTCTCCTTTTCTTTGTTCTCTTCTTCTAGTCTCTTTGCAGCCTCCTTGAGTATCTTTTCCCTGCTTTTCTTGGGGGTGAGTTTCAGGGTGTCAATGGTGGGAACCAATATGCCCGATGTATCCGATGCTAAATAACTTATACTCAGTTTAAGAGTATCCATGTAATAGACAGCGGTATCTTTCATCCAGAACGTGAGTGTGTCATAACGTGCACTGTGCTGGAGAATGTAGGCATCGGACTCATCAAAATTCAAGCCTTTGATTATAGGCATTGAGTCAACGGGAAGTGCAAACTGGATTGTGAATTTTTCATGGACACTGCGATCTGCCTTGCTCATATACTGGATTGTCGGCGTAGGAGTGAAAGCCAGCAAAGTAATGTCATCGGGCATATATCGGGTATATTTTATAAGGAGTGTGGTGTCAACGGAACCGTCATCGTTAAAGATGGTGTCCTCTCTGTATGCAGTCTCAGATGTGGGAATTATCAATGAATCCAACCATGCAATTCTCTCGTTGCGTTGAGAGAAACTGAATGTCTGGTCCATATCTGTGATTGCGTATATCCTGTACTTGCCGGGAGCGATGCCTCGTATGTTGAAGTGCCCGTATATATCCGTACGTGATATCCTGTCAAACGGTTTGGTGATAAATGCTGAATCAGTTAAATCACTGTGAAGACCAACTGTTATGCCCTTGATGGGTTCAAGGTCATTTGCGTTAAGTACATATCCCGATATTTCAAGGGAGTCAATCACATCGCCGGTGCTGAAACGGAAACAGTAATTGCCGAGTTGATTGCCCTCATTGTTGTCAACAATACCATCAGAGAAATCTATGGAATAGGTGGTGTTAGGTATAAGCGTGTCAAACAACTCTACCTGTATTTTCTTGCCGGTAACCTTTACCTCAGGCTGTTCAATCTGAGGTGGGGATATGATTACGTTGTCCCTTGGGTTTTCAAGTTTGATGAACTCATTGAAATCAATGGTGACCTTACGTCCGTCATATCCTGTCGCTCCGTTCTTGGGATGGCTGTTGGTGATTTTTGGAGGCGTTTCATCATAAGCGCCACCGTCAGGATTGCCTATGGCTGCACAACCCGACAATGCGGCAAAGGTCAAAAAGACCAATGCCGCATTGCAGATTTTTGCGGTTATGTCGCTATAGCGATTCAAATCAGTCTATGCACTTCTTGAATATAATGCAGGAGTTATGTCCTCCAAAACCAAACGTATTGGACAGTGCGGCACGAACCTCTCTTTTTTGAGCCTTGTTGAAAGTAAAGTTCAACTTGTAATCAATTTGCTCGTCATCATCACCCTCAACATGGTTGATTGTAGGTGGTATGATGTCATTCTTTATTGCAAGCACGGTTGCAATGGCTTCAACGCCACCGGCACCGCCCAACAGGTGACCTGTCATTGATTTTGTTGAACTCAGATTCATCTTGTAGGCATGATCACCGAATACAGCCTTTATAGCCTTGCACTCAGCAATGTCTCCAAGTGGGGTGGATGTGCCATGCATATTGATATAGTCAATATCCGTCGGTTCCATACCGGCATCCTCAAGGGCTTCCTTCATGACACGGATTGCACCGCAGCCTTCGGGCTCAGGTGCAGTCATGTGAAAAGCATCGGCTGTGGCACCCCATCCGGCAACTTCGGCATAAATCTTTGCGCCGCGTGCCTTGGCATGCTCATATTCTTCAAGAATCAGTACGCCGCCTCCCTCACCGAGCACGAATCCGTCACGGCTTGCGCTCATGGGGCGTGAGGCCGTTTCAGGTGAGTCATTCCTGGTGGAGAGTGCATGCATGACCCCGAATCCGATTATTCCACATTTGCCAAGCGCTGCTTCTGCTCCACCGGTAACGATAACGTTGGCTTTACCCAAACGTATCATGTTGACGGCATCAATAATGGAGTGTGTGCTTGATGCGCATGCCGAGGATGTGGTGTAATTGGGACCCTTGAGTCCGTATGTGATAGATATCAGGCCGGCTGCGATGGATCCTATTATGCGTGGAACAAAGAACGGTGTTACCTTAAGATCCTGTCCGCGTCCAAGTTGATCATGGAGGGTATCCATGCCCTCTTGAAAAGAGTCAACACCTCCCATACCGAAACCAAGGATAACTCCAATCCGGTTCAGGTCCTCTTTCTCAAGATCCAGTCCTGAATCTTGAATGGCCTGGGTTGCTGAGGCAATGGCAAAATGGCTGTATTTGTCCATTTTGCGTAACTCCTTGCGGTCAATATACTGAGTCGCATCAAAGTTCTTGACCTCGCACCCGAACTTTACCTTGGTAGGTACGGAATTAATATCAAAATTGGTAATAGGTCCGGCACCGCTGACTCCGGCCAAGGCATTGTCCCAGAATTCCTGAACTGTATTGCCTAAGGGGTTTACGGTACCCAGTCCTGTTACTACTACTCTTTTCAGATCCATATCAGAGTGGTTGCTGGCTTACTTTGTAGCTGCCTGGCTGATGAGCTCGATAGCCTCACCTACGGTTGTGATCTTCTCTGCCTGATCATCAGGAATTGAAATGCCGAACTCCTTCTCGAACTCCATGATGAGCTCAACGGTATCCAGTGAATCTGCACCCAGATCAGCTGCGAAACTTGCCTCAGGAGTAACCTCTGATGCCTCAACACCAAGTTTGTCAACGATGATAGCCTGAACTCTCTCTGCAATCTGTGAATCTGCCATAATTGTAATTTTGTTTTAAGGGTTGTATAAAATATTTGGTGCAAAGTAACCTTATTTTGACCTGTACGACAAGTGTACTCAGGTCAAAATATAGTCATTATGCACACTGTATACGATAATGTGTAATTCATTAGGGTTGATAGTATTGTAAATTAAGAAATAAACAACTACTTTTGTGGCAAGAAATCAAGTTTTATCCGCCAATCATGTCATTTAGCCAGGAAAGTCTGACGGTATTTGACCGCGCTATCATAGACTATCACAAATCAGATGATGTAGATACGCCTATTTCTAATCCATACAAGGAGAAGACCATAGAATACTATCTTTATCTCAAGAATTGGATTGACACGGTGCAGTGGCATTTAGAGGATATAATCAGAGATCCTCAGATTGATCCTGTGGCAGCACTTGCCATCAAACGCAGGATTGACCGCTCCAATCAGGACAGGACGGATCTGGTGGAACTGATCGACAGTTATTTCCTTGAAAAGTTCAGTGGCGTAAAGGTGTTGCCTGGAGCAACAATCAATACAGAAAGTCCGGCATGGGCTGTTGACCGCCTCTCCATTCTGGCGCTCAAGATATATCACATGAAGATTGAGGCAGAACGCAGCAATGCTCCTGCAGACCAGCAGAGGCGTTGTCAGGAAAAACTGGCAGTGCTCATGGAGCAAAAAAAGGACCTTTCAACAGCAATTGACATGCTGCTTGATGATATGAATGCGGGACGTAAGTTCATGAAAGTCTATAAGCAGATGAAAATGTACAACGATCCTACACTTAACCCTGTTCTCTACGGCCAGAATGGCTCAAAATAAGGCTCCAAAATATAAAAACGTGCTCTTGGTCCGATTCTCTGCAATAGGAGACGTGGCTATGACAGTGCCGGTAATCCAATCTGTTGCCGATGCATATCCCGATGTGCGTTTTACCGTACTCTCTAGCGCACGTTTTGCTCCTTTCTATATCGGCATGCCAGAGAACGTAAGTTTCATTGGCGTTGACCTTAAAAAGGATTATCACGGGTTCGGGGCCATGTTCAAGCTTTTCAGAAGGCTCCGTAAGAAAAGGTTTGATGCTGTGGCTGATCTTCATGGAGTGCTGCGTACGACTGCTCTTTCTTTTTTCTACAGGCTCTCTTTTACTAAAGTGCGCCGCATAAATAAAGACCGTCGTTCACGCAAACGTCTGACCCGTCAGCATAACAAGGATCTGACTCCGCGCCTGACATCATTTGACCGTTATCGTATAGTACTTGAGAAACTCGGTTTTAAATTTGAACTGAAATTCAGTTCCATTTTCGGTCAGGGTAAGGGAGACCTTTCATCCATTAGCCATATTATTGGAACAAAGGATTGCCCATGGATAGGAATTGCGCCGTTTGCTGCCCATAAAGGTAAGATATATCCGCTCTATCTTATGGAAGAGGTGGTTGCTCAACTTGACTCCGCAGGTTTGTGCCGTCAGTTTGTCTTTGCATATGGCAGAGAGATTTCTCAGGTACAGGCTTGGGCTGATAAGTACCGCTCGGTTGAGATAATAGACAGCGGATTGGGAATGGCGGGTGAACTTATTCTCATGAGTCACATGGAGGTTATGCTGGCCATGGATTCTTCAAATATGCATCTGGCATCATTGACAGGTACGCCTGTCGTTTCAATATGGGGTGCAACACATCCCGCTGCCGGATTCATGGGCTGGGGGCAGAAACCTGATGACTGCGTTCAGTTGGATATGGCGTGCCGTCCATGCTCCATCTACGGCAAGAAAGAGTGCATGTACGGTGATTACCGTTGTCTTACGGGCATCGATCCCGATGTTGTTTTCAGCAAAGTCATAAAGTACACAGTAGGAACGGTTCCTTCTGTGTAGTTTTCTGGGAGAACTTTTTGGGGTATCAGTATCTGAAACTACGCGCTTCGCGCTATCCCTCCCACACCACAACAAGCCACCCCGAAAGATATGAACAAGTTCCTATCTTCCGGGGCGTCTTATTGCGCTGCGGGCCCCTCCCGTTCACAAGCCCACGGGCGGCCATGGTTTCCTATACCGATACCCCAAAAAGTTCTGTGCACTTAGGAAGTTTATCTTACACAGAAGGAACCGTCCCTACTGTGTACTTTGGGAATTCTGGTCCCATATTGAAAAGAAGGTCTACTGCGCTCAAATTAGCCTGGAATCCGTATTTCTGCTTGAATACTTGCCAATAGATTTGAGGGTTGACCGGTTCTTGTACTCCTGGTTCGACAAGTGGACGTAAATCAATTACATCTTCACTTTTGTGCATATATGATTGTGTGAGCCTTAGCTCTTTCTTTATCCCCGCCAACTCCATAATGAGCAGGGTGAGTTCCGTATTGAAGTCAATCAGGAATTCATATCTCTTTTCATAGAACGGACGGAAATCATCCTGATAGTACATAAAGAAGGGACTGTTCATGTAGGCAGATTCAAGCGCGTTCCAATGTTGGTGCCTCCACTCACCATGGTCGCTTATCCGCACGTCTTTCATGAGTTGCTTGGGAGTGTCGCTTTTTACTACGGGGATGGTCAGAGTCTGGATTCCTGCCGATGTGGCTATTCTGCAGCGGTTACGGTATGTCTGTTTGCAATAGTTGTCATACTGCTCAATAAGCACATCACCGCCACTGTTGATGGCGGTGAAGAAACTGATTGGCGGCAGATATGCCGAGCAGAGGAGGGTAGTCTCCATCAGTTGTAGCTTTTGACTGAGTGGAACAGGCGGTTCCAACGTATCTTGCCTTTCTGGCCCCAGTTCTTGTCTTTGTCAAGTGAGAGCCAGATGAATACAGGGCGACCTACGATATGGTCTTCTGGTACATACCCCCAGAAACGGGAGTCAGCGCTGTTCTGACGGTTGTCGCCCATCATCCAGTAGTAATCCATATTAAAGGTGTAACTGGTGGCAGGCTTGCCGTTGATGAGGATTGTACCGTCACGTTCCACTTTAAGGTCATTGCCCTCATAAACTCTTATGATACGCTCGTAGAACGGCAGGTTCTCCAAATCAAGTTGAACGGTAGCGCCTTTTGCCGGAATCCAGATGGGGCCATAGTCATCAAGAGTCCACTTGGTGTTCTTGTTCTGTGGGAATAGCCATTCAGATTCTTCGGCAGAGCAGGTGTAGGGTATAATCTCTGATGCAATGCCTGTCTGGCTTGCCAACAGATTCTTTGCTTGTTGTGTGAGCGGAATGATGTGCTTTCCGGCCTTATTGCTCTTTTCTGCAAGGTCATCAAGACTAAGGTGCATCTGTTCTCTTAATGACTCAGGTATAGGACGTTCCAGAGTGACTATGTAATTGCTCTGTACGGCATCAGGTTGTTTGTTGGCAACTCCATCAAGATATATTATGCCATTCTTTATTTCAAGAGTCTGGCCCGGAAGTCCGACGCAGCGTTTCACATAGTTCTCGCGGCGATCAACCGGGCGGCTCATAATCTTGCCGAAGACCTGTTCGTTCTGTAATATATACTGGCGTCCTACCTTATAGTAGAAATCATAGACCCGGCGCTGCTCAAGAGTTGAAAGGCTGTCCAGGTCAATCTCCTTGCAACGGCTTTTTCCCAACGGATAGACTATCATGCAATAGTAATCAGCACTGGAATATTGCGGATTAGTTACTATGGTATCGCCCGATGGATAGTTGAATACGACAATCTCATTCAGTTTGATCTTGCCGAATCCCTTGACACGCTCGTATGGCCACTGTGGCTTTTCAATGTAACTTTTTGCACCACCCGGGAATTGGTTCTGGGTGAGTGGCATGGTGAGCGGAGTCATTGGTTTGCGTGGTCCGTATGCAACCTTGCTTACATAAAGGTGATCACCGATAAGGAGTGATTTTTCAAGTGATGATGAAGGGATGGCGTAGTTCTGGAACAGATAGATGTTCACAAAATAGACGGCAACCAAAGCAAATACAATGGCATCAACCCAACCCATTATCTGATAAAGGGTCTTGTTCTTGAGCTCTTTCCACCAGTCCCATTTGATGATACGGGTAGTGAAAGCGTCAAATATAAAAGGTATAACGATTATGCCTAACCAACTTTTGACCCAAATCAGGAACAGGATGTAAAGGACCAGATAGACTGATGCTTTGATCCATTGCTTTTTTGTTACCTCATTAAGCGGCTTCATCAACGTAAA
>Ga0310690_10002908_pt1 | contig 26847 bp, 21 predicted proteins | sample AusTroGonzalo_MG_2_FD_207661 | JGI IMG/M metagenome (GOLD analysis project Ga0310690, IMG submission 207661) | Bovine rumen microbial communities from tropical cattle in Woodstock, Queensland, Australia - Gonzalo_04 (v2) (version 2) | ecosystem: Host-associated > Mammals > Digestive system >...
GGTCGATGGGATAGCCGTCGATGAGTTGCAGCGTGATGCAGGTCCGCTCGTCGGGCTTCAGCAGGTTCAGGGCGGCGTAGAGATCCATTTTCAGATTGGAATCGCCAGAAGAGGCGGGCTGTCGGAGCATGGCGGAAGAGTCGATGTCTTCGGTCTGCTTCCTCGAACGCACATCGTCGTAGAAGACGTTGTAGGCAATTCGCATCAGCCAGGTGGAGAAACTGGAGAGGCCGCGGAACTTCGTGATGTTCGTATAGGCCTTGATGAAGGTCTCCTGAGCCAGGTCGTCGCTCAACTGTTCATCGCCCAATGTCTGGTTCAGGAAGAACCGACGCACAGGCGACTGGTATTTCCTGACAAGTTGGTCGAAGGCCCGCTTGTTGTGGAAAACCGCCACCTGCGTCACGAGGGCTATGTCGTTGAGTTCAGCCACGCTTATACTTTTTATCTCTCCAAAAGATTCTTCTCAGGCATCACCATCCACAGCACGATGTAGAAGATAACGCCGCAGAAGGCTGTGAATATCGTGAGGAAGGCATAGGCGATGCGAACCATTACGGGGTCGAACTCCAGGTATTCAGCAATACCAGCACACACACCTGCGATCACTCTGTCATTAGAGCGCATTAATCTCTTACTCATAGTTAATTGTCTTTGAATCGTTATTGAATTGATTATTCTGATTATTGTTCAGAGGGTCGTTGCCGGTATTACCCGACTGACGGGCGATGAACCATTTGCCCAATCCGATGAAGAACACGAGGGCACCGATGCCGAAGCCGATCTTGCCGATGATGATGCCCAGGAAGATGGCCAAGCCTATACCTGTGAACATCTGTCGCATGCCGGTCTGATAGTCATTGTGACGAGTGGCACCAGCCACATGATCCTTCAGGATGTCGTTGGGGATGGGCTGTCCGTTCTGGATAGCCATCTGCGCCAGTTTGTAACGCTCCCTGCGGTTCTTGTTCACGAAGTAGAAGATGACGAAGATGATGAGCAGCGGAGCCAGGATGAACAGGATCACCATAGTGATCAGGCCGAAAACCATCGTGGGAGCGAGGACGCCACCTACGGAGTTCATGACATCTTCGAGTTCCTTGGCGTCATTACTGCCATAGACGACGGTTCTGTGACGGTGACGGATGTACTGGTCATCCTCAGCATCGTCGGCATCAGCAGTAGATGTAGTGTCAGAGAAGGCCTCGATTGCGTCCTGATTGTTCTTAGTAGAGTCCACCTGCACCGTACGTGGGGTGTGGCGGTGTTTCTGAGATGCAGCCTCGGCATTCAGCCCGAGGACAAGCAGCATTGTGATTGCGATTAAATACTTTTTCATATCTCACTTGTTTTTTGATTTCTACACCTGTTTGACGTTACAAATCTTAAATTAGTTGCAAAGATAGTATTTTTTCTTCTATTTATTTTGTTTAGCCCTTGTTTTTTCGTAATTTTGCGCAGAAATGACAAACTTACCAGAGGATTTCATCCGTGAGACAAGGCAACTGATGGGCGCAGAGCGTTTCAGTCGCTATCTGGAGGCTTTCGATGAGGAGGCCCCCGTGAGCATCCGCCTCAATCCCCAGAAGATAGATGAGAGGTCAGCGGTGAGAGGTGAGAGAATACCCTGGTGCGAGGAGGGCTATTATCTTGAGGGAAGGCCGCAGTTCACCTTCGACCCCCTCTTCCATGCGGGCTGCTACTATGTGCAGGAGGCCGCCTCGATGTTTGTCAGTCATGTGCTGCGGAGTATTCTCTCACCTCTTGCCATTCCCGAGCAAAGCTCGCCTACCCGTAGCCTTTCTCACCTCTCACCTCTTAATATGCTCGACCTCTGTGCGGCGCCTGGCGGAAAGTCGACGGCTGCGCTGGCGGCATTGCCTGAGGGGAGCACCCTCGTGAGCAACGAGCCCATCCCCACCCGTGCACAGATTCTTCTGGAGAACATCACCAAATGGGGGGCTCCGAACTGCACCGTCACCAACAACTATCCCCGCGACTTCCGCAAGGCTAAGGCGAAGTTTGACGTGATACTCTGCGATGTGCCCTGTTCTGGCGAAGGTATGTTCCGTAAGGATCCTGCCACCATCGGTGAATGGAGCCCGCAGAACGTTGAGAAATGCTGGCGCCTGCAGCGCGACATCGTGGCCGACGCGTGGGAGTGTCTGAATCCGGGCGGTATCCTGATCTATAGTACGTGTACCTTTAATACAAAGGAGAACGAGGAGAACGTGCGCTGGATCATCGACACCTATGATGCCGAACCGCTCTCTGTGCCTACCGACCCATCATGGCACATCACGGGTTCGCTGGTCGAAGGCTTCGACGTACCCGTCTATCGGTTCATCCCTGGGATTACGAAGAGTGAAGGCCTGTTTGTTTGCGTCATGCGCAAGGAATCGAGGAAGGAGAATACTCTGACAAAGGGAATAATAGAGAAGAATAAATCCCTTAAAATACTGGATACTGGTAATCTCCTTCCTCCATCCTCCATACTCCTTCCTCGAATAAATCTCTCCTACTCCGAGGCGCTGAAATACCTGCGTGGCGAGGCTCTCGTGCTGCCACAAGACACCCCGCGTGGCATCGTGACCGTGGGTTACAAAGGATTCCCCCTTGGTCCTGTGAAGAATATCGGCAACCGCGCCAACAACCTCTACCCGAAGCCTTGGCGCATCAAGACCACCCACCTACCCACAGAGCCAGTGGAAATCATCTTTAAACCATAAACTGTAAACTGTAAACAAAAAAAAATATGAAACAGTATTTAGATATTCTCAACCGCATCCTGACGGAAGGCACAGAGAAAGGCGACCGTACAGGTACAGGTACCATCAGCATCTTCGGCACCCAGTCGCGCTATAACCTCGACGACGGGTTCCCCCTGCTGACCACGAAGAAACTGCATCTGAAGTCGATCATCTACGAACTGCTCTGGTTTCTGAAGGGCGACACCAACGTGAAGTACCTGCAGGAGCACGGTGTCAGAATCTGGAACGAGTGGGCCGACGAGAACGGTGAACTGGGTCCCGTGTATGGTCACCAGTGGCGCTCATGGCCCGACTACAAAGGCGGCACCATCGACCAGATACAGTATGTGCTCGACCAGTTGAAGCATAATCCCAACTCCCGTCGTATGATTGTCTCTGCGTGGAATGTGGCTGAGGTCAACGAGATGGCACTCCCCCCTTGTCATACCATCTTCCAGTTCTATGTGGCTGGCGACCGTCTGTCGCTGCAACTCTATCAGCGTTCGGCAGACACCTTCCTGGGCGTGCCGTTCAACATTGCCTCCTACGCCCTTCTGCTCCAGATGATGGCACAGGTGACGGGCTATAAGGCTGGCGACTTCATCCACACCACAGGCGACACCCATCTCTATCTGAACCATATCGAGCAGGCGAAACTGCAGTTGACGCGTGAACCGCGCCCCCTGCCTCAGATGAAACTCAACCCCGATGTGAAGAGCCTCTTCGACTTCCAGTATGAGGACTTCGAACTCGTGGGCTATGATCCACATCCACATATTAAGGCGGAAGTAAGCGTATGATACCATAAACTGTAAACTAAAAATATGATTAGTGTAATAGCAGCAGTAGCAAAGAATAGGGCCATTGGCTATCAGAACAAACTGATTTATTGGTTGCCCAACGACCTGAAGCGTTTCAAGGCCCTCACCACAGGCCACACCATCATCATGGGCCGTAACACCTTCCTCTCACTACCCAAAGGTGCGCTGCCCAATCGTCGTAACATCGTGCTGAGTCGTTCGCAGAAGGCATTCGACAACTGCGATGTCTACGCCTCGTTGGAAGAAGCCCTGCAGCACTGCACACCTGAGGAGGATATCTATATCATTGGCGGTGCCTCTGTGTATCGTCAGGCCCTGAAGATTGCCGACCGTCTCTGTCTTACGGAGATTGACGACACCCCAGCCGAAGCCGACACCTTCTTTCCTCCCTACGAAGACGACTGGCAAGAAGAAAGTCGTGAGGACCATCCGATTGATGACCGTCACGACTTCCGTTATGCTTTCGTCGACTATATCAGAAAATAGGCAGCACCAATAACTGCTGCATGATGGTCTTTGCCATCCGCTCGTGCCCCGCATCGTTCGGATGCAGGCGGTCGTTCTCTGCGTTCTTAAAGTATTGGGCCATCTCGTCCATCAGGGGATAGAGCCCGCAGAGGGTGTTCAGGTCGATTACGGGCACCGCCCACAGATTAGCAGCCTCCTTCACCGACTGCACGTAGGCATCGACATACTCGCCACACTGGTTGGTATAATCCTCACGCGGTTGCCAGTTCTTATCGTTCGCATAGAACTCTGCACGGTGAATCGGTGTCATCAGCACAATCTGCTTGGTAGGAAACAGGCGTTTCACATAGTCGAGCGCCTTGTTGATGCGTCCCCGATAGGTGGAGTCGCTCATCACGGGATAGCGGTGCAGACGGTCAACGGGATGTTTCTGTTCATGGATGCCAGCCACCACCTTCTCAGGTCGCTGGGTAAACCACTCACCAATGGGCACACCCGCATTATAGTCGTTGGTGCCGATAAAGATCAGAATGGCATCGAAGTTGTCGCCATGCTCCGTCTTCAACTGATCCGCCTGTCGCGGGATATCGTTCCACTGGCGTCCGCTCACGCCGTAGACGTAGGGCTCTATCTGAAGCCAGTCCTGCAGGAATCCCCAGTACTTCTTCTTCGACGCGCTGTTTTTCGGATCGGTGATTGAGTCACCGAAATAAGCCACTCGCTTCCCCTTCCAGGGATGCTCTACCAGTTGTTGTGCACATGCCGGAATGGTGATTGCCACCACAAACAAACATAATAACAGTCGTTTCATCTCAAGTAATTTGTCATTTGCGCTGCAAAGATAATCAAAACATCCGAAAAACCTGTCATCATGAACCTATTTTATCACCATGCTGGAAAAAATCGCGAAGTATTAAACCAAACGGGCCGGAATTCGTCTATTGTATAGTATGTATTTATCAACTTATAATCAGTAACACAAATGAAGAAAGTTTATTTAGCAGCATTGCTGTCCGTCACGATGATGACAGCCAATGCACAAGAGCCGAACATCCCCATGGGTGGCGGTATGTTTGGTCGTCCACAGAACATCGATGTGAAATTCGATGAGTTCAAGGCAGCACCTCAGGGTTTCGACGAGGAGCGTGCAGGCATCGCAAAAGGTACGGTGAAACTTATTGAGTACCAGTCGGAGTCGGTAGGCACCACCCGTAAGGCTAACGTCTATCTGCCCCCGAAGTATGATGCCAAGAAGAAGTACAGCGTGCTCTATCTGCTGCATGGTATCGGTGGTGATGAGAACGAATGGTACAGAGACGGTGGTAAGCCCGACATCATCATGGACAACCTCTATGCCGACGGCAAGGTGGCCGATATGATTGTGGTCATGCCTAACGGTCGTGCACAGAAGGATGACTCTCGCGCAGGCGGTATGGGCTCGTTTGCAGCATTCGGTGAGTTCGACAAGGACCTTATCGGCAGCCTCATCCCTTATATCGAGAAGAACTTCAGCGTGTATACCGACAGAGAGCACCGCGCTATCGCTGGTCTGTCGATGGGTGGCGGACAGTCGCTCAACTTCGGACTGGGTCACATGGACGTGTTTGCCTACGTGGGTGGTTTCTCTTCTGCGCCTAACACCATGCGTGCCGCACAACTCATTCCTGATGTGGAGAAGGTGAAGAAGGAGAACAAACTGCTGTGGATGGTTTGCGGTGGTGCCGACGGTCTGATGAACAACAGCGCCCAACTCAAGGCCTTCTGCGATGAGAAGGGCATCCCCTGTACCCTCATCAACTATCCCAACGAACAGCACAACTTCGTGGTCTGGAAGTATGGTCTCTACAACTTCGCACAGTTGATTTTCAAAAAATAATTAGACCCCCAAAAAACAGTTAAAGGCTCGCATCCACTGCGAGCCTTTTCACATAGACTTTTTTAACCAATTTCTAATTAACTTATAACCAATGTATGAAAAAACTATTATTCATGTTTCGACGGTGCAAAGGTACGATGATTTTGATTCTCCAGCAAATTCTTTCAACGAATCGCCCGTTTATTTCAGCGAAACATGATTTTTCTCGGATGTTTTGATTACCTTTGCAGCCGTTTTTGCATAAAAGCAAGTTTTTCACAAATGTACAAACCAAGATTCAACATGAAGCGCCAAGTGCTTGTGTTCCGACAGTTCGGGAACAAGGGCTACTCGCTCTTCGCCTGTCTGGGCAGAGAGGTGGTGTGCAGCGTGCTCTCCGTAGCGACACTGACCTACGCCTCCGCAGAGAGTGTCAGCACCGATCCGGTGGTGACCGACTCCGCCTCGATGACGACAGCCCGCGAGATGATGCTCGAGGAGGTCAGCGTGACCGGCTCGAGGGCGCCCCTGACGAAAGGTCAGGCTGCGAGAATGGTAACTGTACTGGACCGTGCCGACATTGCGCAGGCTCCCGTACAAAGTATTAACGACCTGTTGAAATACGCCATCGGCGTAGATGTCCGTCAACGAGGACCGATTGGTGCACAGACGGATATCTCGATCAGAGGCGGAACTTCCGAACAGATTATCCTACTGCTCAACGGCATCAATATCTGTGACCCGCAGACAGGCCACAATGCGATGGATCTGCCCGTTGACCTGAGCGACATTGTCCGCATCGAGGTGCTAGAGGGTCCTGCTGGCAGGATCTACGGCACGTCATCGTTGGTGGGAGCCATCAACATTGTGACAAGCGTTTCTTCGAGTAAGGAGATTACGCTACATACGGAGGGTGGCTCCTATGGCTATTATAATCTGGGATTAAGGATTTCTCCTTCCTCGAAAACATCTAACTCCTTCTCCGCGAATTACAGCCGCAGCGACGGATGGAGCCGTTCGAAGGCAGACCGACTGAATACGGACTTCAGCGGAGCGAAGGGATTCTATCAGGGACAGTATGAGAATGAGACTATCCGACTGAACTGGCACTTAGGCTTGTCTGACAAGGGTTGGGGTTCGAGCACCTTCTGGGCCTCACCGAAATGGCAGGCTGACGAGCAATATGAGCATACCACGAAGGTGTTCTCAGCCCTTCAGGCACAAACCCAACAAGGCCCATTATACCTGAATGCCAACCTCTACTGGAACCAGAACCGTGACCGTTATGAAGGATATCGGGGACAAGCGGAGAAGATGAAATTCAACTACAACCGCACCGATGTGTACGGTGTGAGTCTGGGCGGTTATTTCGACTGGCAGGCTGGACGCACAGCCTTCGGAGCCGAACTGCGCAACGAGGATCTCGTGAGCGGAAACCTGGGTGAGCCACTCTCGCAGACGCATCATATCAAAGGGACGGAGCATGACTACACCCTCGGTGTGAACCGTACAAACATCAGCGGCTATCTGGAGCATAACATCCTGCTCGACCGTTTCACCGTCTCAGCAGGACTCGTAGCCGTAAAGAACACGTGGAGCAATATGAACATGACCGTTTATCCTGGCATCGACGTGAGTTACCGCCCCACCCCACACTGGAAACTGCATGCCTCGTATAACACCTCGCTCCGCATGCCGTCGTTTACTGAGATGTATTACAAACTACAGGGCTACAGCGCCAACCCGCACCTGAAGCCCGAAGAGATGCAAGCCCTCGAACTCGGACTTAATTATCAATTATCCACTATCAATTGTCAATTATCTCTTTGGCATCATCACGGCAGCAATATGATCGATTGGATTATGGACACGTCGAAAGGTGAAGCGGCCGAATGGCAGAGTGTGAACCACACGACCATCAACAGTTTCGGCTTCGAGGCCGCTTTAAATTTTCATTTTTCAATCTTCAATCTTCAATGTAAATACGGCTACATCCATCAGGACAAGCAGCAGGAGGCGAATCTCGTATCGCAGTATGCCCTCGAATACCTGAAGCATAAGTTGGTGGCAAAGGCACAGGTGCAGATGACGAAGCAACTCTCCTTAGGCGTGAACCTGCGCTGGCAGGATCGTGTGGGAGCCTATACCGACTTTTCAGGAGAGACGCACGACTATGAGCCCTACGCCCTCATTGACACAAGACTGACGTGGGCACAAGCGAACTGGAAAGCCTACATCGAGGCCAACAACCTCTTCGACACTTCGTATCATGACTACGGACTGGTCACTCAGCCTGGACGATGGCTGATAGCCGGTTTCAGCATCCGTCTATAAAAAGAGAAAGGCTCGCTTCGAATGGCGAGCCTTTATTGTTTTATTGTTTCTTCAGTCTGAACGACCGTTCGATGCTGCTGACTTCCTCAGAGAAGCCCTTGTCGATCTTCAGGCGCTGCTCGATGGTATTGCAACTGTGGATGACGGTAGAGTGATCACGGTTACCAATCAGTTGACCGATACGGGCTGCAGACATCTTCGTATATTTCTGAGCCAGATACATCGAGATCTGACGCACCTGCACGTAGTCACGCCTACGGCTCTTGCTGATGATGTGCTGCTGGGCGACATTGAAGTGCTTACAGACTTTCTCGAGAATATCATCGATGGTGAGCGGATGGTTATCGATCTTCACGGCACGCTGGATGACGCGCTCTGCCAGACGCATGTCGATATTCGAGTTGTAGACAATCGAATAGGCCATCAGCGAGTTGACCACACCCTCCAGATCGCGCACGCTGCCATTGATGTTTTCGCCAATATACTGAATGACGTTGGCAGGAATCTTCAATCCGTCACGACGGCATTTGGAGTTGAGGATATCAATACACAGTTGCACCGTAGGCTTCTCCAACTCAGCAATCAAACCGCACGAGAAACGGGTCAGCATACGCTCATGCAACCATTTCAGGTCGATGGGTGGACGGTCGCTGGCCAGAATGATCTGCTTGCCCAGACGGAACAGATGGTCGAAGATATAGAAGAAGGTGGCTACCGTCTTCTCGGCTGTTGCCCATTCCTGCACATCGTCAACGATGAGCACATCGATGGTCTGGTAGAAGTTGATGAAGTCGTTGACCGTGTTCTGTCGACTGGCATCGGTGAACTGCACCTGGAACAATCGGGCGCTGACATACAGCACACGCTTCTCAGGATACATCTCCTTGCAGCGCACACCGATGGCATTGATCAGGTGCGTCTTACCGCAACCCGATGGGCCATAGATGAAGAACGGGTTGAACGTGGTCTTACCCGGATGCTCCGCAATGGTCAGACCAACGGTGCGTGGCAACTTATTCGAATCACCTTCAATATAAGTAAGGAAGGTTTTCTTCAGGTCAAGTTGGGGGTTCAGACCCTGCGGAACGGCTGCATCAAGCGTCGTGGGCGACTGGTTGCCGCGACTGACGGCCTCAGGCGCCTCAATCTCTGCAGGCACCTCACCTTCCACTTCCTGAACCGTATCCTTTGTATTGTTTTCTCCGACAACGGTAATGATGCGGTAGCGGAGAATCACATTTTCACCAAATACACGTGCGAGTACCTTTCTTAATAAGCCAACGTAGTACTGCTCCAAGTACTCGTACACGTACGGGCTTGGAACCTGCACCATGAGCGTGTGCTCTCGTTCCGAGTAAGACTCGAAAACGATAGGCGCGAACCACGTTTTAAATTGCTGCTCGGTGACGTTGGCCTGAATGAGACGCAGACATTCGTCCCAGAGCGCACTTTGACTTTTAACCATACTCGATTGCTTTAATTTAGCGTTTGCAAAGTTCGCACTTTTTTTTTGAATTACCAAATCCTATTTTTTCATACTTCGTTTGTACAATTGGCGTAACTTCCTAATAAGCGGCATGTTAGACCGTTTCACGAATACGGGAAGTAAAATTTTCGCTTTGAAATCTCAAACCAATTGACAGTCAGGACGTTATATTTTTAGTCCCATAAAAATGGAATAATAATCCATCGCCCCAAATATTGTCTATAACCCTATAAATTAGGAGGGTTTACAACGCTCGTCTTAACCGACGAACAAAATAATCGTTATTTAGACAAAATTTAAATTACTTATCTTTTCTGCCAAAAATGGAGAAATGCACATAGCGTTTCGGATGTTGCTTCAAATCGATCATCAAAGAGTCGACATGTCCCATCGTCGAGGCAGCATTACGATACAATTCCTGATCACGCATCAGCAGGCCGAGGGTACCCTCATTGCTGTTGAGTTTGGCAGTCATCTGCTCCACATTCTGCAGCGTATTGTTCACCTTGGCCATCGTCATAGCGATGTCGAGGTCGCTGAGGTTCTTGGTAAGGGTGTTGGTATTATCCAGCACATTATCGGCCTTTTCCATCATACCAGGCACCTGGGTCTTCAGATTCGCCGACAGTTGGTGCAACTCATTGGTCGTCGTCGACAGGTTGGCAGTTATCTGGTCGATGTTATGCACCGAACTGCTCAGAGCAGGGTCAGAGAGCAGCAGATTGACACTACCAAGGATAGAGTCGAGTTTGGGCAGCATCTTCTGAATCTGCGGAATCATCTCCCCAGCCTTCGCCAGAGCGCCCAACTGGATATGACCAAGAATGGTGTCACCAGGCTCCATCAGGTCGACGGGATTAGGGCCGAGAATCAGATCCAGTTCCACATTACCCATCAGATCCTTGGAGATTTCAGCCTTCGTACCATTGGGAAGGCGCATCTTATTGTTGAGTCCCAGCACGGCCACGATCTCGTTGGTGCCATTATAATCATAGATGACATCCTCGACTACACCGACCCTGAAGCCATTCGAATAGATGGGGCTCGACACCGAAAGGCCGGCCACATTCGTAAATTTGGCATAATAACTGTCGGCTGTAGAGAACAGCGTCATTCCCTTCAGAAACTTCAGGCCGAAAAACATGATAACGATGCCAGCAACGGCAACGAGCGCAATCTGTACTTCCTTTGAAAAAATCTTCATAGCCCTTATACCTTTCTTATTATTATTTTACTCTCTTATTCCTGAACTCCCTGATGGCCTGTTGCACATCCATTCGTTTACCACCCTTGAAAGCGATGATAAAGGCCTCAGGGAACTTCTCCTGCAGCGACTTGCGCAGTTGATAAATCTCATTGTAATTCTCCGATGCCCCAACGGTGTACTTCGTAAGTCCGTTCTCGACATATGAGTCAACACCTGTCTGTCCCTTGAAACGACTGTCGCCAGCCTTGATCTTCTGCGAACTCACCAGAATCTGCACCTTGAAGACAGGAGCCTCAGAAGCCACTGGGGAAGCAACTGGTGTTTCAACTTTCGCAGGCGTCTGAGACACAGGGGTCTGATTTACTGGAGCATCCAGAACCTCAGGCGTCACAGAAGCAGGCGGTGCCTCAACCACAGGAGCGGCTGTAGGCTGTGACACTTCTGCCTGTGGTTCCTGCGACTCTTCAATCTTCGGTTCAGGCGTCACAGGTGCCTTTTCCTCTATCGGATCAGGCATATAGGGAACCGTGATACCACTACCATGCCGTTTCTTATAGGCCGCGAAGGCATTATAGATGCCTCGGGCATACTGCTCGGTAGCCGCATTGGTATTCATATACTGCTCCTCATCAGGGGTGGAGATAAAGCCCAACTCAATGAGACAGCCAGGCATCGAGGTCAAACGAAGCACGGCGAGGTTGTCCTGATGGGCGCCCATATCGGCACGTCCCGTAGCCTGACAGACATAACGCTGCATATACTTGGCCAGTTCGGCACTGTTCTCCATATTCTTGTCCTGCACGAACTCAAACATGATATTGCTCTCAGGCGAATTGGGATCATAGCCACGATAGGTCTGCTGGTAGTTCTTCTCCAGATAGATCACAGCATTCTCACGCTTAGCCACCTCGAGGTTCTCCATCACACCCGTTGTTTTGCCCGTCCGACGGCTACGGCCTAAAGTGTAGGTCTGAAAACCGCGGGCGATATGGCCCTTAGGCACAGCGTTGATATGAATGGAGATAAACAGATCGGCCTTGTTGTTGTTGGCAATCTCCGCACGACGGTAGAGTTCCACAAACCGGTCGGTCTTGCGGGTATAGATGACATTCACATCAGGGCAGTTCTTCTCAACCAGTTTTCCGAAGGCGAGGGCGAATTTCAGCGTGAGATCCTTCTCACGGGTCTTCCCCTTACCGATGGCACCAGCATCGCTGCCTCCGTGTCCGGCATCGACCACCAATGTGAATTTCTTGTTTGCAGCATCAGCCGATGCCACAAAGAAGAAACATGCCATCAGGATAAATAATATCTTTTTCACTCTAAACTTTAAACTTTCAACTTTTAACTCTGAACTATCAACTAAAATGTATCTCCACGCTGGCACCCTCACAATCCGCTCCCATCGGGGGATTCTGCTTGGTCAATACCAGATCGATGGACGTCACCTGAGGGAACGTCTTGCCGATAGCCTCAGCGATTCTTCCTGCCACATGTTCCAGCAGTTTGGAGGGCTGCTGCATCTCACGGGCCACAAGGTCGTAGAGCGAGGCATAGTTCAGGGTATCGCCTACCTCATCGCTCTGCATGGCCTTTCCCAAGGGATAGCCCACCCTCAGGTCAATCAGGAAATCCGCTCCCACCTGCTGCTCCTGGGGCATCACTCCGTGGAAGGCGTGAAAACGAACCTGCTTCAGATGGATATAACTGGCTGTCAACCTCATGGTTCCACACCGTTACCGGCTCCCTCCAAGGTGTCTGTATCGTCCTCGTCATGAACGCCGGGAATATATTTCTTCAGAGCACGTTCCACACCCGTCTTCCAGGTGTTGATGCTCTCATCCTTCAACGACAGCGAACCCACCAGACGCACCACATGTTCGAGCGGCATACGGTAGCGCAGCACGCCTGAGATGAGTTTGGCATAGTTCCAGTACTCAGGATTAAACTTCTCCGACAAGCCCTCGACCGTCGTCTTATAGCCGCGCTTGTTCTCAAACTGGAAGTCGTAGCGTTTCGTACCGTCAGGATTCATCTGCTTGATGATCTTTCCGTGGGTCACAGTCTTCGGAAGGATAATACCCTCATCGTCATCCTGCAAACCGGTGAATATCTCATAAGGATAACCGTCGAGCAGTCCGACAAGGGCCACCCACTTCTCCTTATTGTTCTGGAAACGGACAACGTCGCAATCCAGCACAGCGGGGCGCACCTCCGTCACCGCATCATTACGATACTGGGAGTCGACGGCCAAAGCCTGATCGAGCAACACCATCAACTTGCTGGCATCTTCCGGCTGCAAAGCCTTGAAACACAGCCCCAACAGACTGGCAATCTTCTCACCATTCAGGTCACTTCCCGTCTTGACGGCTACTGGCATCAGTCCGTCAACAATGCGTTTGAGCATTTCATTATTTGTTTCTGCTTGCATAACAATAGTCCTTTCTGGCTGCAAAGTTACAGAATAGTTTCTAATTTCGGAAAACTTTTAAGAGTTTTCTTCACAAAAAGTTCTCCATTTTGGAAAACATTCATTACCTTTGCAGCGATATTTATAACAAGAAAACGTACAATATGAAGAATTTACTGACACGCAGAACCATCCGCAAATACACCAGTCAGGAGGTGAGCGACGACCTGTTGAACCGTCTGATGACGGAGGCTTCGCGCACCCAGACGATGGGCAACCTGCAACTTTACAGCGTTGTCGTCACCCGTTCACAGGAGATGAAGGAGAAACTGTCGCCTTTCCATTTCAACCAACCGATGGTGAAAGAGGCGCCTGTGGTGCTGACCATCTGTGCCGACTTCAACCGCACCAGTTTCTGGGCCAAATGTCGCAACGCAGAACCAGGTTACGATAATTTCCTGTCGTTCATCAACGCAGCGACGGATGCCCTGCTCTATACGCAGACACTCTGCAACCTCATGGACGAAGAGGGGCTCGGCTACTGCTACTTAGGCACCACCGTCTATCAGCCCCAGCAGATCATCGATGCACTGCACCTGCCGAAACTCGTGATGCCCGTTGCCACACTCACCGTTGGCTGGCCTGACGAAGAGCCGGAGCAATCCGACCGTCTGCCTTTAGAGAGTTTCGTGCATCAGGAGCGTTACAACGATTATCTAGCCAAGGATATCGACACCTATTATAACGCGAAGGAGCATCTGCCCGAGAACCAGCATTTCGTCAAGATCAACAACAAGGAGACGCTCGCACAGGTATTCACCGATATCCGCTACACCCGCAAGGACAATGAGGCGATGTCGAAGGAACTCATTGACACCCTCATCCGACAAGGCTTCCTGCCATACACCATAAAAATGGGACGCTTCGATTGAAACGCCCCATTTTTCATTATTCACTTTTCACTATTTACTCCACTTCGATAGGCTTGTACTTCGGTACCAGTGCCTTCATGATGCACCAGCCGATGAGATAAGCCACAGCACAGATGCAGAACACCACCATATAGGCAGCAGGCTTACCATCGAAGCCGAAGAACTGGAAATTGGCACCCTGAGCAGCAGCCCAGTCGAAGAACTTACCTGAACCGAGGTTGATGCTCATCGAACCGATACCACCAGCCATCGTACCCAGACCAACAATCGTACCGATGGTCGACTTGGGGAACATGTCGCCGATGGTCGAGAACAGGTTGGCACTCCAAGCCTGATGACCAGCACCGAGCAGACCAATCAGGACGGCAGGCCACCACGCGCTGATGCCTCCGAGAGGCTGTGCCAACAGACCCAACAAGGGGAAGCAAGCAAAGATAAACATGGCACGCATACGACCCAGATAAGGATTCATGCCCTTCTTCTCTACAAAGTAGGTTGGCAGGTAACCACCACCAATGGAAACAACCGTCACGATGGCATAGAGCGTGAAGATCAGCAGAATACCCATCGTTGAGTCGGAAGTATAGCCATACTGGTCGCTGAAATAGGCAGGTGCCCAGAAGAGGAAGAACCACCACACACCATCAGTCATGAACTTACCCACGAGGAACGACCAGGTCTGCTTGAACTTGAAGCACTGGAAGAAAGGAATCACCTTCTCCTCCTTCACCTGATCACGATCCTGCACATCGGCAATATCGTTGTCCTGCTCGATGTAGTTCAACTCCGTCTGGTTCACATGCTTGCTATGACGGGGCTTCTCATAGAGCCATACCCACAGAGCCATCCAGATGAAACCCAGCGCACCGATGATAATGAAAGCCATCTCCCAACCCCAGGCGCGAGCCAATAGGGGAATAGTAGCAGGTGCTGCAAGTGCGCCCACAGAGGCACCACTATTGAAGATAGAGGTTGAGAAAGCACGGTCCTTCTTAGGGAAATACTCAGCCGTAGCCTTGATGGCAGCGGGGAAGTTACCAGCCTCACCGACAGCGAGGATCAGACGACAGAACAGGAACAGCCACACAGAGATGGTGGTCAGTGCTGTGATGCTGCCACCAGCCAGCCCGATGGCCGTCCATCCACAGGCAGCATGCAGACAGGCACCCACCGACCATACGAAGATGGCGATGAGATAACCCTTCTTGGTGCCCATCCAGTCGATGAACTTACCTGCAAAGAGGTTGGCAATGGCATAGAACAGCGAGAACATACCTGTGATGGTACCATAGTCGCCATCGGTCCAATGGAAATCGGGCGCGATGAAGTCTTTCCAAGTGAGTGACAGAACCTGACGGTCCATGTAGTTAATGGTGGTTGCCAGGAAGAGCAACGCACAGATGACCCAACGGAAGTTGGACATTTTAGATGTTTGTACTGGTGTCATTATGATTTACGATTTGACAATTTACATTTTTACTTGATATCAATCACGGGGATGTTGTCCTTATCATTATAATAAAGGTTCTCACCGGCCATACCCCAAATGAAGGTATAATAATAGGTACCTGCAGCGGCGTGCATCGACCACTCGGGCGACATGATGGCCTGCTCGTTGTGCAGCCATACCACGCGGCTCTCCTGAGGTTCACCCATGATATGGGCGATGGTCTGCTCCTGAGGCAGGTTGAAGTAATAGTAGGCCTCGATGCGACGACCGTGTGTGTGAGGGGGCATCGTGTTCCAGGCAGCACCCGGATTCAACTGTGTCAGACCCAACTGCAACTGACAGGGACCTTCCTCCAGCACATCATTGACGATGAGTTTATACACGGTGCGGTTGTTGCACTCCTCCAGCGAGCCCACGGGCCCCCAGACAGCAGCCTTCAACGAGCCTTTGCGACCGTCGAGGGTCACCCACTGGGTCTTGTAGTGCTGGTGGGCCGTAGCCGAATTCAGATAGAACTTCGCAGGCTTCTGCGGATCCTTCGAACGGAAAAGCACCTCCTTGTTCACATCCTTATCCTTAGCGATATGGCCACGACCGATATACAGGGCCTCCTTCGGCGAAAGAGCATACTCCTTACCATCGACAATCACCGCGCCGTCGCCCTCGCCACAGTTCACGATACCAATCTCGCGGTTGTAAAGGAAATACTTCTCCTTGATACCAGGATCCACATCAAGACCCAGTTCCAGGAAATTCTCCAGTTTCAGGGTTTTGTTCACAGGCATCGCACCACCGAAGATGAAACGGTCGTAGTGCGAATAGGTCAGGTTGATCTCATCGGCCACCATCACCTTCTCCATCACGAAGCGCTCACGAAGGGTCTTCGTGTCGTAGTGCTTCACGTCCTCGGGATGACAGGCCGTCTGGAAATTCACGTGTTGCTGGCCGAAGCCCATCGTTAAATTACCCATAAGCATTAAAGTCAAAATCGATTTCTTCATTGTTATATAATTTTATTATTCACTTTTCACTATTCACTTTCTCATCGGCCACGATACGCATGCGGTTCCACCACATCATACCGAGGGTGAAGACCGTCAGCACACCCATACCGATCCACTGCAGGTTGTTTACGCACTTATAGATCACCCATCCGAACAGGCTTGATGCGAAATCAAGCGCACCAGCCTCGAAGCCCTCAGGAATCTTGGCGGCATTGTCGCCTGTCTGTTCAAACACCGTGTGGGCAGCCTGCGTAAAGGCAGGAGCCATATCCGTAACGAACCACAGGCCGATGGCCACAGCCACCAGACCGACGATGAACGTCTTCACCACATTACCCTTCGTGAACGGCAGCACCATCACAAACACATAGAACATACCAGCCAATGAGGCCAGCGGCAGGAACTCGTTGCCAGGCAGGATGACAGCCAGACCCAGCGTCACGGGAATCAGCAACAGGCTCACCACCAAGGTTGTCGGATGACCAATCACCAGTGCAGGCGACATGCCGATATACACCTTCTTGCCGTTGAACTTGCGCTTCACCACCTCCTGAGTCTTCTCGGAGATAGGCATCAGTCCATCGATAAACAGGCGGGTGATACGGGGGATGAGTTCCATCACAGCACCCATCGTCACACCCAGGAACAAGATCTTCTTGATGTCGAGTTGGGCCAATGCACCAATCAGCGCACCCACAATCACACCCAGCACCAACGGCTCACCCAGCACACCGAACTTCTTCTTCAGGCCCTCAGCATCGATGTCGAGTTTCGAGAAGCCTGGAATCTTGTCAAGCAGCCAGTTGATACCCAAAGCGAAAGCCGTAAAACTCTGACAGAACGGCTGTGGAATCGAGATACCGTCCATATTCTCGTAATAACCCTGAAACTTCGAAGCGGTGAGGTCGGCCATCACCAAGGTGTTGATGTAACACACGATGGCAGCGAAATAGCCCCACGCCAGACTCTGGTCCATCACGAAATAGGCCACAGCACCGATGAAGGCGAAATGCCAGTAGTTCCACAGGTCGATGTTCACCGTCCGCGTGGTCTTCGTGATCAGCATCAGGAAGTTCACACCCAGACAGATGGGGATGATCAGCGCACCAACAGCCGTGTTATACGCCACAGCAGCGGCAGCGGGCCAACCCATATCGAACACACCGAGTTGCAGGTTGTAGAGTTTTGAAATCTCACTCAGCGGACTACCGAAATTGTTTGTCAGCAGGGCCGTCACAATGCCCAGACCTACGAATCCAACGCCCACATAAAGTCCTGATTTCAAAGACTTTCCGAATTTCAGTCCGATACACAATCCGATGATGGTAAACAGGATAGGCATCATCACCGATGCACCCAGACTGATAATGTAACTGAATACTTGTTCCATTGTTCTTTATTATCTGTAATTTCCCTTTGTTTTAGCCTTAAACGCCGCAAAGTTACAAAAAATTAGCGAAACGCATCGCATTCCGCTATTTTTTTTCACGTTATCGTTAACGTAGATACCCTTTGCACTACACCAACTCCGGCTCCAATTCTCTCTTGGGCACAGTCACAATCTCCTTGCCTAATGCAGCCGAAATCTTGCAGACGGTAGATAGCGTCATGTTGTGAGTTCCTGACAGCCATCGACTTACCTCAGTTTCCGTCTTACCCAAACGTTGAGCCAGTTCCTTCTGGGTCATACCCTTACTTTCGAGAATCTCGTAGATACGATTGGCTATGGCTACAGACATTTCCATCTGCAACTTCATCTCTGGTGAGATCGTACTACGGATTTCATCCATGATTCTGTTTGTCTTCATATACATGCCTTTTGATGCTTGCAAAAATAAACATAAAAGTTGATTATTCCAAATTATTCGAGCAGAAAATCAACTTTTATGCTCATTTTGGGAGTATTAACTATGTTTATTCAATCTTAATCTTAATAGTACAAGTACTCACGCACTAACACACTAACGCACTAACATTTCGATTTTCGATAGTGCGTGGAGTTTTAGACAGAAATTTATTGTAATTATATCTATTTGTAATTATATATATATTAAATATATATATAATTTAATAATATATATGGAGGTTATAATTAACTAACCGGAAAAAGCAAATGTTAGTGCGTTAGTGCGTTAGTGTGTTAGTGCGTGGGTATGCTGAAATTTTCGTACCTTTGCAGCATCAAATAAAGGTGCAGAAGAGACAGGCATTAGAAGGAAAATTTGCGAGAATTAATAGCAACAATTGCGCGCATTAATAGTAACAAGATTTTTTATTAATAGTAGAAAACAAGCCCATTATAGGCGGCACTGAGAAGCACCGCCATTTTTATTTACATACGATTTGCGATTACAATCCTAATCCTGGAAATACACACGCTTGACGCGGTTCGATACGCCCGTCAGAATCTCGTAGGGGATGGTGTCGGTGATATCGCTGAGCACGGTGACAGGCAGATGCTCGCCGAAGATCTCCACCTGGTCGCCCTCATGACAGTCGATGCCCGTTACGTCGATCATCGCCACGTCCATACAGATGTTACCCACATACTCGGCCTTCTGACCGTTGACCAGACAGTAGCAATGGCGGTTGCCAAGATGACGATTCAGGCCGTCGGCATAGCCGATAGGTATAGCAGCAATCACCGAATCGTGCTCAATCGCGCCCTTACGGCTATAACCTACCGTATCGCCAGCAGGCACAGAACGCATCTGGAGAATGGTGGTCTTCAGGGTAGAGACGGTGGACAGCATGCGGTTTGTACGCGGGTCGACGCCATAAAGACCGAGGCCGAGACGGCACATATCCATCTGACGCTCAGGGAAATGCTCGATGCCAGCCGAGTTGTCCATGTGGCGCAGGATCTTATGACTGAAGGCTGCCTGCAACTGCTTGCTAGCAGCATCGAACTTCGCGAACTGCTCTGCCGAGAAGGTATCGAAAGAGTCGCTGTCGGAGCCCACGAAATGCGAGAATACCGAACGCGGAATGATGGCCTGCTGGTACTTCAGACGGTCGATGAGTTCTTCCATGTCATGTTCAGGATCAAAGCCCAAACGGTGCATGCCCGTATCGAGTTTGATATGTACTGGCCAACCGGTGATACCTTCCTTACGCGCTGCACGGATAAGGGCATCGAGCAGGCGGAAACTATACACCTCAGGTTCCAGGTCGTAGTCGAACATGGTCTTGAAGGCCGTCATCTCAGGATTCATGATCATGATATTGGCCGTGATACCAGCCTTGCGGAGGGTGACACCCTCGTCGGCCACAGCCACAGCGAGATAGTCGACATGATGATCCTGCAGCGTCTTGGCAATCTCCACTGCGCCAGCACCATAGCCGTCGGCCTTGATCATGCATACCATCTTCGTATCAGGCTTCAGGAACGATCGGTAATAGTTGAGATTCTCCACCACAGCATTGAGGTTGACTTCGAGAATCGTCTCGTGCACCTTCTGTTCCAACTGCTCCGTAATCTGGTCGAAGCCAAACGGACGGGCCCCTTTCAACAGGACGAGTTCATTACGCAGACCTGTAAAAGCCTCGCTCGAAAGGAAGTGCTGCACATCGGCAAAGAACTGCTTGTCGGCGATGAGGATTCTGTCGGCTTGCGCCATCAGTTCCGGACCAATACCGATGAACTTACTGATGCCACGCTTGACGCAGAGATCGGACACCTGTGAATAGAGCACTTCAGGCGACACGCCCGACTGGAAGATATCGCTGAGAATCAGCGTCTTGCTTTTCGCCTCACGACGGCTCATGAAGTCGAGGGCGATATCGAGGGAGTTGATATCCGAATTGTAGGAATCGTTGATGAGGATGCAGCCACGCTGGCCTTGTTTCACTTCAAGACGCATGGCCACAGGTTCGAGTTGCGGCATGCGCTCTGCCAGTTGCTCAGGCGTCAGACCAAGACAGAGGGCTGTAGCAGCGCAGGTGATGGAGTTCTCGATGCTGGCCTCGTCGATGAAGGGAATCTCGTAAGTATGTTCCTCACCCTGCCAGACGTATGTGATCCTGCCTTTTTCCACCGACTTCACAAACAGCGTTGCCTGTTCATCACAGTGCGACCACGAGATCTTCTCGCCCTGATAGTGCATCCGACGGATACAGCGGCTCACGACATCGTTGTCAGAACAATACACCATCGCCTGGGTATCGTGCATCAGTTCCAGTTTCTCCATACATTTCTCCTCCATCGAACGGAAGTTCTCCTGATGGGCACTACCCAGACAGGTGAGCACGCCGATGGTGGGCTGGATGATGTCCCTGAGAGCCAGCATCTCGCCAGGCTGACTGATACCAGCCTCGAAGATGCCCACTTCCGTCTGTTCGTTGAGCAGCCACACGGAGAGGGGCACGCCAATCTGGGAGTTGTAACTACGGGGTGAGCGCACAATTCTCTGCGAGGGCAGCAGCAACTGATAGAGCCACTCCTTGACCATCGTCTTGCCGTTGGAACCTGTAATGCCCACTACCGGCACGCTGAACTCGTCGCGATGGCGCTCTGCCAGTCGCTGGAGGGCTGCCAAGGTATGGGGCACGCGCAGGAAATTGGCCTCAGGGAAGCGGGTCTCATAATGCTCAGGCACCTGCTCCACCACGAAATGACGAACCCCACGACGGTAGAGGTCGTCGATATAACGATGACCATCGTTGCGCTGGGTCTTCAATGCAAAGAAAAGCGTTTCCTCAGGGAAACAGAGACTGCGACTGTCAGTCAGCAGCCAGCGGATATCACCTTGATGTGTTCCGTAGCGACGGGCTCCAATGAGCGTCACCACCTTCTCAACAGAATATTTCATGTTTGTTTCTTTTTGTTCTAGCGTGCAAAGTTAGGATATTTTTCCGACAATGCGGCTACTTTTAACATTGTTTTATCCATCAACGCCTTGTAGTCTTCGGAATCAGGGTCAAAAGGTTTGTGATTCAGCACGGCTTTGATGGGTGCCCACTCAGCAAGAAAGGCCTTGGCCTCATCGCTCAGATAGACCTCCGAGAGACGCTGCCAGATATATTCCACCGCCTGATCAGAGGGGTGCAGCATGTCTTCCTTGTAGAAACGGTAATCGCGCAGTTCGTCGTTCACGATCTCGTAAGCAGGGAAGTAATAGAGGTGAGAGGTCTGGGATGAGAGGTCAAAGATGACCTTGTTAACAGCAAGGAGCAGCGTGGCCTTCGAGAGTTGCGAACCGTGATAGCCATATTTGCGATAGCGGATGGGGCTCACGGTAAGGACGATATTTATATCGGGATTCATCTGTTGCAGGCATTCTATGGCTTTCGTGAGGTAGTCGGCACATGTATCGACAGAGAGTTTTTCTTCGGTAAAGAGCGATGACGGACGCTTCTGGCAGTTATCCACGATCTCGCCCGTTTCCTTCAAACGATACACGTGGTTGGTGCCCAATGTAAAGAATGCTGTCTTTACAATTGACAATTGATCATTGACAATTGATAATTTCTCCACCGTATGACATATCGAAGCGGGGTTGTACATCACGCCATAGGGATTGACCGTTGCACGGAACTTCTCTTCCTGGAAACGGCGACCTATCTCTGTGGCAAAGCACGAGCCCACGAAGAGCATCTCCTCGCAAGGGCCGATCTCGAAATCAGGCTTCGGAATATCAACAATCGTCCTGAATTCCATCAACTTCTGCTGATTTGTAATCCTGTTGTCGACAGCGACATCTCTACAAAACGGGCATTGGCATTCAGGGCGTTCTGTCCTAAAATCTGCTTGATACGGGCAGCGGCCTCAGGATCCTTGGCAATCATATAAAGATAGCCACCACCACCAGCACCAGGCAACTTATACCCCAGACAGAGGTCGTCAATCAGGTCGGTGAGGGCTGCCACTGGGGGTGGATTCGTACCACTGTCCAATGTCTGGTTCTGCTGCCACGTCTTCCTGACGAGCAGGCCCATCTGCTGGAAGTCGTTTCGCTGGATGGCCTCGTACATCTCCATCGTATGCGACTTCATCTCGCGCAACATATTCAATTCATCATGATGATTGAGGAACATTCTGCGCACAATCTCCGCGAGGATGCTCTTGGCCGTGCGGGTGATGCCTGTATAGTATAATAAATGGCAGGCACGGTATTCAGGCTGTGTCCATAAGTCGTTTGGCAACCAGCGCACCTGAGGACTCTGATCGAATCCCCTACCCGTCTGCAACAGTTTCACGCCACCTAACACGCCTCCGAACTGATCCTGCCAACCACCACCTGTGGTGAGCATCTGTTCGAGCATCAGCGTGCGACGGCCTATCTCGTTCTTGTCCCAGCCCAGCCCACAGAAATCATTCAGTGCACCTAGCACCGTCGAAGCCAGAATACTCGAGGTGCCCAGACCACTGCCTGCAGGGATGGCTGAGAGCAGCGTCAGTTCGATACCAGCCCCAAAGGTCTCCAATGCCTCACGCAGAGGGCCTTTACCGAATCCAGCAAGGACGAGGGCTGCTTTCGGAATGGAGAAGGGCGAGCCGACATGCATAAAATCGGTGAGTTGTTCTGTATTCTCAACCACCTCCATCGCCCCAAGGTCGATACTGCGCAGGACGATACGCGGTTCCTTTGACGGACGGACGTATGCCTGCAAGGGCGGCTGACCGTTGAGTTCGATGGCGAAGTTGATCACGTTGCCTCCCTCCATCAGACAATAGGGAGGCGTGTCCGTCCATCCACCAGCGATATCAATGCGTACTGGCGAACGGCCCCAGACAATCTGGTCGTCAGCCACACAGAGTTTGGGCTGTTGCTGTGGCACAGCAGCATACGAGCAGAGGCCCTGGCGCAAGAGAGCAAAGGCCTTCTCGCTATCACCGCAGAACATCGCATGATGAATGCGGGTCATCAGCGGTGCATCCTCACCCAAGGGTTCAGGCAGAGGAAGATGCTCTTTCTCGAAAGTCTCAGCAGCATCGGCCAAATCGAGTTGATAGAAGACGCTGTGACGCCAGTTTTTGGCCAATGCGAGCCAGTTATCCTTGCGATACCTGCGCCGCTGGTCAAAGAGTCGTCGCAGGTTTGCACGCTCAGCCACCTCGTTGCTATTGAGAGGCTCATCGATACGATAACGGCGCACCTCATAGTCGTTTTCACCCACAGGCACTACATCGATGCAGTCGCCTGGCTCCAGGTGCATCTCCCAGTCGTTCTCAGGCACACCCGTAATCACATGGTCGTGCGTCAGATGCCAACGGGGTCCAATGAAACTGTTCTCCACCCATACATTCGCATTCTCCTCCGTAAACGGAACCTTCACGATGGAGTTCTGTACGAAAATCGAGGGATGGGGCTTGCGGTCGATATGCATGATCTCACGCTGGTCGTTCACGAGGTTCTGTAGGCGCTGCGTCGAGGAGATCATCTCGCGCGACGTGCCGAAATGGTAGAACTCACCACCCGCCAATGGCAGGATGGCCACCTTCAACGAAGATATCTCATCGTCAGGCTTAGAGGGGTCTGTACCCAGGGCACAGCCGAACTCAGAATAGAGATCGTATTCCTTGAAGCCGTCCGATCCGGAGGTACTGCGCTGCATGAGCAGTGAAATCGCCTTGTCGCTAAGCAACCACACACCGATATCGGTCAGGAAGAAATGATCTTTCTGTAACTCGTAGAGTGTTTGCACTGATGGCTTCTGGAGCATCTGCTTGAGTACGGAGGGCGTACGACGATCGCTGACGAACACACCGTGGTTCTTCGCCACAGAGGCATCGAGCCAGAGGCCATAGCACACCACATCGGCATCAGGAATAGGCTGCAGAGGTTGGGTGGCACGAATCAACACGTCGCCACTCACCACCATCGTATGCAGGCGTTCTGGGGCAGCAGCCATCATCTTCTCGTATAATGGCAACTGCACGCTCATCAGGTCCTGCGAGAGTTTCTGTCCCCGCTCCCATCGGAACACAGGCAATGGCATCAGCACCTTGCCTGAGACGGCATAACTAGGCAGACGTTTGCTCTGACCTCCTGCATGTATCAGGATACGTTTCTCCTTCGAGAGCCAGTCAGGGAAAGAGACATCAGGCGCCTCACTCCGCATGGCCTCCTGCAAGAGCCAGGCCGTACCACCACCGCTTCCAAGACGATGGCCAACGGGATCGCACGTACAGAAATAGTCCTCGCGACTGAGTCCCGTCACGTCGTGGAAACTATCCACCAGATTAGGAGGCAACGACAGTAGTTTCTTCATATTTTATTCTTTGCGACGACGGCCTTTCATAAAGCCGGCACCAAGCAGCACAAGGGTCAGGATGAAATACGAGGCGTAGGCGATGTTCTCAGTGGTATTCACCGACTTCGGTTTGAAGGTCAACACCACATCATGCCTGCCAGGCTTCACATTCAGGGCTCGCAGGATATAGTTCACACGTCCCAGTTCTGCTGGTTGTCCGTCAACCGTAGCCGTCCAGCCAGGATAATATATTTCCGAGAAGACCACCACGCCGCCCTTGCCTGAATTAACCTCGTAGGTCAGTTCGTTGGGCTCATAGGCCTTGATGGTGACAATGCTCACACTGTCTTGTTCCGCAGCCTCACCGAGTTGCGACTTGAACTTGGCATCAGCCACAGCCTCATGACGCAGATTGATCTGACCCACGGCTGCAATCTCCTCATTGGCATTGGCCGCATACTGGAGTTTGTCGACAAACCAGGCATTACCATAGGTATAGGGATTCTGCAAAGGAACCGTCTGACCACCCTGCAAGGGGAAGATCATATACTTCGTGTTCAGCATATTGATGACTGGCCAGATACTGTCGCCATTGATCTTCGTCATATCGCCACCAGCCTCAGAGACAGCCATGAACATCTGCTGCATCTCAGGCGAGATATACTGCTCGATCATCTCCTGATAACGGCGCAGTTTAGCAGCGTGATAGCCACCGATGCTCTTATGGTAATAAGACGTCTCATTCTCATTGAAGGTATTCGAAGCGAGGTTCAGCACACGATAGTCAAGACTCTTGTCACGAAGAATCTGCTCATCGGCCTGCGTCATCTGCTGGGGTGCCTCACGCTCACTCTTCGGCACAAACATGTCGTCGTTGAGGTAACGCTTGTTAATCGTCCACAGGTCGACGAGGCAGAGCACCAGAATGATGGCCACAGCATATTCCTTCTTCAACTTGCCAAATGCCACAGACAGCAAGGCACCCGTACCTACCAGGATGATATAGAACGAGCGCAGACTGTCGCTGGTGAACATGGCCTGACGCATTTCGGTGAGATTGGCCATAATCGGACGGATGTGCTCAGCGGGAAGGCCCTGCAATGCCTGCATCTCACTCGTCGAGATGAAACTGCTGAAGAAGGCAGAAGGCATCAGCGAGAACAGCATGGCGACACCACCTGTCAGCAGGAAAGAGATGCCCACGTACTTCATTCTCGGCTTCATCTGCTCAGGCTCCTCGAGGAATTTCTTCAGTGCCAGCATGGCCAACAGGGGGATGGTGAACTCGGCTATCACGAGGATAGAGGCCACCGTACGGAACTTGGCATACATTGGCACATAGTCGATGAAGAAGTCGGTGAAGCCCATGAAGTTCTTTCCCCATGACAGGAGAATCGACAGGATGGTGGCTCCAAGCAAAGCCCACTTCAGAGGCCCCTTCACGATAAACAGTCCGAGGATAAAGAGCATCAGCACAAAAGCGCCCACATACACAGGACCGCTGGTGCCAGGCTGCTCACCCCAGTACTGACCTATCTGGTTGTAAATCTCCATATAGTTCGGATTGGCCTTGGCCATTGCCGTCTCATTGCTGCTCAGGGGCACCGAGGCGCCACCTTTTGTGTTAGGCACCAGCAGGGTCCACGTCTCACCAATGCCATAACTCCACTGCGTGATATAGTCGCGCTCCAAGCCACTGCTCGTCTGATTGGCTGAGTTCTGCTTCACCAGTTCACTCTTGCCACGCATCGACTCCTGACTGTATTGCCAGGTATGGTAGAGGTTCGACAGATTCATACACAGACCGAGGATGCCTGCTGCCAGACAGACGCCCGTGGCCTTCACAAACCGCATGATCTGTTTCTCGCGGATGGCCTCCACGAGCCATGCGATGACCATGAAGAGGATGATGAACATATAATAATAGGTCATCT
>Ga0310690_10002909_pt1 | contig 26847 bp, 22 predicted proteins | sample AusTroGonzalo_MG_2_FD_207661 | JGI IMG/M metagenome (GOLD analysis project Ga0310690, IMG submission 207661) | Bovine rumen microbial communities from tropical cattle in Woodstock, Queensland, Australia - Gonzalo_04 (v2) (version 2) | ecosystem: Host-associated > Mammals > Digestive system >...
TAAGTAGTAAGTAGTAATCATTTCTCGTTTAATTCGATAATAAAGTGTTGTGTATAATTCATTATCTTCATCTTTATATTTTTCAATCGCTTTAAGCCCACTATTTAATGCGTTTTGTAAAGCATCTACAGTTGGCTTATTCCAGCATTCTAGATTATCAACGATATCACTCTTAATTCCACAAACAGCCTGATTAGCGTTGACATAGTATGTGTATCGATCTCTAGTGATTTTATAGTAAAGTTCTAGACTCTCTGCTGCGTCCTTATAATAATGGGTCATAAAGTCATGAACTAAGTCTTCATAATTTTGACTAACATCCCAAAGTAGTTGACTTTCTACATATAAACGCATATTGGTCAACCCAGTAACGTTATTAACAACCGCGCCTTGGGAATAGAAATATTTGACGTGATGTTTTTTGTATTCTTCTAAATAAGGCTTAAAGGATCCAAAGTTGTTAAAGTTCATTAAGAAGTTGTTAAAGTTCACATCATATGAATAAACAATGATTCTTCCTTCAAGGATTTCATCCCACTTTTCTAAGCAAGCACATAGTTCGGTGTTTGTTGCGCCAGAATAGAAATCTTTTGCGTAATCTAATTCAATAGGAGCGAACTCAATATAAAGTTTTTTGTTGGGAATGATTTTATCAGACTCAAATGGTTTGATTGATTGATAATAGCCAAAGAAAACATATCTAATATCACGATTGAGATTCGCTAAATCTCCTTCGTTTCTCATAATGTTTTCAACTTTTTCGATAACATCATTAAGGAATAAAACAATAAGCCCGCTGACTTTACCCTCGCACCCATATTCTTCCATCTTGTGTTGGCATGCATCACAAGTACAAAAAGCACGGTTGTCTTCTTGACCAATCATAAAATATTTAGCGGTACTATTTTTCTTAATATAGTTGGTATATAAATTATTCGCCATTTCATTAACCATTCCATCATAGTCAATTCCGTGTGCGGAATAACAAAGTTGATAGAATGTATCAGCAGAAGCATCAGCGAACCATTCTGGATGATATGTATCTGGTTTTTTGGGGTCATTATATGTTTCTTGGTTTAACAAACTATGATACTTGTTTGTTGAGGTATGACCATGTAACGCCCAACGATTATCGGTTTCCTTGTTGAATAATCTTAATCGAGTAGCGAGAGTTTTGTTTGATATTAACTCTTTATACCCAAGTTCACGTTCATCAAAAGAAGGAACATATGATTCATCAATTGGAGGAATATAGATGTCATCTTTATTTGCGACATATATCTCATCATCTGAATACGCCTTGTAATCAATTAATATTTCAAGTAGATGATATGTTCCATAAAGAATACCTTCAAGATTGTAATTCTCATCAGCGAGAATGTAGATATTTTTATCTTCACTTAATAGATAATAACCGCTATTGAGATATTCGTTATTTGTAGGCATTTGAATGTTCTTCGTTTCGCTTAAAGATGTTACGCCAAAAGAAATATATGGAAGACTACTATCAAAAGAGTCTACTAGTTCATCAACAACTTTAAATTTTGCTCCACTTGACTTTTCAATCATAGTGGCAAACTCATTGACTGCGATATTTACATATTCGTTTTGTGAATTAGCCTTAACTAGTTGATAATCAGAAACGTTATTAGAAACGAGTTTGACCTTTTCAATGACATTGTATTCATAAACAGTCTTAACATTACACGACACTAATAACGCAACAATAAAGGGTATCAAAAATAACTTTTTCATAGCTTGCTTACCTCACATTCAATACGAATTCTTTAAAATTCATATTCCCATATGCATCAATAGTTAAATAACGTAACGTGTATTTGCCAGCCATATAGAGCTTAACAGCGTGACTATTTTGGACTAACTGCTCAGAATAATGGTCTAAATCAAGATAATTCTCTTTAGAGATTTCTCCATCAACCATCTCACAATGTTCAATTGCAATACCTTGGCCACTAGGAAGATATAATGAAACATCTAAAGTACAATTCTTAGAATTATCATCAAAGGTATATGATGGAAGATTAAACGTAGAACCAACTGAATAATATTCACTTGGAGTGAAATTCACTGTTAGTTGTGGTTTTTCATTTTCAACGCAGCAAATAGTGAACGAACGATTCGAAGTTCTTCCATTGCCATCTTTCGCATTATATTCAATACGATAACTGCCATATTCATTTAAAACGACTTTATGATCAATTGAAGCGTCTGCTTTATCTAAAATCTTGTTCCCATTACTATCAGTCATAGAAACATATAAATAATCAACATACGACAAAACATCAAACGCACTTGCTTCAGAAATAGTGATTTCAGATCCCAACTCATTTGCCCAGTTAAGATTGCTATCAGTAATTATTTGTGGACCAGCATTATCTTTAACAATTGATGATTTAAATGATTGGTTGTTGATGAAAATCAAGGATGCTTTAGCTAAATCGCTAGGATTACTAAATCCAAACGAAACATAAACTTCTTTAGAAAAGCCAGTAAATGGTTCACCATTATCAAAATAATTAATGATGCAAATGTCTTTATAGTTACGGTCTATCAAAGACTTGTAATACGCTCGATAATATAATTCAAATTGATTATTCGCATCACAATCAAGTTTTTTACCAACATCATCAAAAGGAACATAAAGTTTAAGTTCGCCACCACTAGGAACAACCCTAATTGTTAATGTTTTGCTGGAGTCATTTTTATCTCTAACTTTAATGTTAAAGCTCTCATAATTAAATTTTGTTTCTTCATCAAGAGCAAACGAAAGAGATAAGTCGTTTGAAGAAATCGATTTAATAAAGTTGATATATGAATCACTTTGGGTTACAAATTGAAGAGCTTTGCCGCTTGTGTCAGGGGTGTAGCTCGAATCTTCGGAGTAAAAATAATTTTCCTTATTAATTCTTCCGTTTGAATCATTTCCTTCCACCACTTTAACTATAAAGGTTGTTCTATCTTCATAAGATAAATGTGGAATATATTCAATAACAACATCATCTAATGATTCAACATGTAATACATCTTGTTCAAAAACATTTCCGTTTATTCTTATTTCTACTTCGCCATCAACAATTTGATCTCCGCTTGGGTATTTACATCCAACTCGAGGAATATCAAAATATTGATCCTTAATCATAACGGGCGGCAAATTAATGTCTTCAACAATTATTGGATGCTCTATATTTTTAATATCAAAATTAACGATTTTAGAAACTGGTTTCTCATATATGTCACTAACAACATATTTAACTTGATAAATTCCTAAAGTGTTTGGAACAAAGTAATCGTTTTTAAGTTCTGTTTCGCTAGAATCTGGGCCAATTAAGTATCGACGTAAATCAATCTTCCCTTGAGCGTTTTTTATAACCACATCATCTAAAGAACATAACTCCACCATTTCAAAAGCACGATGAATAGAATTATCTTCTGGAACAACAATTTCAATATCCTTAATAGCAGAGGAGCAATTAACGACATATGAATCACTTGTTTCGTTTCCACTTCGATCAGAACAATAAACAGAAATCAAATATTTTCCGTAATAATAAGTAGGAAACCTATTATTTTCATAAGGAACATCAATATATGACTCATTTGCGGCGTCATAGAATTGAACCTTAGTGTTTAAATATAAATCATCATCAAAATCATCAAAAGCGTCAACAGGGAACAAAGGGTAGGTATTACCGTTTTTTGCAAGTGGTAAGTCATTTCTATCATATCCATCAAAATCAATTAATAATTTTGGAGCAGTTACATCTCTTAATAATTCTTGAGACAAATCGTAACCAAGAATCGATTTAACAATATATTTACCACCAGTACCAGACACATCATTTGTGGTGATTGACAATATCGCGCGATTATTCTTAAATCCTCTCCACGGATTGGTTGGATATAAATTGACATTATCTAAGTCGTTGATCTTTGCGACACTATTTTTTGATTCAAATTCTGATTTAACAAAAATCTGTTTAGAACTATAGTCAAAGAATAATTGAGAGTTTAAGTAACCAGTGCCAAAAGAATCAATAATAGTTTGGTCTAACGCTCTAAGAGTTAAGAATGTCGCTGTTCCGTGTTGGTCATCATTGATATGCCAAACATCATAACGAGCTTCATATCCAGCATAATATTGATTATTTGCTCTAGCGGTAGCGTATGTAAGACGTTTATGTACGCCAGACCCCGCATAACCATCAACAAACCTTATATCAACTTTATTGTTTGAATCATCAGCGTCTGTCAAAGTTATGATAATTTCGCCGATGTCATAAGCACCTTCAGTAGATGGTTCAACAATAAAATCGATAAACGAATCATCTTCAGAAGAAGTAGAAAAATCTATTATTTTATTAAACGTAACGGTTCCACCATCACGTGAATTGACCTTAATTCCTTTATATTCTTCAATTCCAAGAGTTTTATCTAGTTTGTCGCTATATGCGAAAAAACCCGACTCAATTGTTGCGTTAGAGGCACTAAACATGCTAACTGGAGTCCTAAGTGACATCGTCTCTAATGTCTTTGTAACTGTTTCATTTTCAAACACTGCTGAAAATTCAAAAACATATTTTCCAGCTTCGTTAAATTTAATCTTTGAAGAATTAATTTTAGCGCCTGTTGGTGTATATACAACTAAAGAAGAGGCCTTTTTTGTTTCACCATGATATTCAATGTCAATCATCTCAACATTTATTTCAGTTCCAATCGCGATTTCTTCCGGGACTTCCGAAACAGTCTGTAAAGCAAAACAATTATTGATATCAGGAATACAAGTTAATAAGAGGGCTAAAGCAAAAACGGCAATAAATGTGCTAAATCTTTTTTTCATTCTTTAATGCCTCCGTCAGATAAATTACTCATAAGTTTTTTATTAAAGGCGATTGCTAAAACAATGATTGGAATAGCAACAATGAAAATCATCGCGATAAGTTGAGGGATACCACCATATCTCTCATAGTGGAGAGAGAAATTAAAGACGGCAGTGCCAACAACAGGATAAGAAGGTAAATAGTAGTAAGGAATCTGATAATCATTCCAGAAATTAATGAAATTAAGTAAGAACACAATTCCTAATGTTCCTAACGCGAAAGGCATGATACAGTGAATCATGATTCTAAAATTGTTCGCTCCATCAATTTTTGCAGCTTCAGTGTATGCCATCGGAACGCCTTTAAATATGGAATGGAAAAGCAAGAAATAAATCGTTAAGAAATTAGCTTTCATGATCCAGAATAACCAAAGGTTATCAAAAGTTCCGATTGCTTGGGCCACTCTAATTTCAGAAGGTAAGTTACCAACGATTGGAATCGCCATGGTAACGATAACAATACCATAAACAACTTTTCCAAACTTGAAGTTAAATCTTGCAGAAGCATACGCACATATGCAAGGAACAATAGTCGCTGCTAAAGAACATAAGCCAGAATAAACAAGTGTTTGGAAAACAATTTCAAAGATATTTTGATTAGTGTATGAACCTAATGGTTTGATTTGGAAATCATTAAAGCCATTAATATAGTTATCAAAAGTGTAACTTGTAGGAAGCACTAACGGATTATGTAAATATTCACTATATGCATCACGATCAACAAAAGAAATAAACAATCCCCAAATTAAAGGAACAAGAAGAACAACAACATAAACAACAAGTATGATGAAAACAGCAACATATAGAGGGTTGGTTTTGCGATGAGGTTTAATAGGTTTAATCTTTGTCATCATTTTTCAAACCTCTTGAATATTTTGTTAATAACAAAGATGGCGCTAATGGCGATAATAGAACATAATAAGCCAAAAGCAGACATCAATGGATAATTGTCATAATTGGATGGGCCAGGAGCGGCCATTGAATAAATAAAGTAACCAATCGTCGCAATATTTGGAGCGTTATCAATCGTTCCATAGAAATTAAAGAGCAACATTTGGTTAGTAAATAAACCAGCAATACTAGCAATGATAAAGGTTTTCACTGTTGGCATAATCCCAGGAAGAACAACGTGAAGCAAAATTCTTCCTTCTCCACAACCATCTAATTGGCTAGCTTCCACTAGTGAAGGAGAAGTTTGCGCCATCGCATTAGAATAAAACAAAACCTGCGCGCCAAAAGAAATCCAAATGTAATAGATAAGTAAAACTGGAAACGCCGTGTCTGAGTAAGGATCTAATAAGCCATTACTAGTTTTAAAAGTAGTGCCAAGCATAGACATAATATTAGAAACACAGTCAATCATGAATCCCTTAAAAACAGTTGTTAATAAGATTGAAGGAATAATACTCGGCAAAAACAAGAAGAACTTAAAGAAATGATAAAGTGTTCTTTTTCTATAAATATAGAATGAGAAAATAATTGCGGGGATAGTGCCAAACGCCACCATACAAACCCACAAAATAACAGAGTTGAGAATTAGTTTACCTAAATCTAATCCGAGGTTGCCTAGTTCAAACACCCCTTGATAATTTTTAAAGACATTATCAGTAAGAAAGATAAACCCAGCAGAAGAACTATCATACTTTTGAAAGCTTAGTAAAATACTGTTGAAGTTAACATAAACGTAAAAAATCAAAAATTGAACGAGCGGTAAAATAATTAAGGCATAGAAAAAGATTTTATCTTTTTTACTTGATGTACTTGATTTTGTTTTATTACGATTCCCAAGCAACGCCTTTGTCATAATTTAATTATTTGTCCCACCACTGCTTAGCGTAAGTATACATTTTTTCAAAATAACTAACTGGTGTCTCTAATCCATTATTAAATTGATCAAAAACATTTGATGTTGTAATTCCAATAGCCCAAGGATAGTTGTCCATTTTAAAGTTTGTTTTCTTGTCTAAAACATGGCTATCAGATGAATATGGGTAGACAATATCGCAAGTTTTCTTCATTTCAATTAATTGATGAGCAAAATATGAACAATTTGGAGCGTCAGAATCTTCAATTGTGTAAGAGAACGCTCTTGTAGTAGAAGTTGATGTTGTGAATGAAGAAAGAGATTTATTTGTGTGGAAGAATTTTAAAACTTTCTTTGATAACTCCGGATATGTAGTGTTCTTAGCAACAAAGCAGAATGATGAGTTCAAAGAAATCACTGTTTGTTTTTCGCCAAGTTTTTCTTCTGATTGTTTAGGAATTGGTAAAACTCCAAAACGACGATTGAGCTTTCCTCCACCTTTAGCTTCATCAGCCTTCAAATATGTAGAGGCTTCATTTTCCCACCAAGAGCCTTCAACAATAAGACCATAGGCATATTCTTTACGATTGTTACCATATTTTGTAGAAATGAAATCTTTTTGTGCTTCTTTATGACTTGAAGCAGTTTTAAGATTTCCATTCATCATATGGTTCTTTAAGAAATCGAGAGCGTAATATTTTCCTAATTGTCTTTGAAGTTCAACACCTTCACTATATTGGCTAATAGGGGTGGTTTGTTCATCTTTATTAGCAACACCAGTGCTTGTAACTGTTCCTAAATCTGTTGCAACACCATTGAAATTGTAATTTAGCATCGATTGTTCTTTGCCTTCATAGTTGACAAAGTGGTTTTGGATATATCTATTTACATAACTTGTTGTTCCACCAGTTAACACGATTGGAGTGTAGGATCCACTCAAATTATCCATTAAGACATCAAATTCTTCATATGTACGTGGTAAACCATCATCCCAAGTTCCAGCAACATTGTCTGGTCCTTTAGATAAATTGGCGCTTTCACTTGTTTCACCAATAACGCCATCAGAATCAAAGAACAATTGTTCCTTGTCAAAAAGATCAACATCATACATTAAGTTGTAAAAACCTTCATAGAAAGGTAAACCATAATATTTGTTGTCAATACATGTAAGGAAGCTCTTTAAATTGGAATCTAATTTGTCTGCAATCGTGCCTGTATCACCAACATCAGATAAACTCGATGTGACTGTGTCAGTAATATCAAGGAATATGCCTTTTCTTGCGTAATAAGCATAATCAACCATCTCTGTAAAATAGATGTCAGCGGTCAAACCGCTTTCAAGATTTTCGCCATAATAACTTTCGTTTGGATCTACTCTAAACTCGACACCTTTTAATCCTTGTGATTCAAGTTGAGGATCGGTGTAGTCTGCAAATTGTTCGTTAAAACGATTACAAATCGTGTTAATCCATTCGTAGCCGACACCACCGTCATATGTTCCGATATAAATAATTGCTTTGCCGTCTTTTGAATGAGGCTCTACGTTGTTCTTTTTACAAGAGGTCAAACCAACCAAACAAAAAGAGCACACAATCATAGAAATATTACAGATATTAAATTTACGATTCATAAAATCTCCAATTGGTAAAAAACTAAACCAAAAAAATCTAATTCAATTATAAACTATGCACACACATATAAAAAGTTTTATAGATAACAAATTATTGTATTTTTTTATCACTAACTAAAAATCAAAATAGACCTTTTTTGTATAATTCTTGGTGTTTTTCTTTGTTGATGTTCTCATCAAAAACATAGGTGGAAAATACGCTAAAACCAAGAACATAAAAAGGGATAAATAAATATATAAATGCAAATAGAATTATATATTTAACGATTAGAGGAATAGGAAGCACCATTAAGATGATTGGAATAACAGCGAAAAGAAGGAACAAAGGGAAATAGATATAGATTCTTTTCACATATAAAATGAATGCGTTTTTAAACTGCGTTAAATAACTATTTTTATAAACAACAGTCAAATTCATATGAACAAGAATAACTGGGTAAATGAAGAGAACGCAAAACGCTAATGGAAGATATTTAACAAATGGAACATTAATATAAAGAGTGTAAATATATATTGCATAATAAAGAAGAGAAAATATGATTCCATTAATCACAAAATGCTTCCAATTTTGTTTAATGCCAATAAAGAAATCGTGTTTAAGAAGAACGCCTTCTGCCCAAATATAGTTTCTAATGATTCTATAAAACCCTGATAAACTAATAAAAAGAACAACGATAGATGGGACAATAAATACCGCATAAAACATATCATTAATAATTAAGGTTGATAGTTCATTATCGCTTTCCGCGGTAGTAACAATAGAAATTGCTTTTAAATCTTTAATTAAAAGCGAAGCAAATAAAGGCAAAGAGAAAAGAAATAGAATACCACCAAGAATCAATAAGGACTTCCATCGATACTTAATAAGATATTTGAATTCACTTTTTCTATTTATAGGGGGTTCACTAATAGCCATATTATTTATCACCATTATTCTCCATCATTACTTGTAGGGAGTTAAACATTTTGTCATTTCGGTCAATAATTCTATCAACTTTTCCTTTGTCCATAACCACCACATAATCCGCAAGAGCGGCTATTTCTTCATAATTATGAGAAACAAAAATCATAGTCAAAGGGTGATTCTCACGTTGAGATTTAATTACATCGAACACTCTTTTTTTACTTCCTGGGTCAACGCCACTAAAAGCCTCATCAAATAATAAAAGGTCGGGCTCCTTAACAATGGCCTTAGCTAGTAACACTAATTGAACTTGTCCTGCTGATAATTGAGATGGAAAAAGAGATAAGAATCTGTCTATTCCAAAATCGAGAGCAATCTTCTTAATCCGCTTGTCTATTTCTAAGCGACTAACTCTGTTAATAATTAGTGGGTCAGCAATATTGTTATAGACATCTATATTTGGATTAATTGTTACAGATTGATCGATATATGACATGTTTCTTTTTTTGTAATTAATTGTCGAATAATCAACCCCATCAGAAAGAATTGTTCCTTCATAATCAAGAAAGCCACAGATTGTTCTTAAAAGAGTGGTTTTCCCACATCCAGAATGTCCAATAACCGCAGCGATTTTGTCATTAATAAAAGAAACATTGACACCATTCAATGCCAAAGTTTCTTTTGTGTCATTATAGTAAGTAACTTTTAAATCTTTAATTTCAATAGAAGGCATTATTTCACAGAATGTTTTTTAACATAATCGACAATTTCGTCGATATATCCAAACGCTAGACATGTATATGAGTCCGCAGAACCATAATACATCGCAATTCTTCCTGTGTCTCCATCAATTAGAATAGAAGTTGGAAAAACAACGTTTGGTACAAAACCATTTGTCTCATAATTTTCTGTTGGAGTCAACAAATAATCATCACATTTATACTTAACTTTTGAAACATCATCTTTATCGACGATAATCGCACCGACACTATAAACGTAACCATTACAAGTTTTAGTGACTCCATGAATAAATACTAGCCATCCATCATCAAGTTCAATTGGAGCAGGACCACCACCAATTTTGAGTGATGTCCACCACGCCCATCCGTGTTCAAGGACTAATCTATGTTCTCCCCAAAACCTTAAATCAGGAGAGGAAGAAACAAACAAATCGCCAAAAGGTGTATGACCTAAATCGCTTGGTCTAGAGAGCATATAATATTTTCCGTTTATTTTTCTTGGAAAGAGAACGCCGTTTCTATTATTTGGTAAGAATGGATGATCAATTTTTTTGAATGTTACGAAGTCTTTTGTGTAAGCAATAGCAATGGTTGCTCCAGAAAAACAATCGCACCAAACAATATAGTAAGTCCCATCAATTTCAATTAAACGTGGGTCATATTGCCAATCTGTTTCGCATAAATCGCCACTATCTTCGTCGATAAAATTAATTGGAGTTTCTTCTATCTCAAATTTAATACCGTCTTTTGATCTGCCAAGGAAAAGATTTGGACAAGCGTTTCTTTTATCGCCTCTAAAAACACCAACAAATCCACCCTTATAAACAACAACCGAAGAATTAAATGTACGATCAATTACACGATTGATATTCCTATTGATAACAGGGTTTTTTGAATATCTCCATAAAGGGTAAAAACAGTCTTTTGGTTTATCTTCAAAAGGAATGTTTGCTAATGATTTGCAGTTAATTAATTTACTCATACACTTATCGCTTCTATTTACTTTTTTATTATACGAAATATTTATGTCTAATAATTTACTAAAACTTGTATTTTTTTATATTCCACTTAATAATGTACTTATGAAAAATTTATTTGCAGATGCGTTTGCAGATCCATCAAAAGATTATGCTTATAATTTGCTCTATCATGACTTCCCAATTTTGCACAACCACAATTATTGGGAATTTTTAATTGTCTTATCCGGAGAATATAAGCACACAATCAACGGCAAAGAAGAATTAATCAATCGCGGACAAATAATTGTTGTCAAACCTGATGATTATCATATGATTCTCACCTAAACATTATGGCGAAGTGCGAAGCTATTGAAAAATGGGCAAGAAATTATTCTGACGCATTTTACGAAGGTTTATTTAAAGGCGAAATCAATATTTCGATGAGCGATGTCTATATCAACAAAATTGAGACATATTGTTTGCTTTATAACAATTCAGACGAGCAGAAACAACAATTAATCATGAACTACATAACTACTTTGATTTTAACAACAGTCATTGATCAATTCTTTAACGTTGTTGACGATAAACCAAAGTGGCTTTTAGATTTAATTGCGGAGATGCACCGTCAAGAAAATATTTCTTGGACTGTGTCAGACGTTGTTAGCTATTCAAACTTCAGTCACGTACACTTAATTAGAGAATTTAAGAAACATTTTGATTGCTCAATCGTTGAATATTTAAGAAAGGTCAAAATATCATTCGCAACAGATTATTTAAAGCACTCAAACTTAAGTATTTCAGAAATATCGTTTTTGCTCGGCTTTTCTTCTGTATCCCATTTAAATCACATTTTTAAAGAGACAACTGGAAAAACACCACTCCAATATCGAAAAGACTATTTGTCAAAAAAAGGAAAAGCTGCTCGTGACACGCTTTAATAGTGACGCTACAATACAAGATGTATTAAACGATAAGGAGTTAAAAGAATACTCTGAATTTTTTTATTATAAATTTCCATTAGATATTAATAACAAGAGAATTGACGACACCAGTTGGTATGCTAGAGAAGCAATTAATTGGTTTTATGAGAAAAAGGTTGAGAAAAAAACCTCAATCATACGCTTTAATAAACACAACAAAGACGTTAATTTAATTCAAATATCACATAAGAAAGCCGCTAAATTTGCGTTTATTGTTTCTGGAGGAGGCTTCGTTTGTATCGATACTGCTCACGAAGGAATCCCAATTGCAAAAGAACTATATGAAAAAGGATATGACATCTTTTTATTAACATATCGATTAAATGAAAACGCTAAGTTAAATAAAACAACCATCGACATCAATGACGCTATTTCATATATCGTTAAAAACAAAACCAAACTAAATGTTGATGTTAAAGATTTTCTTTTAGTTGGAGGATCTGCAGGCGCATATATCGCATCCTCCTATTGTTCGAACAATAGAGGATACATCAAACGCTACAACCCAAAACCAAAATGTCTATGTCTCCTCTATCCAATCGTTGACTTTCATATGCCTGAGAGCAATATCAAAGAAATCGTTATCGGACCAAACCCATCTAAATATCTAATTAGTAAATACTCTGTTATCAATCACGCATCCACATTCCCTCCAACATTGATTGTACATAGTAAAGATGATGACTGTGTTCCTGTTTCTCAATCAGAAGCATTACGCAATTCTTTAAATAAAAACAATATAAGAAACCAGCTCCTTTTATATGAAACTGGTAAACATGGTTGGGGAATAGGAAAAAAACTTGAACCAGAATCATGGCTTGAATTGTTTTATAAATTTATTTTAGATATTGAATGACACTAGAAAACATATGGTGATTCATTGATAAGGACCATGTTTCACCAAACGTTTCATATAATGAAGTCGCACCTTCATCAATCCAAACCTTAAAAGACGGAGGTTCTTCATTACAAATCATTTTATATATAAGGTCACCTTTTTTATTTTTGGATAATGCGTTAAATAAATACTGGAAGCCAAACATTCCTACGTTAAAATGATTATTTGTTTTTTTAATGTCGTCAAGCAATACATTGAGGTTCTCTTCTCTATTACCAATATCTAATGATAAAAGTACAGAAGGAATTGTTTGCCCTTCGTTTTTATATGAGAGCAATTTCTTTTTTCGAATTAATAAATCTTTTTTATATTGTTCGCTCCCAGTCAATTCGAAAAGCATTTTGCCAAATAGATACATATATGTTTCTATAACGAAAGACACAGGCGTTTTTGGATGGTTTGTTGATCCGGTCCAATCTCCAAGAAAGAAATAACCCGAACCAATGTTCTTCTTAACGAATCGATAATACTTTTTAATTTGAGCAATGTTATTTTCAAATAATGATGAATCATTATATTGTTTAAAGAACAAATACGGCAAAGTGATAATAATCCCGCCACAAAGCGGTCCATATTCATAACCCCAATTAGGAGAAGGTGCAATACCTGGGACGTTGCCTTCTTTATTTTGTGAATCAAGAACATCTCTATATATCTTTGTTAATAGTTCTTTTGCATCAAAATATTTCACAATAACAGGTAGGGATGCGGATAAATCGTTCAACCAATTCAACTTTTCGCGTGTTGGGCAATCAGTGAAACCATAATATGTATTTGATATAATCGAGTTGATTCCAGCATTAAATATTTCTTGATAGACACCTCTTAAATGATGATTTGGACCTATATATTGAATGTCTTGATGAATAAAAATAGCTTCTATAGAAATGTTATTGATATCACTAATTCCCGTGACTTCTACATATCTAAATCCGTGGTAAGTAAATTTTGGTTTATATGTGAAGGTTGAGCCATCTGTAATAACGGTATCGAATTGAAACGGTTCATCTTTTTGGTAACAATTCAAATTGTGTAAATCAATTTCTCCGTTTTCATCAATGTCTTCCGCGTGTTGGAAAGTAATTTCGTGGTTCGCTTTTTCAGCTATTCTTGCGTTGACATATCCAGAGATATTCTTCCCAAAATCAAAAACATATCCTTTTTTGCTTTTTGTTACATTAATAGGAGAAAGATGTTCAAACTCCTTAATAGGAGGACATTTGTTTTCAACTATTCTTCCTTTAGGAGGATTGTTAATGAACACTGCGTTGCTCCACTTTGAATCATCAAATGATAATGACGCAAAAGGAATATATTTTCTTTGGTCGAGAATCTCACCAGCTCTTAATTCGTTATAAATCAAGTATGGTGAGTAAGATACTTTAAATTTATTGTCACCCTTAAGAATGGTTCTTTTATCAGCAGAAAGTCTAATGAAAAGACACTTTTCGCCTCTCCAATGCGCTTGATTAATCTTCCAAACTGTCTCTAATGATTCATTATAAAAACCATTACCAAGTTCAACAGCAATCACATTTTTTCCTTTTTTAACAAAAGGAGTTACATCATATTCATCTAAATATAACGTCTTAGAATAATCACTATTCACAGTGCATAAGACATTATCAGTAATCTTTTGACCGTTTATATAATAAACCGCTATGCCGAGTCCAATGACGTGCAATGTGAATTTGTGATTGATATTTCTAAGCGTAAAAGAACGTCTTAATAGTAGAGACGTTGATTTAGACGAAGGTGTGATTCTTTCATCAATGCCAATAAATTTATTGTTCATTTTATTCAGGCTTCTTATCAAAGTCTAAAGTAAGATCATAGTCACCTAGTTTATGGACTTTGAAACCGTTTTTCTTATATTCATCATAATTAAAGGCTTCAAGTTCATCAATTGCAAGTTTATGAAATTCATAAAAATTGTGCCACCACTCCCATCCAGATCCTAGATAATTACTTAAATAGGCATCTGCAATATCACACGCTGTTTGAGGAGCAACATAAAAGGCTCCCATAGCTAAAACATTAACCCCGTTACCAGTAATGGCTCTAAGAGCGGCCGGAAGAGATTCGACAACCCCAGCGTGAACGTGTGGACATTTAGAAGCCGCAATATGAATTCCCATTCCAGTACCACAGAACACTAATGCTCTTTCATAGTTACCTTCTGAAATCTCTGCGCCAACTCTAAGTCCAACTCTATGGAACATCAAATCAGTGTCGTTTGGATCGCTATCTTTTTTGACACCTAAATCAAGGATTTCCCATCCCTTTTTTCTTAAGTGTTCGCAAACAACTTCTTTAAGTGGATAACCAGCAAAATCAGCGCCAACAACTAATTGCTTATCTTTTACCATTTTCATAACATGCACCTCGTAATTACATTTTACACTCAAAAAACAATGTTGATTATCATATATAAAAGTTAACAACTATATGATAAAAATGAGCACATTCGTTTTTTGTCGTAGTGTTACAATATAGTTAAAATATGAAACAATATTTTAACGAAAAGACCACGATTAACGACTTAGTTAACGATAAAGATGTAGGCAAATATATGCCGTTTTTATATTATCCAAAAAGATATCTTGATAACGTTATTGATCAAACACTAACTCAAACAGCAAGATATGGTTTAGATGGTTTTAATTTTTTCAAAGAAAAAGTAATTGAAGGAAATGTTAAACAATTCTTTATAAGCAAAGAAAAACCAGACGTTTCAATCATTCATATAAGCCATAACAATAATTCCAAAGTTATCTTTGTTTTATCTGGTGGAGGACTATATTCTGTATGTCACGGTATAGAAGGTCTTCCAATCGCCTCAAAACTTTTTAATAAAGGCTACGATATATTTTTATTAACTTATTCAATCGATGATGGGGCGTATAAAAACGGACCACTAGATGATTTATCATCCGCGATTCGCTTTTGTTTAAAACGCGAACAAGAGTTACATATTGATATGGACAACTATATTGTTTTAGGCGCTAGCGCGGCAGGATTTGTAGCTGGTCACTTTGGGACAACTTTGAATGGTTATATTAAATATGATTTACCAAAACCCGGGCTTCTCGCTTTGATATATCCAGTAATAAATTTAAGAACATGTTTAAATGAACAAACCGCCATTTATTGTTTGAGGAGAGAATATAGTGAAACCAATCTCCATAATTGGAGTGTAGATGAAATTGTCGATAGTAACTATCCAAGAACATTCATTATCCACTGTGAAGACGATCCAATCGTCACATTTGAAAACGCTCAGAGAATGGTTAATTCCTTAAATAAATATAATGTTCTTCACTTTTTTAAATCATATAAAACAGGTGGACATGGTTGGAGTATAGCGAGCGAAGAATCCGCAAGAGGATGGGTAGATTTACTCATTGATTACTATGAACAAAAAGAAAAGTAATTTAATATTTGATTTATTGTTAACATCTGGTTTTGTGTTAAGCATCGTCTTTTCAACAAACGCTTTTGGTCAAAACAACGCTAATGTTTTTGGCCAAGGAATCAATTCGGATTACAATTTATCATTTAATGATTCTTCTAACATAATTCCAGTAGGAAATGGCCAATCAGTAATTAAAACCAATAACAATAACAATATAACTTTTTCATATAATGGAATCTTAAGCGGAGGCCAGTGGCGTGCTCTTTCTTATGGAGGGTTCTTTACCAATTCAAATCCAATTAATGGTTTAAAGAGCCTCTATATTAATTACAATTCATCTAATTCAAACAAGTTATCAATTTCGTATGGTTGGAGTGAAGAAATGTATTATCAAGAAAACATTTCGAGCGAACAAACATATTATTTTAATAGCCAATCACCTTCGTATTTTAGGATTGATAACTTGACTGGTAATCAAGTCGATATTAATTCAATTTTAATTGAATATTCTTGTAACCCAACAGTCAAACCGGATGACACTGATGGATATATTTGTTCTATAAATGACCACAAATACAATATAGATGTTCGCTCATTAACACTACCAAGCATCCACGCTGCGTATAACTATGCAATCGGATTAAACGATAATCAATTGGACGACATTGACGAGATCTCAATCAAGTTTCCAGGTGGAAATTTGTTCCTGGACAATACTCTTTCCTTTTCGGGAGAAAGAAATAACCACACACCTATTAGAATTAGTGGCAACAACACCGTTATTTATGGAGGACACGAATTATCAAAAGGTATCTGGTCTTTATATTCAAATGGCATATATCGTGCTTCAATTGGTACAAACATTAGCAAGTTCTCATCGTTAATTGTTAACGACGAATCACAAACATTAGCAAAAACAAATAATTACTCGTTTACATATTCATATTCAAATAGAAAAACAACAATTAAGAAAAATACGCTTAATTTAAGTTCAGTATCTGGATCGTGTGAATTCGTAACATTAGAAAATTGGGCTCAAAACATCGGAGTAGTCACATCAATATCTTCAAGCGGTTCATTTACAATCACTCACACATTGAACTTTGATGAGAACGGAAACAACATTTTTTACGGAAGAACCCCTTCATATCGCCCTAATTCAACAGCCTCTATTAGTGGATATCTCCAAGATAATATCGCTTTTTTAGATGAAACAGGTGAATGGTATTATGACCAAAACGAAGGCTATTTGTACTACATGCCTTATAATAGTTCCAGCATCAACACAGATGCATTTGTAATCACAAGTGTTGAAACAGTGTTAGATACAGAAGGTATTGCTGATAATGTGAGTTTTGACAACATCCAATTTAATGGAAGCAATTTTTCTTCACCATTAATTAATGGCTTTGCTGAAACTCAAGCATCTTGGTATTATGATTCATTTTTAAATCAAGACAAAACAATATCAGGAATGGTTCATATTAATAGTGTCGGCACTGAGTTCACTAACTGTGTCTTTAAAAACGCTTCAAATGCATCAATTTATGTCGACACTCAAAGTGTTGATACAGCTATATCAAACAGTCAAATCATTAATTCTGGTGCTGGAGGAGTAATTGTCGGTCATCCAGCCAAAACATACGCTGGAGACATTCCTGAAAACACCACTATCAGAAACAACAACATTGATAACTATGGTCTTTTATACCAAGGTGGGCCAGGCATTTGTGCTTATTACGCCGATAGACTAACAATTAATGGAAACAATATTTCTAATGGAGCCTATAGCGGAATCTCTGTTGGATGGGGATGGTTATATAGTCAAAATAATTACGGACATAATCGTTATCGTATTTTAAATAATCGCATTTCTAACGTGATGAACAGCGCCTTCCATGATGGAGGAGGAATTTATACATTAGGAAGCTTCCCAAACAGCTCATCAGAAATATATAACGAAATTTCTGGTAACTATGTTGAAGTTAATTACCAATTAAATGGAGGAATCTACTTAGATGAAGGAAGTTCGTCTTGGGACGTCCATGAAAATATAATTAATGTCACAAATCAAGGATCAACATATCACGGAGTGATAATGATGCATGATCCAATTGACACTGAAGGTGGAACTAATAATTCTCAATTCGCTAATCATATTTCTAACAATTATTATGTTGGTGATGTGGATGGAAGCGAAAACCAAATGCAACTCACATATGAAAATTCAAGTGGAACATATTACACCGGTTCCACTCTAACAAACTACAACAATAGTAGAAACATTGTCTTCAATACCCCAATCGCTGGAAGCGGCTCTCATGTTAATGATTCTATTTATAATTTAAGTGGAATCTCAGAAGAACAATCCTATTCATTTAAAAACGAAGATAGATTTTCCAAGATGATTAGTGGGTACACTAACTTAGAGTTAGATTCATCATCTAATTCAGCGTCTTTTGATGTCACCACCAACGGATTTGTAATTACAAGTGATTACATTAGTGATTTAATCAAAAAAGGGTATTACACCTTATCTCTTACAGTTAACGCGACAAGTTTAAATAGCACCGAAGCAAAGTACGCAGTTTTCTTTGCATCTGGTTCATTAAGTTATCAAGTGTTTACTTATCAAACAGCCTTATCTAATGATATGGTCATTCCACTAAACAAATTTAATGTTAGTGGGGCTACTTGCAGGGTTCAAATAAGAGATATAAACGGTGTAAGTTTAGATAACAATTTGCCTGCTAGAGTTACTATTAGTAATCTTAAATTATCCAAATTCTCACCACTAACAACAACAACTTATGATGATGTTCAATTAGTTAGTTCATATAATAATGAATTTGTTTATCAAATAAACAATATTTCATATGACTGGAAAAGAATTCTATTTGATGGAATGGACATCGCAATTAATAAAGGATTCCCAAGAGTAAGAATTAATATAGAGGGCAACAATCATAATTTATATGTATTTAAGACTAATGGTGAGGAAATCGATTATAATAACCAAATCTTAGTAGGTGGAGGCTCTGCTACAATTGAATTAGAAGACACAGGCCGTTCAATTGCTATAATGACTTCACACGAAAATGGCAATGTTCCTGGTGGCCAAGATAATAGCGGTGTTTATGGAACAAAAGAAAACCTAAGAGTAAGCTTTAAATTTATTTCAACAAACCACGAAGATGTTTTATTCTCAAGAAAAACAGTATCCAAATATTTTAGTGGTTTAACTATTCATAGTGTATCAAATAATTCAGCGACAATTTCTTTCACTCAAAGTCGAACAAAACTATCACATAATTTAATTGAAGAATTAATAAATTACGGTGTTTCTTACATTGAATTTGATATTGTTGTTCCAAACAATAGTGAGGTTCAATCAATCGTTACTTGTTGGTTTGGCGGACCAAACAACACTGATGTGACATATAGTGACGAAGGAACATTCTTTAAAGATGAGAACAATATTATTCATGCGGTCTATTATGCGAATAGGTTTAACCAAGCTTATGATATTGAAATGGTTTCTCGAGATATTAATGGTTACTCAGGAAACGATATTGATCTAGTTAATGCGACAATTAAAAACTTTGTCTTCCACTATTAATTTTATAAGAAGATTAATCGTGTACACAAAAAACAAAAAAAGATAACTTTAAGTTATCTTTTTTATAATTCTTTGCTCACTTTCATTTGAATTTTTATGTTTCCTAACGCTGTTGCTTCTATTGGCAGCGCAACTACTTCTAGACCGGTGTATTCTTTAACTAAATTATTAAGATATTTATTTTTGCACCGCCACCGACAATATAAATTGAATCGTATTTTTTGTCGGTGATTCTTTCTAATTCATCAATGGCTTTCTTATAGGAAACTGTCATTGAACGATAAACAGAACTTATTAACTCTAAATTATTTTGTGGAGGGTTTTTCTCGAGTAGTTTCATAACAGCGTCTTTCATAGAAGTAGGCGCTACTAAACTTGAATCATTGACATCAAACGTCACCTTGTATTGAACAAAATTTATGTTTTCATCAACCTTGACCAAACCGAGATTTGCTTCTGGATCTTTGATAACATTTTTAAAGTGTTTTCCATGCCAGTAACAAGGAAGTATTTACCTCTCACTATTTCATCTGCGGTAAATCCTAATTCGATATCTCTAAGGAATTTATCAACCGGAAAATATTCTCTAACGTATTTTTCATCAATCATGTATGAGATGTTACCGCCATTGCGTTCATCTCATCCTTGATGGTACATATTGTTAGTGATATCCACCATTTATTTAACGAATAATGAATCAACGAAATTATTCATACAATCATTTTGATATTACTTTCTAATATTTTTATACATTGGACCATATGCTTCACAAGCACGATAGTCTTGCCCTTCTTTGTCCATACCAAATGCACCCCAAGCGGATGGACGATAAATATCTTTTTCAGGAACGTTATGCATGCAAACAGGGATTCTTAAGATTGAAGCTAAAGTAATGAGGTCAGCGCCGATATGACCATAAGAAATCGCACCATGGTTTGCACCCCAGTTATTCATCACATCATATGCGGATGTAAATGGATATTTACCTGTAATACGTGGAGTAAACCAAGTACATGGCCATGTATAGTCTGTTCTCTTCCATAAGACATCAGTCACTTCATCAGGAAGCTTAACACTCCATCCTTCAACGATTTGAAGGACCGGTCCTAAACCTTTAACGATATTTAATCTAATCATTGTCATTGGCATTTCTGCTCTAGTAACAAATCTAGAGGAATATCCACCACCTCTAAAATATCCTAAGTCCGCAGCAGGCCATGTGGTGTGTTTCATCATGGTCTTAATATCATTATCATTAACTTTCCACCACTTCTTCATGATAGGATTTCCTTTTTCATCTTTAACTTCGCCACATGCATCAACTGCGGTTGCACCACTATTGATAAGATGTAAGAAACCATCTGCGTCTTTCGCGTGACCTTCGATGTTATATCCAGTCACTCTCTTAACAGATTTGCCAGACCAATACGTTCTAACGTCAGAGAACATTTGTGCTCTACCAGTTAATAGTTTCATAAAAAGCATTGAAACACCATTCAATGTGTCGTTTTCAGTTGCTAACACGTACGGTTCTCTTGCTCCATTCCAGTCAAAGGTAGAATTAAGAATGCTTTCAGGGAAGTCACAGTTTGGATAGAAGTCTGTCCATTGTCTTTGTCCTTGGAAACCACCAACAAGCGCATTATGTCCGACTTGTTCTTCTTCCCAACCTTTTAAGTTTGGATTGCCGTTATATAAGTCTTTAATAATACAAGCCATCTTGACAGTAAATTCCCAATCTTTCTCTTTTTGTTCCGGAGATTTTTGTAATTCTTTTGGGTTCTTGTCAAAGTCTGGATTGCAGTATTCTTTGACCCATTTAAGGGCTTTCTTATATTCTTCTGGATCATAAATGCCTTGATCCATACGTCTAATAATCTCAACTTCATCAACTGATTCAACACGCATTCCTAAATATTCTTCAAAGAAATTTGGATCGATGATTGAACCACCAATACCCATAGTGACGGAACCAATTTGAAGATATGATTTTCCTCTCATTGTTGCCGCTGCTACTGCAGCTCTAGCAAATCTTAAAATCTTTTCTTGAACATCTTCAGGGATTGAGGTGTCATCTGCGTCTTGAACATCATGTCCATAAATGCCAAAAGCTGGTAATCCTTTTTGAGAATGGGTAGCTAAAACAGAAGCTAAATAAACAGCGCCAGGTCTTTCAGTACCATTAAATCCCCACACAGCTTTAATAGTCATTGGATCCATATCCATTGTTTCTGCACCATAGCACCAACAAGGAGTGACAGTTAAAGTAATATCAACTCCTGCTTTTTTAAATTTGTCAGCACAAGCTGCTGCTTCTGCTACTCTACCAATTGTGGTATCAGCAATAACGGTTTTAACATGTTCTCCATTAGTGTAAAAAACGTTTTCTTCAATTAATTTAGCAGCGGCTTTCGCCATATTCATTGTTTGTTCTTCTAAAGATTCACGAACTTTAATCTTTCCTCTTCTTCCATCAATTGTTGGGCGAATACCGATAACTGGATAATCACCAATAAGTCTACTTTTTGCCATAATGTTTGACTCCTTTTATTTATAACTTTTTAGCAAAGTGTTTTGAATATGATCTATTTGAGTTTAAATCTCACCACTCTTACTGACATGCTCGTTCCATAAATGAAAGGCAATATTTCAAAAGAGTTGTCTTTCCTATCAATTTCAACTTTTTGGAAGTTTGTGTCCATATATTTAGCGTTAACGATTTTCTTTTCGATATGGATGACCACTCTTTGTCTATCTTCTTTCCTTGTAACATGCTCATTTGCGCTCATAGGAACGTTTTTAATCAAAGCGTAGTAATATTCCTTATCTTCAAAGATAAAAGCGTTGTCTGCTTCGATTTTTGAAGGAAGACAATCAAAGATTATTCTCCTATTATCGTTAATCCATTTGCCTAGTTCTAATAAAGTATATTTTTCCATTGGATTAATTGAGCCGTCTCCTCTTAATCCGGTATTAAGTAACAAGTTACATCTTACTCTTCTAGCGTCCACTAATTCTTCCACCAAAGAAGAAACGCTCTTAAAACAGATGTCGTTTTTAGCGTAACCCCAGTGATCGGTAATGCCATCACATACTTCTCCAGCGATTGGCTTGTCATCTCTATTAACAGAGAACGGTTTGCCTCTTTCAAATGTTACCGCGTCAATTTCTTGATGACTTCTTTCGCCTAATGCAGAAAGACCTGTGTTATTAATAATCATCGCGTTAGGTTGATATTTTCTGATTGTGCTATAAATCGCATCAAAATCTAAATTCTTGCCTGTTTCATCCCAAGCACCATCAAACCAGAAACCACCAATATCACCATAGTTTTTGCATAAAATTTCTAAACTCTTTAATAAATATTGTTGATAGTCTTCTTTTTTATAGTTCCAGTCAATTAAAGTGTGATAAAAGAATGGTTTGATGTCGTTTCTACGGCATTCATCCACAAATTCTTTAATAAGGTCTTTTTGAGAACCGCTATGAGGGGCGTCATAATCACTAAGTCCACAAGTGTCATATAAAGAGAAACCATCATGATGTCTTGTGGTTATTGTGATGTATTTAAAGCCAGCTCTTTTCGCTACTTGAACTAAATCCTTGGCCCAATTCTTTTTAACTCTAAACTTAGGTAACGCTTTTTTATATTCGGAAAAAGGTATTTTATATGCTTCCTGATACCACTCTCCCTTGCCTATTACACTATAAAGGCCAAAGTGGATAAATAATCCAAGCCCTAGCTTTTTAAAATCTTCAATATATTGATATTTCATATTTATATTCTCTTTTGGGTGTCTTTATCAAAGAAGAACAAAGCATCTGCGTCAGCGTTTTCTTCATATATAGGCATTCTTACCTTTCTTAATTTAAGTGCGAACGCCATATTATCAAAGACTGTCATATGAGGATATAAGGCATAGCTTTGGAACACCATCGCGATATTACGGTCTTTAGGAACGATGTTGTTAACTAATAAGCCATCAATAAATAGTTGACCACTGGTAATATCTTCTAAACCCGCAACCATTCTTAGTGTTGTAGATTTTCCACATCCAGAAGGACCGACAAAAACAATAAACTCTTTGTCTTTTGCTTCTAGATTAAAATCGAAAACTGCTTGAACGTTGTTTTCATAAATTTTGTTGATATTTTTAAATGATAGAGTTGCCATAGCAATATCCCCTTATATGAATAGGTTTCTTTAAATGAAAGAGACTTGTTAAATATCAAAAAACATTTCAACAAAGAACCATCTTTAATAACTCTAACACTCTTCGTATAAGAAGATAAGTCTAATGCAATAATGTGTTATAAGAATACAAAACTATGTTTAATTAATAACTTTAAACCAGCGAACACCAATCTTTCACTTTGTGCCGCTGCTCGATTAAGCGTTAATACTTGACGGCTCTTTATAGAACAAGTCGTTTCGGCCAAACCACGATAAGTGACTTTAGACGACGACATTTTCTGTGGTCGGACAGTTTGATTCATTCAGTTTTGTCTAAAATCATCTATTCATGATCATATTGCGTAAGTCTCAGTCTCGGAGCGCCTGGAATGAAGCTTTTTTTACAACTTTCCATATATAGACATAATGAAAAGATATTTATTTATTATTTTTAATTATCCAAAATAAGATATAGAGATTTATTAGCGAAAGAAAACAATTGTTTATATGCGACATCAGATTCGATCTTTTGTCCATCAAGTATCATAAATCCTTTATAGTTAGATGAATCAACAAAGTTGTCCATCACAGACTCTAATTTGTCCTCTATCACTTCAAATCTTTTATCGTATGAAGAAAATTTATTTTCAATATATTGGTTCATAGAATCTAATAATGGTTTTGTTTCCACTATATAATCTTTCATTGCTTTAAATAAACGAATTATCGCTATGCTTTGTTTTGTTGCCAACTCTCCTTTCAAAATAGTCATCAACATATAAATGCCTTGTTCTGTAAATGCGTAAGGTAACTTTCTAGTACCTCCCCAACTTGATGTCACATTTTGCAACATCAAGATTTTATTGATTTCATCATGGGTTAATTGGAACATAAAATCATCTGGAAATTTATACCTATTTCTTTTTACCTGCAGATTTAGATATCGTGTTTCGTACCCATACAATTCAGCCAAATCAAAATCAAGCATGACCTTTTGGCCACGAACAATGTATATTTTTTTTGATGATCTCTTCCGAAACTTCAATAGCTGTAATTTTGTTTTCCATACTACGTATTATTATTTTTTGTTTATTTTTTTTCAACATATATTACATAGAAAAACGCAATAAAAAGATCTATGGTTCAGTTCATTAGTAGATCTAATTTATGTTAGGTAGCTATCGGTCTAAGTATTGAATGATTGATTTTGAACAATAATGAATAAATAGATTTAGATAACTACAAGAGGTGTAGTTACACAAACTCATCTATCAAGAATTGCACAAAAGTCTCTATCCGTATTATGTCGTGATTCAATCCATTCGCGAACAAGAAAAAGCCACTAATTACGTTATTGGTGACATCCTCCTCACCTTATCATAATTGATAGAAGGTAAGGCTTCCCACTCAAGAATTCTAATGAATCCAGTATCAATGGTCTATCCCCAAGAGTCCCTCGGTTAAGGATATTTTATATCAAGATATCCAACTTGTTTTAATTAATTTAGTTTGAAGGATTAAGGGCTATTCTTATTCCTTCTTTTTTGATGTTAATCGCCGCATTATAATCACGGTCATGTTTCTCGTCGCATTTGGGGCAAACCCAATGTCTTTGATTAAGAGTCAAATCAGTTTTTCGATATCCACAGCTAGAACATAATTGGCTAGAAGGATAATATCTATCTACTTTGATGAGTTTCTTATTTAGCCATTCTAACTTATAAGAAAGATAATTAAGGAAAGTTCCATATCCTAAATCAAATATGGTAATGCCAAACTTATATTCATCTTTTCTCTTAGACATCTCTATTAAATCAAGATTCTCCACAAAAACATAATCATAAGTATTCGCTAGTTTTCTAGATACTTTATGAAGGAAGTCTTTTCTTTGATTAGCAATATGCTCATGAAGGTTTTTGATTCTTATTAGTTGTTTTTGATAATGAGACGAGTCTTTCTTCATATGAGATAGCTTTCTTTGTTCTTTTGCTAGTTTCTCTAATGAATCTTGATAATAAGTAGGCATATCAACATGATGACCTTCACTATCGACAAATAGATGGGATAAAGAAAAATCTAATCCAATGGAATTATTAGGATCTAAAGATTCTTTGATAAATGAAGCGTAATCAAAGCACTCTTCTTCGCCGAGTAAGGAAACATAATAATATTTTCTAGTTCGAGAAACGCTAACCATCGAATATTTAAATGATTCTGGTAAAGGACGATGACGAACAACTCTCACTCTTCCTAGTTTTGGGATTTGGATATCATCCTCAACAAATCGAATAGAGTTATTTATATTCATGGTCGTATAACCATAATCATTCTTTTTCTTTTTGAATTTAGGGAATTCGGCATTATGTCTAAAGAAATTGATATATGCATCATATAAATGAATAACTGTTTGTTGAAGGGCAATAGAATCAACTTCTTTTAGATAAGGAAATGTTTCTTTATATTCAGGAAGAAGCTTAATTAAATCATATTTTTTGATTTGGAAAGTATGATCTTTTTCAAATGATTCAATACACATCGAAAGAAAGTCATTATAGACTTGTCGAGAACACCCTAAAGTTTTCTCAATTAGTTCTTTTTGAGAAGGATTAGGATATATACGAAATCGATAAGTTCTTTTAATCTTTTTCACTTTCTTCTCCCTGTGATTTTATATATTCTCTTATTGTTTCAATAGTTGCTCCGCCTGAAGTTAATAAACAATAGCTTTTACTCCAGAAGGCTTCTTCCCATAAATTATTTCTAATTTGAGGGAAAGCATTTTTAATCATACGAGATGACGCACTTTTATAGGCGTTTATGAATT
>Ga0310690_10002911_pt1 | contig 26827 bp, 20 predicted proteins | sample AusTroGonzalo_MG_2_FD_207661 | JGI IMG/M metagenome (GOLD analysis project Ga0310690, IMG submission 207661) | Bovine rumen microbial communities from tropical cattle in Woodstock, Queensland, Australia - Gonzalo_04 (v2) (version 2) | ecosystem: Host-associated > Mammals > Digestive system >...
GTGGCGGATATTGTCCTCGTTGTACTGCACCTGAGGTGTCTGCGGGTCAAATAATTCTTCAGTGTCTGCCATATATCTTTATTATACTTATCTCAAAACGAAATTAAATCAGATGGGCTTGAAAAAGACCGCCCTGCGGCGTACTATCTTTACGCCTTCATAGTACGACCACTGGCTCTGTACCTTCCTGTTGTCAACCAGCTCCGGGTTAGTCTCGGCAAGTTTGTATCCCATATCAGCCAGAATGGGATTGAGTATGGTGAAAGGCACAGCGTTGATACCCTTGTTCTGATACTCGGGCTTTACTGCAATGAACAGGAACTCCACAATATTGTCGCGCTTGATCTTGAGAGCCTTGATTATGTGCCACCAGCCAAACGGGAACAGGCGGCCCTGAGCCTTCTGAAGCGCACGGGCAATGGATGTCATTGTGAGCGCTCCGGCCACGAGATTGTCATCTTTGTCCAGCACGAATGCAGCAAAACGCTTGTCCAGAAGCGGCACGAACTTGCGCGCAAAGTCATCAATCTGCTTATCGGAAAATGCCGAATAACCATACAACGGCGCAAACGCCTCATTTACCAGATGGAACAGTTTATGGGCATATTTCTTTGCCTCGACACTCTTACTGTGCTCAAGTTTGTCTATATGGAGATTGTATCGGTCCAGCACTATCTTGCCTATGCGATCCATCTTCTCAGGCAGGGTGTTATAGGGAATGTGCCGCTCAACCCACTCAGCCGACGGCTTGAGTCCAAGCTGCTCCATGTGCTTGGGATAGTAGGGATAGTTGTAGATGGTGGCCATGGTTCCCATCAGGTCAAAGCCATCGGTCAGCATTCCCTCAGGATCAAAATCGGTAAATCCGAAAGGTCCTTCAAGACGGTCCATCCCACGTTCCTTACCCCATGCCGATACCGCATCAAGCAATGCCTTGGATACGTTTATGTCATCGATGAAATCTATCCAGCCGAATCTTACAGTCTTTACCTTCCACGCATCATTCGCCTTGCCGTTGATGATGGCCGCCACTCGGCCCACCACCTTACCGTCCCTGATGGCAATGAAAGGCTGCGCCTCACAGAATTCAAGTGCTGCGTTACGTTTAGGTCTGAAAGAGTTCTTGGTATCGCTTATCAGGTCAGGCACGGCATACGGGTGATTCCTGTATAGCTGCACGTTGAAACGTGCAAATCTGCGCAGGTCTCTGGCCGTCCTGACCGCGATTACGGATATTGTATCATCTGCCATTATCTCCACCGGTTTTAAATTCAGCGAAGTTACAAATTTAAAGGCAGTCCTCCCAATCCCCGGGGCTTAACTTTTCAACCGCCCGAATACTCGTTCCTGGCTTTCTCCAACAGCTTTCGGAACTCAGGGTCAGCATGGAGTCTGGCCACCACTCCGGCTGCCATGATTCTGGCTGCCATGATATCAGTAGCCCAATGTTGGCCCGTAATGACACCGCTGTAACCAATCTGGTATCCGCGTGTCAGAATATCATTTGCTTTTGAAGGTGCAATCTCAGTAAGAATCAGCGCTACGCCCCAACCTATCTCAGACTCCGCTGACGGATATGATGAAACGGCAGCATCATCACTGCCCGCAAACGGAGTCTCCCCCAACTGGACATACGGACGTTTACGGAACGGTGCCTTACCTGACAAATCTTTGGAATTCCGGTCAAGCGCATCCAGAGCCGCTTTGATCAATGCCGTCAACGCAGGCGTCTTCTTGGAATCCAGATTCATCCCGCAGGGGGCAGAAAACGCTTTCAGGATTGCCTCAACACTGCAATCGGCATCTGCCCTAGCCTGTGCGCCACGCTCAGTACTGCGTTCATTCTTGGCTGCAAAGTATTGGGCCACGTCACCAAAGTACCGGTTGCTGGCCGTATCCACAGCCTGGTTCAGTATTTTCATACCGTCTGGATAACCGATCCTGTCATCGGGTTTGCGGCCCGACTTCTCGTAATACTCGGCACGGGCCGCCTCCATATCGGCCATGAAATCGGGAACCGAGTGCATGGCAGCCACACAAGCCGCACCACACATGTAACCGGCGTTCACGTCACTCTGATAATGAGCTGACACAATCACACGGCTCTCGCCGTACTCAAATCCGCGGCGCAATATGGTGTCCTGATACTCCGGAGCCATCTCGGCAAGGATCAAGGCAGTAGCCATTCCCCTTGTGGTATGTCCGGACGGATAGGACCCGCTTGTGCGCAGGCTCTCCAAACGGTCAGACCGCCCCGTAGGCAGCTCATTGAACTGAATTACCGGACGGATACGCATGTACTTCTCCTTGGGATTCTTTGATGCCTGCTCGGCAGTGTGGTAACTGCGTGACATCAGATTGTAAATGGCGGGCGTCTCGGTGCGGCTTATCCTGAAACCCAGCGCCTCTGAGAATATCCTGGCCATTTCAGTGGTGCTTGACGCAGACTCCTGGCTGGCGCGTTCTCCACGCTCCGTAGGCCTGACGGATTTTCCCCATTGCCACTGCACGAAATCATCATAATAGGCCACGTCACTGGTATCAGGGGGAGCAGGCAGGAATATTCCGCCATCCGGCTGGTCCTCTCTTTGGACATACAGGTTTACGGTACTACCCCACTGGGAATAAATACTCTGAAGCGGCAGCATCAGAATGACCGATGCCAGCAATACGCGGATGTTCCCTTTAATTCTCATACGGGAACAAAGATACACATTTTCAAATCTTTTCAGTTATTCCTACTATTGCCAATTCAAAGTTCCGGTGAAACAAAGTACCGGACAGTTTGGCGTAGCGTCCGTTCTGGACATCAGGACACAGTTTATCCAATTCAACTCTGGGATAAACCAACCTGGCTGTAGTTAACACATGGTCTCCTCCGCGGTCAAAATCCTCATCAAGAGGAACATCAGCAGACAAGAGACCTAGCGTAGTACCGTCATTGAGAGTAAGTTTAATATCACTGCCCACATAAGCCTGATATGAGAAATCCGCCCGGACAAGGACATGCAGGAAAACCTCGGTCGAATCAGGAGTCATTTCAATCCGCTGTACTGTTGCCAGACTTGTTCCCTGGGTACCCGGCAGTTCCAGAGTCATTGCCGATGTTGCCCTAACCGCCTTGACGTCATCAAACAGATGCCGGTCTTCTGATATGTTTACTCCACGTGAGATATAAGACGTGCGCCCGGTTCTGTCATCAAATGCGACTATATCAAAACAATTGGTTTCTTCAGGAACCGCCTCGTACACTTCGGCACTATACAGATATCCGTTTTCAGGCGCCCAGAAAAACGATCCGTTGGCGTAGTCGTATTCTTTACGCCACGGGTAATCAGAGAAGTTATGGAATCCCTCCTCACGCACAAACCTGTACTCCTTGCCGTCTGCAATGATTTTCTGCTCCTGATAATCCTGTGCATTAGGTCTAACCCAAATATTCCGTTTCAAGCCTTCGTTTTTTCTTATGATTACCAGCTCCTTGTCGCAGAAGATAACCTTATCCACTCTTTTGCCGTTCAAAACAGCTGGATTGTCTATTACCTTTTTAGCCTTGGCAATGTAGTCATCGGTATATTCACCCCTTATCCTGCGCTCTACATCCATAACCGTCCTGCCCCTGAACTCAGTGTCCAGATTACGCTTTACGGGAATGATCGTGGTGCGGTAATAACCATTAGCCTTATTCTCACGACTCAATCGGCCACTGGCTTTTTGTTCGGCCAGGACTGACATTGAATTGTCCGATTCATAAACACAGATGGAGAAAGTGCGGCTTCCGCGTTCATAGGCCGCCTTCATCATGACTGAAGCATCAGACCACGGCATATTGTTATCGGGAAAGAAAGCCAGGTATTCTATATCAAGGGTTTTTATCCAATCTGCAAGTTTCTTAGGCGTACCGCGTACAATCAGTCCGTTGTGATCCAACTCATAAACACCCTTCCGCAATGTATAGATGCGGCCGTATCTATAGGTAGAATAATATGCCTCATACCACTCGGCATCACTCTTGACAACAAGAGTACGGATGCCTACCTCATTCAACATGTCCAGCAACGGACGGGCACGATTGAGGCCGGTCTCCGTCTGATCCCCATCCAGTCTGGACAGGACTATGGTTATGCGGTGTGTGCTGAAATCCTTGTAATCAAGCAGGTAATCAGCCACCTCACGGAGTTTCATCACAGCCTCGACCCCGTCTCCGGTACGCACTAAAACCGTATCACCTTCAGTCAGCCATACAGCTCCCCTCTCCCATGGAAAGCGGTTGAACTTACCCTGTCCGTAGATCTCATCAAGTATCTGCATGGAATCACGCAGCACGTCAACATTACGGCCGCCGCCCTTTGACGGCTTGCAGTCATATACTGTAACTGCCAACGACATAATCACAATACCTGCAAGCAGTGGAGCATAAAGAGCCTTCAGTGCTCTTGAAGACTTGGACTCCTTACGGTTCATCATCCTTATCCTGTCGGAAAGATTCTGTTTTATGAAGTGGTTTGTCACACTGTATCCACTCATTGAGGCTACTTTTCCCAACAGCATATACTGATACTCTCTGGCATCAAAGCCGTCATCCAGGACACATCCGTCAACCTGATATTCATGCACATCCTTAAGGTTATTACGCAACATCACGGTTACCGGGTTGAACCATTGCATTGCTGACAGGATATCAACCATCAGGCTGTCATAAGAGTGTCCCAAACGGGCATGCGTCATTTCATGGTCGATAATAACGCTGCTGTTTGCCGATTCATAATCATCAAGCGACATAACAATCCTGTTGAACCAACTGAACGGAGATATAGATTTGTCCAGGACATAGACATGTAGATTGCCGTCAGAACAGACCTCGCAGCCGGATTTTATGAGACGTATTACCTGAATGGCCGAAAGTATTATTCGTATGATGCAGAAGACCGCACCCGCAAGCCATATGGCAAAGGCAACCGCCCAAAGGTTTACCGGCTCTTCCGGCCCCGGTCGGGTTGCCGCGGAGGCTGTTACGTCAGTATTCCGTATCTCAGGCTTCAGGTCCGGGACAGCCTGTAAATCCCGAATTGCCGTAAAAGGAGCCGACACGGTGTTTGCCCGTTCAATAGGCTCAATCGTCTCTATGACATTCTGAGGAACGTAACGGTGAATGGTTATTACACAAAACGGAAGAATGAAAGATACAATAAGCATGCCGTTGAGCAGGCATCGGTTCAGTTTATGGAACGTCTCCTTGCTCATGAGCAGGCGATATAAAACATAGAAACAGGCCAGAATCAGGGCCACCTTGAACTGATAAGCCAGAAAAGCTGTTACCAGGACGGTATTTGTAGCAAACAGGAAAAACATTGGAAAAGGTTAGGATGAGAAGATTTCTGAAGTTGAACTGTTTATGGTTCCTTGCCCCGTTCAATCTGTTCAATCAGCTCCTTGAGTTCATCAATGGTTATCTTGTCTTCCCTTACCAGAGCCGATACCGCACTCAGATAGGATTTGTTGAAACACTTGCCGATGAGATTATCCAAACTCATTTCGCTATATTCCTTACGGCTTAGGGCCGGATAGTATTGATAGGAGCCGCTGAAAGATTCATGCTTGAGATACCCGTTTGATTCGAGCGTACGGACCTGGGTTGAGAGGGTATTGAAATGAGGTTTGGGGTCCGGGTAGAACTCCAGGAGTTCTTTCACGAACAGGGGGCCCTTATCCCAGAACCAGTTCATTATTACCTCCTCTTTTTTGGTAAGTCTTTTCATTTGGGGGTTGATACAATCTGAAATGCAAACATAAAACTATTTCTTCTCGTTTCCAAATCTACGAACGAAAAAGTTTCGTAGGTCCTAGGTTCAAGCCCTAGATGGCCCACGAAAAAACCGCCCAATTTATTGGACGGTTACGTGGGCCATCTAGGGCTTGAACCTAGGACCTCCAGATTATGAGTCTGTTGCTCTAACCAACTGAGCTAAAAGCCCGGAGAAAGAATCATCGGCCGTAGCCGACTGCTTCGTTCGGGTGCAAAAGTACGCCAATATGCCGAAACTGCAAAGTTTTGAGCTAAAAAATTCCTCTACCCCGCGTATCTTCACTACTTTTGCAGTCTAAACAACAAAGGCATGACCATACCGGTTCCAGAGATCAACAGATACGCAGCAACCATAGGATTCTTTGACGGAGTCCATCTGGGTCACGTGCACCTGCTCGAGGAGCTAAAAGTCATTGCTGCCAAGCGCGGTCTCAAAAGCATGGCCGTGACATTTCCCGAGCATCCGCGCCAGATACTGCAGTCTGATTACCGCCCGCGTCTGCTCTCCACTCCGGAAGACAAGATGCGCCAACTCAATCAGACCGGCATAGACTACTGCTTCCCGCTCCATTTCACAACGGCTCTGGCCGCTATGGATGCAGAGACGTTCATGGCCGATTTCCTGCAGAAGAAGCTTGGCGTAAGCACGCTTCTGGTGGGATATGACCATCATTTCGGACATGACACCAGTCTTACCGCCGATGACTACCGCAAGATAGGCGACAGGATAGGAATGGAAGTGATACCTGCCGATGCTTATCTGTTTGAAGGAGCACCTGTAAGCAGCTCAAGGATAAGGAGGGAGCTTGTGGCCGGCAATGTCAAGGACGCGAACGCCATGCTGGGATACCGTTACACCATAAGCGGCACCGTCATACACGGACTCCAGAACGGGCGCAAGATGGGATTCCCCACCGCAAACCTGGGACCTTACTGTGAGTTTATGCAGATCCCGGCCGACGGAGTCTATTCAGCTCTGGCAAAGGTTGACGGAGAGACCTGGCCTGCCATGCTCAACATAGGTTTCCGTCCCACCTTTGAGGGAACAGCCCGTACAATCGAGGCACATCTGCTGGGATTTGACCGTGACATATATTTCCATGAGCTGACTCTGGAATTCGTTGATTTCCTGCGCCCGGAAAAGCGGTTCGGTTCACCTCAGGAACTGGCCGCCCAACTTGAGGCAGACCGCAACAAGGTTAGACAGACATTAAACATCAGATAATATGAAGATCAAAAGAACACTTGTATCCATAGGCATCTTCTTTGGCGCTCAGATTATAGTATCCACCATATTCATAATCACCGCAATGATTCAGGGAATGGACATGAACACAGCTGTCAACGCCACCCTGGGTCCTGCTCTTCTGATATCGGACCTGCTGGTCATTCTGATACTTCTGTTGATGAAGTATTGCGGTTTCAAAGAGCTTTTCAAAAGGGTGCCTGCCGATGTTCTTCTTATCTCTATCGTATTTGCCCTATGCGGTATGTTTGCCGTAGAGATGCTCTCCTCAACCGTGGATATCCCCAACAAACTGGAGGAACAGTTCAAGGCTTTGGCAGGAACGGTATCCGGATTTCTGGGAATATGCATAATAGGCCCGATAATGGAGGAGATCATAATGCGCCGTGTCATTCTCAAGGAGATGGCCAAGGCTACCAAGAGCATGTGGTGGGGTATCATAATCTCATCCGCCCTGTTCTCAATAATTCATATCAATCCCATACAGGTGGTATTCGCCATGCCGGCAGGAATAATACTGGGTTGGCTGTACTGCAAGACGGGAAGCCTGCTGGTGCCCATCTGCATACACATCATCAACAACACCATCTCGTTCATCGAAATAAGTGTAGGGTCTGAGACTGAGATAGGACTTGACAGCACGTTAGGCGTTGTACTGCTTATAGTATTCGTACTGGTTGCAGTAGTTACAGGCATCTGGATTGTAAGATACTACAACAAGCTCAAGAAAGAGCAGGATCAACTGCAGACTGCCCAGACAGAACAGGATTTACAGGGCGATAGTAGTGCCGGTGAGCTTGTCGAGTGACTCGGCCTGGGTTATCAGGACCGATGAGACTCCGGCCTGAAGTGCATTGAAGGCATTCTGGATCTTGGGAATCATGCCTCCGCTTATGGTGCCATCCTGCACCAGGCGCGGAAAATCATAGTATGATATATAGGGAATGACGCTGTTATCATCATCTTCATGCAGCAGCACTCCCGGCTTCTCAAAGCAGAATATCAGGGTTACCTTGAAGAATGATGCCAGCGCCTTTGCGGCCTCACCGGCTATGGTATCGGCATTGGTGTTGAGCAGTTGACCCTTTCCGTCATGTGTAAGCGGAGCCAGAACAGGTACTATACCCTGCTCTATCAGAGATGAAAGGAACTCTGCATTCACAGCCTTTACATCACCTACAAATCCGTAGTCTATATCCTTGACGGGGCGCTTATCGGAACACATGACATTGCAGTCCGTACCGGTAAGTCCGATGGCGTTGATACCTTGGGCCTGCAGTTTGGCTACGATATTCTTGTTTACCAGACCTCCGTAGACCATAGTCACTACGTCAAGCATATCGGCATCGGTGATACGGCGGCCGTCAACCATCTTGCTCTCAATGCCCAGACGGCTGGCCATGGCAGTTGCCGAGCGGCCACCTCCGTGCACCAGAAGCTTGGCTCCGGGTATAGCCTTGAAATCCTTGAGCAGACGCTCCAGAGTCTCGGGCTGCTCAACGATCTTGCCGCCCACCTTTACTATGACAAGTGACTGTTTCATATATGGTCAATCTTTCTTAAGGTCCAAAAGTTGTTTCAAGTATGTAACGGTATCCGATATCTGGTCACGTGACTCCAGACGGTCGCCCGGGCAGATGAACTCAGCCTTGAGATAGCCGGGCTCACGGCGTTTGGTCTCGCTCTCAATGAAAGCAGCCAGTTCATCATCGGTCTTGGATGCTATGAGCGGACGCTGTGAACGGGCCACCTTGAGACGGCGCAGCAGAGTATCGTTATCACATTTAAGATAGACGGTCTGTCCGTGCTCAAGCATAAAGTCCATATTGTCACCTATCAAAGGAGTTGATCCGCCGCATGACACTATCACGTCATCGAACTCACCAACTTCACGCAGCATACGGCTCTCTATCTCGCGGAATCCCTGTTCGCCACGGGTAGCGAATATCTGACTCACGCTCTTCATGTACCTGCGCTCAATATATTGGTCCAGGTCAATGAAGGAGATTCCCAGGTCCTTAGCCAAGGCCTTGCCGAGGGTGGTCTTGCCAGCCCCCATAAAGCCCATAAGGAAAACCCTTATCATTTTTTGGTCTTGAATATACGACGCTTGGGAGCCGAGCCTGTCTTCTCTATCTGACGCTTTATGATATCCATGCACTCATCTTCAGTCAATGAGGCCGGATCCACATTCTTGGGAATCTTGTAGTTGCTTCCCTGGTATGCTATATAAGCGCCGTAACGGCCGTTCATGACCTCAAGTTCCTTATTACCGGCAAAGGTCTTGAGAACCTTCTTTGACTCTGCGTCACGCTTGTCCTGAATCATCCTGACAGCCTCCTCAAGAGTGATGGTAAGAGGATCTGCCACACCGTTCAACGATACATAGAAGTTGTCATGACGGATATAAGGACCGAATCGGCCTGTACCTACGCTTACGGTACTACCTTCAAACTCGCCCAGTGTGCGGGGCAGACGGAACAGTTCAAGTGCCTCATCAAGAGTAATGGTTTCAATGGTCTGACCCTTCTTCATCTGGGCAAAACGGGGCTTGTCCTCATCCTCGGCAGTTCCTATCTGCACGATAGGACCATAACGGCCTATCTTGACTGACACCGGCTTACCTGATATGGGATCGGTTCCAAGGACGCGCTCTCCAACCTTATGCTCATTCTTGATGGTCATGGCGTTGTTGACTGACGGGCTGAACTTGTCATAGAAGGTGCTGATTACATCCTTCCACTGCTTATCGCCCTCGGCTATATCATCAAACTCCTTCTCTACCTGAGCGGTAAAGTTATAGTTCATGATATCCGGGAAATAATCTATGAGGAAGTCATTCACCACCATACCTATGTCAGTGGGAACAAGTTTGGACTTCTCAGTACCGTAAACCTCTGTGATGGTCTGTTCTTTTATCTCGCCGTTCTCCAGACGCAGCATGTCACACTCACGCTTGGTGCCTTCAATATCCTCACGCAGCACATACTCACGCTGCTGAATGGTTCCTATGGTAGGAGCATAAGTTGAAGGACGGCCTATGCCCAGTTCCTCCATCTTGTGTACCAGGGCAGCCTCATTGAAACGCTGCGGATGCTGTGTGAAACGCTCAAATGCCGATATCTGCGTAAACTGCAGTTTGGCACCCTTCTTGAATTCAGGCAGTCCCTGAACTTCAGTCTGCTCAGCGTCATCATCGCGGGTTTCACGATATACCTTGAGGAAACCGTCAAACTTAACCGTCTCACCTGATACTGAGAACTCACCCTCCAACTGAGGAGATGTTATTGAGACAGTAGTCTTCTCTATCTCGGCATCGGCCATCTGAGAGGCGATGGTACGCTTCCAGATAAGTTCATAAAGACGTTTTTCAGGAGCAGTTCCGTCAATTGACTGATTGTCCATGTATGTAGGACGGATAGCCTCATGAGCCTCCTGAGCACCCTTGGCTTTCTGTGTATACTGACGGCTCTTTACATACTCGTCACCCATTGACTCGCTTATCACCTTACGGCAGGAATCAATGCAGAGAGTAGAGAGGTTCACAGAGTCAGTACGCATGTAGGTAATCTTACCTGACTCATAAAGACGCTGTGCCAGCATCATGGTCTGCATTACCGTGAAACCGAACTTGCGGGTAGCCTCCTGCTGCATGGTAGATGTAGTGAAAGGAGGTGCAGGAATCTTGCGGATAGGCTTTGTCGATATGTCGCTTACCGTAAACTGGGCATCCTTGCACTTCTCAAGGAATGCCTGGGCTTCCTTCTTTGTCTTGAAACGTACGCTGTAATCAGCACGTACATCGTGTGTAGTACCATCGGCATCAAACTTGAATATGGCCACTACCTTGTAAGATGCTTCAGGAACAAAGTCCTTGATCTCACGCTCACGCTCAACTATAAGACGTACGGCTACAGACTGCACACGGCCGGCTGAAAGTGACGGTTTTACCTTACGCCACAGGATAGGTGAAAGTTTGAAACCTACTATGCGGTCCAGCACGCGGCGTGCCTGCTGTGCATATACCAGATTGGTATCGATGTCACGAGGAGTTTCGATAGCATGCAGTATGGCGTTCTTGGTTATCTCATGGAAAACTATACGCTTGGTCTTCTCGGGCTTGAGTCCCAGGGTTTCAAACAGATGCCAGCTGATGGCCTCTCCCTCGCGGTCCTCATCGGATGCCAGCCAGACCATCTCTGCTTTCTTGGCTGCCTCCTTGAGTTCACTTACCACCTTCTTCTTGTCAGAAGGTATCTCATATATGGGTTCAAACGTATCTATGTTTATGCTAAGGTCTTTCTTCTTCAGGTCACAGATATGTCCGTAACTTGACATAACCTTATAGTCAGAACCTAAAAACTTCTCAATTGTCTTGGCCTTGGCCGGAGACTCAACAATAACAAGATTCTTTTGCATGATATTTACTAATTATATGCCCTAAGGCGCGGCAAAAGTAGAACAAAAAAAAGACATAGAAAACGCCAACGGACAGAAAAAAATCTGTCCGTTAACCTTATTAATTATAATAATTAATAAAAAAGAGATTCTCAGAAGCGGTAGGTGACACCAAGCAAAACGGCAGGCTTTATAGCACGGTAGCCTGCGTAATAGCAATAGTCACCGCCGGCCAGACGACTGCCCGTAAGATAGAATGACAGGTTGGGCCTGAAATCATAATCCAAGGTAAGACCTACATCGTTTACTGAATGCATTCTGACTCCGTCTATCTTGTTATAAGTTATATGACGGTACGTGAGCAATGCGTCCAGTCCGGGAATGATGTTCACGCGGCCAAAAACCGAAGCGTCAAGTACAGGCTTGAACATCAGACTGCCTACGCCATACTTGCCGGTATACTTTGAATATGTCACATCCATCCTTACCTGAGCCTTCTCAGTAAACTGCAAATCGGCATCAAGACGTGCATACAGGACATCTGATGCTTCCTGGACCAGAAGCGATGTCACTATCAGGCTGTCCTGAACCGTCTGGAAAAGATCATCAATGACATGACGGTATCCGGCCTTGGCAGACAGTGTGAGCCAGGTCCCCTGACTGAATGACGCTCCCAAGAAAGCGTTTGTAAGAGTATATCCGTCCCTGATCCGCTCCGCCTCTGACCAATAGGGAGAGATTGCGGCAAGGGTACGCATATCATGGTCCTCAAGTCCGCCGGTCACACCAGCAAACAGTTTCACCCTGTCACTAAGATTATACTGTGCGGTTGCCATAGGGGAAAGCAGGAACTTATATCCGGCTGCGGTACGGATATCGACATTAAGGCCCAGACGGGTATCAAGCTCACCCCATGACTTCTTCCAATACGGAGAGAAGGTAAGTGTGGTGAATCCTTTATATGCACATCCGTACAACCCCTCCCAATCATAAAGGGCTGTCTTCTGTCTGTAATCCAATCCGCCGGTTCCGTCAAGCAGAGGCATTGCGGCTCCGCCTTCAATACGGATGAGACGCTCCTTGTTGGTCCTCATGGTACCTGCTATATCAAGACCGTTACGGGACAGGAACTCCATTCCGGCCTTGAAATGCCATACCAGTTCATCGGACTGACCGTCCAGCGCAAATCCGAACTCTCCACGTCTGGTTTTCTGGAGAAGACTGCTAAGCACGGCCTTTGCCGAATCCATACTTGCACCCTCCCTGTAATTGAAGTGCGAATGTCCCAGTGCTCCGTTTACACTTAAGGTAAAACGGTCAAACCTATGTGAATAAACCGCATTCAGATCAGCGTTGAACATCCTTGATTTCCAGTCGGGCACAGGTTTTGAGGCCCACGCATCAAGCAATCCGTCCACATGGAATACATCCCTGTCAGACAGACGCCAGTTGAAATCAAGCACACCATCATGACTGTTGCGGAGTCCGTATCCAAAGCGCACAAATCCGTCATAGCTGGCATATCTCACATCATCCGATGTCTCTGAGAAAGCACCCATAGGCTTTCGGTCCTGACGGGTTATGGGATTAGGATCGGTAAGATAAGTCACAGCCGCAGACCGACGTTCAGTGGCAGGTCTTTGAGGAACGGGCATTATCTTTTCCGTCTTGGTCATAGTGGGGTTATAAGCTCCCTCAATGGTCAGTGACCTGGAAGGCAAACCCTCCTGCTGAGCGCTTGTAACGCCCCAGCAGAATGTGGCTATAACAGCCAGTGTGATATATCGTTTCATAGTCAGAATCATTCAAGTCTTGCGGCAATCATATCCGCTATATCGTCATTCTCAGTATAGTTGTTCTTAAGCGAAAGCAGGTACTGTCTTGCCTCCACATCCTTACCCTGTGACTTGTAGATGTCACTGAGCAGGATAAAGCTGCGTGCCAGCCAGTACATGTGCGGCGTACCCTCCTTTATGAACTCCATGACAACCTTCTCGGCCCCTGCGGCATCACCGCTGTCAAACAGCAGCTGGCTGAGCAGATAATCAGACTCTGCTCCATACTGAGAACGGGTGTCCTTGGACAGTTCTTCTAGCAACGGGCGTGCATCGGACCTCTTGCCTTCTGAAAGCAATGCCTTGGCTTTCCTGTATGTGATCTCAGTACGCTGCTCCTGTGAAAGCTGCGTGCCCAGAGCCTTATCGGCATACATAAGCACGGCATCATGTTCCTCAATCTTACCGGCGCTGCTCACGATGCAGTAGAGGCTGCGGCGCTGACGCTCGGCATCGGTAGTCCTGTCAAACAGGCGGATGTATGTGTCCATGGCTGTCTCCCAGTCACCCACTCCCCAAGCCATTGAAGCCGCATGGTCCAGTGCGCTCTCTGAGAAGCGGCTGTTCTCATACGCAGCCACATGCATAAAGCTCTCATACGCCTTTTCGTAATCATTCTCCTCTTCAAGCAGCAAACCCTGATAATACCATGCGTTCACTGCAAAAGCACCGTCCGGGAACTGCTTGAGATATTCCTCAAAACGAGTCTTGGCCTCGGCCTTCTGTCCGCGGCTGAACAGGCCCTCGGCAGCGGTGTATGTAAGTGAATCACGCTCTGTAGCTGCAATGGGAGTAGCCCCCTGAACGGTAGAGGTGTAGTTCACATACTCGTCTACGTCACCCTTCTCTACGTAGATAGACTTAAGGTCAACCAGGGCTGTGCGGGCCTCATCGCTGCCGGGATATTTGGCTATCACATCCTTATACGCCTTAATGGCCTCATCATATCGGTCAGTCTGATAGTAGATGAGTGCCGTTTCGGCCGATGCCTTGCGTGCCAGGTCTGAGTTGGGATAATCAGTTATTATGCGGCTGAACGCCTTGACTGCCTGCTCCGGCTCATCAGTCTGCTGATATGCCCTGCCCTGCTCATAAAGGGCCGATGCCATGTAAGCCGATGCCGGATAACCGGTAATAAGACTCTCCAGATCCTGGATCTTCTGTTTATAATTACGCTGCAGTCCGTTCACCAGTGCAGTCTGGTAAAGTGCATAATCGCCGGTCTTGTCATTCACGTTCATGGCCATGCTGTAGTACTCCTTGGCTTGGTTGTACTGACGTGAATAGAACATGCAGTCGGCTGCACGCAGGCACGCATCGGCCAGTATATCCGGACCCACCTTCGTTGCCGAAGCAGTCTCTATGACACTCCTGAATGAAGTGCCGGCCTTGCCATAATCCTGACGGTCATAAAGAATATAGCCGATGCCGTAATTGGCGAGACCGCTGTTGGGAGTGACCTTTGATGAGAGCAATGCAAGATAACGCCTGTAATCAGCCTCGGCACGTACAGGTTCGGCCAGGCGGTAATATGCCTCACCACGCCAGAATGTAGCTTCAACTGCAGTATTGTGGTCATACTTGTCAAGGGCTATCACCGATGTAAGCAGGTCTGGCACCTTGTCGTACTGTCCGGCGGCCATCTGGTCCATTGCCTTGTTGTAAAGCAGCTGCATCTTGGCAGCCAGGATGGAAGCACCCGGACTCTGTATCTTGTCAATTGACGCCAGTGCGGCATCATAACTGGTGGTACTCATATACACATCCACCAGGTAACTGCTCACCTTGTCAGCGTACTTTGACCTGGGGAATTCATTCAGGAAACGCTCAAACGATGTCACGGACTCGGCAAACGGAGAGTATGAGGTTTCGTGGATTATCATAGCATAGTTATAGAGCGCCTGCTCTCTCACATCATCCTTACCGGGAAGTGATGCGGCACGCTCAAACGCCATACGAGCCATATCCTTGTTGCCCTTCTTAAGAGCAGCCAGACCTATGTGCAGGCTTGCGTTCTGTGCCATCTGGTCGTCAGACTCGGCTACCTTGTTCAGATTCTCTATGGCACCGTCCATATCGCCATTGTTGAAACATGCCAGTCCCAAAAGGTACCTGTCGTAACGAACGTCCGAGCTTATATCCTGTGCCAGGTAACTGGTAAGCAGATCCTGAGCCTTTGCATAATCACCCTCACGATACCAATATTCACCCAGTATACGCTCGGCCTCTGCCTCAAGTACGGGATCATCGGAACCTGCCACCATACTCTCTGCAGTCTCACGGGCTGAACTGCGGTCTCCATCACCGCGCAGTTCCATATCAGCCAGATAGAGTTTGGCCTCATCGGCATGTGAGCCCTCCCGCGACTGTCTGAAACGCTTAGCGGCTCTGTCATAATCACCCTTCACGTAATCCACGTAGCCATAGTAGAATATGATATCCTCATCAAACTCCGCATCTTCAAGCATGCGGGCCAGTATCTTAAGCTGCATGAAGCCCTCGTCCACACGGCCCACGCGAATCAGGGATATGGCATTGTGCCGCAACATCCTGCAGCAGTCCCTATCCTCCAGAAGCAAAGGATCACACTCGTCAAAACACTCAATTGCTTCATTGTACTCATGAAGCGAGAAATGTGACGAGCCCATCAGGGCATACAGCCTGTTGTTATAGACAGACTCCGGATATTTCTCCATGAAGATCTGAATACCCGGCATCGCAGTGGTAAGGTCACGTTCAGCGTCTATGACCACCCTCATGAACTCAATCTCCTCAGTCCTTACCGGGGTGCCGTCAGGAGCTGTCTGCTCCCACTTGTCAAGCAAGGCGCCTGCCGCACTGTAATCAGCTTGTGAGAACAGCGTACGGCACTCGTCAAGCAGACGTGAATCACGCTCCGTGAACCTGCCCTGAGCCATGACACCTTTAGGCATACTGACCATCAGGAACAGGAAAACAGGTATAATAATTCTTTTAATCATTCTCAGAATTGTTTGTTGTACCACATATCCAGAGCACGGTTCTCGGCTGCTTCCATGACAGCCCTTTCGCCCCTGCCCTTGTCATTCATACCGCACAAGTGCAGTACTCCGTGAATAATCACTCTCAACAGTTCCTTGTCATAAGACGTATGAAACTTTGAACTGTTAGTCAAAACCGTTTCAATGCTTATGTACATGTCACCGCTTATCACCCCCGGCTCACTGTAGTCAAAGGTTATGATATCCGTATAGTAGTCATGCCCAAGGAACTCCTTGTTCACCTCCAGGATACGGTCATCATTACAGAAGATATAGTTCAGATTGCCCACCTTGCGGCCCTCGTATGTGGCAGCCACTGCGGTAATCCATGCCCTCACCGCCTTTCGGTCCAGACGGGGCATCTTTATGTTTTCAGTCAGGAATGATATCATCATTTTTTAAGTTTACGCAAAGAACAGATATGCCAGGAATATGGCGGCCAGTATACCTGCCAGGTCAGCCAAAAGTCCACAGCCCACAGCATGGCGTGTATTCTTGATGTTCACGCTGCCAAAGTATACTGCCAGGATGTAGAAAGTGGTATCAGTCGATCCCTGGAACAGGCAGGCCAGACGTCCGGTAAACGAATCGGCTCCGTAAGTGGTCATGGCGTCTATCATAAGACCGCGTGCACCACCGCCTGAGAGAGGCTTCATCAGAGCTGTCGGCAGGGCGCCCACAAACTGGGTGTCAAGTCCGCATTTATCGGCACACCAAGCCACTCCGTTCACCACGGCATCCATTGCGCCCGATGCACGGAAAACACCTATGCCCACCAGTATGGCAATCAGGTAAGGAATTATCTTGACCGCGGTAGTGAAACCGTCCTTGGCACCTTCAACGAACGCCTCATAGACATTGATCTTGGCCTTTATGCCCGATACTATGAATCCTATTATCACCACGAACAGGATGATGTTGGCGATCGATGTGGATACCGGGCCTATCTTTACAGCCGGAAGCTGAGAGAATCCCCAGATGATCAGAGCCACAATCAGGCTCAGTCCGCCCACAAAACCTATCAGCACCTTGTCAAACCGTATCTTCTGGATAAAACAGGTTGCCAGCAGGCCCACCAGCGTCGAGAAGAATGTAGCCAGCAGTATGGGAATGAAGACATCGGCCGGCTGGGCAGCGCCCATCTGTGCGCGGTAAACCAGTACGCTGACCGGTATGATGGTCAGACCTGATGTATTGAGCACCAGGAACATGATCATGGGATTGGATGCCACATCCTTGGTCTTGTTAAGTTCCTGCATACGTTCCATGGCCTTGAGTCCCATGGGAGTAGCAGCATTGTCCAGACCCAGCATATTGGCTGCCACGTTCATGAATATATGACCGTAGGCGGGATCGTTCTTGGGCAACTCCGGGAACAGGCGTGAGAACACGGGGCTTAGCCAGCGGGCAAAGGTATTAACCAAACCGCCCTTCTCACCTATCTTCATTATACCCAACCAAAGAGAAAGAACTCCGGTAAGTCCCAGCGAAATCTCAAAGCCCGTCTTGGCCGATGAGAACGTGGAGTCCATGATGTCCTGGAACACTCCCGCGTCACCCATGCAGAGCCTCACGACAGCCACTGCAAAAGCAATCAGGAAGAAAGCTATCCAAATCCAGTTCAGTACCATACGCGCGCGCATTTTATTATTTGCGAAGATACAAAAATAGTACCATTGGGGGAAGGCCCTAACGGTACTACTTTTCAACAGACCTAATTATCACTAAACATCAATAAAAAAGCATCTCTTCTTGAGCGGGAGTGAATGCTTCACGCAAAGGTATGGGGAGTCCTGTAGGTTTCGCCGCTCCGGGATCTGTTGTAATATCAATCATTGGAAAATCTTCCTGTGCAACCATTGTTATCGTAAATTCAGAGCCGGTTATATCTGTCCTTACCTTCTTATACCCCACGTATGTAATCTCCAGTTGGTCATCGGGATTTACCACTCTGAATGAGAAGTTACCTTCCATGTCAGTAACGGCATGCGCCACAATCCTGTCCTTGTCATTACGCTCCGTCACGTTGACCATCATCATAGGGCCCTCTTCATCTTGAACCGTGCCGAATATGATATTACCGGCCTTTGGCTTCTTTCCTGAAACACTCACGGATGGAACACTGTCCGTAATGAAGACGCTTATGGCGCGTTCCGGTTTTTGGATAGCCTGTTTTATCACGACATCATCATTACCCATGGCTTTAGCCTCATGTGCCTTATTGATTACATCATCCGCATCAAATCCGAATGTGGGGTCTTCCCTTACCAGCCAACCTATCTCGGGACGCAGGGCCATGGTCTCCTTATCCTGCTTCAAGCCCACTATTCCGGCGCGCATTTCAAGTCCGATGATACCCATACAGTTACCCATCTCATCCTCAGTGTACTGAATTATCGGAACACTTGTCATCAGAGGCGGCAGTTCATGGCCATAGGGTATCTTGGCGGGGCGTTCACCCCTGGTATCAAACGGGATAAACTCCAGAAACCATCCATCAAAGGGAGTGGGACCGTATAAGGGTTTACCACCGCAAGTGGCCTCACCTTTCAGGTGGAAAGTCTCGGCGCGTCCCTTCATTGCCATATCGTACCAGAAATCAGTATTGGGTTTACCCTCGGCAGCCAGGACAAACTCCTCAAGGATAGGATCCAGTCTCTTTGTCCACGATTCCACTCCGAATTCACCCAGTTTCCGTGTTTTCTCACGCAGCAGTTTCCAGTCATCGGGAGTACCTTCCAGGGTAACACTGGGAATGCCGCACCCCTGACGGACCTCCATAAAATCAAAGTACTGCTTAACGGTTTCCATAAGGGTCACCTGTGACACCATCCTCTCTATTGTACCCGTTGTGGAGAAATTACATGTCATGAGTTCAGCAACTTCACCCTTGGTCTCCTTTGCTATCAGTGACGCAAACTGCTCGACTTTCTCCACGGTGGTGGTCGTAATACCAGTCCTTATAACAAGAGTCTCCTTACCCTCATGATCCACAAGATACCGGCGGAACTTTTCGGGGTCGCGGTTCACATACTGTGAGTAACCGTTACATATTATTATCCACATGATATCCGGTGAAAGCACTACGGGTCTGTGCTGGGCAAATGCCAGACATACCATTGAGAAGAACGGATTGTCACCTGCATCCACCAGAGACTTGTTGGCAAAACTGCAACCAAGATAAGGCCCGCCTTTGGCCCACTTGCGGCCCAGGTCGGCACCATATGTTGCCGTAAGATAATCCTTTGCTATCTCAACGTCTTCTACCTTAAATGTATAGGATTGAATCTCCTGGGCAGAAGCAACACTTGCTGACAGAAACATTACGATTGCAAAAATCAATTTTTTCATATCTGTGAGTTTTTTGTCGTTTCTGCTGCAAATGTATGGCCCGGTCCCTGCCCGCTCCAAGCAATCCGCGTTGCAATACCGTTGCAAAAAAAATGCAACGTTTTTGCGACGCTTTTTTCTTCTTATCTTTGCGGTATTATGGAGGGAAAAATCACACTGAGAAGAGCCACACAGGCCGATGCGCGGTTCATTGCCGAGAACGTGCTGCGTGCACTGCATATTGATGAGACCGATGACAGGCATATCAATCATCTGGCCGATATAAGCCGCCGTGACGACACGCTCTACAGCTGGCGCAACGCTACAATAGCCCTGTATGACGGCGTACCTGCCGGCCTGATGGTTGCTTATGACGGGGCCCGATACCGTGGGATGCGTGACATAACCTTCCCCATGATCAGAAAGTACGTAGGAGATGACTACTACAATATGGACGATGAATCCCGCCCGGGAGAATACTATCTGGATTCACTGGCAGTACTACCTGAGTTCCGACGCAGGGGAATAGCATCGGCCCTTATCCAAGAGATGTTCCGCCAGCGTGATGAAGCCGGCATTCCGCGGGCAACAATACTGGTTGATCCTGACAATGAAACCGCATACAGCCTGTACACCAAAAACGGTTTTTGCCACGAGGGCCGGGTAAGCGTATTCGGCACCACCTATGACCGTCTGGTATCCCCATAAAAAAGGCTCTGAAGACATCACGCCTTCAGAGCCCGGCAGGTTTTAGCACAGGTCAGTCTTTCAACCGACCTTAAAAATAAAGCATGGAGTCGGTATATATAATTGCTTTATTTCCTTTTCATGTTTTCTCTGATGACTTTCAGGATGGGCGCTGAAAGTCATCAGGAAAACTATGAACACCCTATTTAAACAACAATGTAATTCATGGTTATTGGTCTGATACTCTTAAATTGTTTATGGTTGCCACGTCATAAAAAAAAGCCATAACACGAAACTTATCCATTCCGGTTACGACTCCATTTCTTATTTTCATTGCAAATATATGCTACGTATTTTTTCCGTGCAACAAATTTGAAAGAAATTTTTTAGTTTTGTTCAAAAAATGTCTTCTTAGGGTTATGATTAGGAACTAACTCGTTATATTTGGGGCACTAAACCAACCAATACATCCATATGAATAAATCAACTCTGTCAATATTGTTGTTAGGTGCTGTAATCGGCTCATGCAAGGGTCAGCCTGACGTTTATTTCCTGCACGGCTTTATTGAGGACAAGACTGTAAGCACCGTCTATCTGATAAGTTCCAATGAGGTCATAGACTCCGCTTCAGTTGATCAGAAAGGATCATTTGAGATGCACGGACTTATTGACAAACCCACTCTGGCATACATCACCGACGCACGCACTACACGTCAGGCTTCGCTTAACTGCACCGTAATCATTGAACCTGGAGATCTGCTTACAATGGTACCGCTGGGCAAATTTGACGAATACAAGGTTGACGGAGGCAAGTGCAACCGGCTCATAACAGAGATGGTAGAACGCTCTCTGGAGCTGACTCAGTACTATGAGATGCATGAAGGCGAGGATGGCATAATTGACGAGGTACAGGGCAAGTGGAACGCTTACCTTGAAAAGAATGCAAAGAAACATAATGATAACCTGTTTGGCCTTTTATGTGTCAAGGAACTTGCTTACGAGCAGGATCCCGAAGTGACTCGCAAAATGCTGGATTCGTTCAAGCCGGCTATTCAGAAGACAGATTTATGGGAGCAGCTAGACAAGCGCAACGTCAAGATGCTGGCCACAACCGCAGGACACAAATACATGGAGTTCAGCCAGACCGATGCATTCGGGAACGTCATCTCATCAAAAGACGTGCTCTCAGCTCCGGGTGTCAAATATGTATTGATTGACTTCTGGGCTTCATGGTGCGGTCCTTGTATGGGTGAGGTACCATACCTGAAAGAGACTTACAGCAAATATTTTGAGAAAGGATTCCAGATCCTGGGAGTGTCACTTGACCGCGCACGTGACCCCTGGCAGAAAGCCATTGTCGACAATCAGATGAACTGGGTGCACGTGAGTGACCTCAAGTACTGGGACAATGAGGTGGCCAAGCAGTACGGCATCAACTCAATCCCTGCCAACTTCCTGGTTGAGGCAAGTACCGGCAACATCATAGCCACCAACCTCAGGGGAAAGAACCTGGAGAAAAAAATCGCCGAACTTCTTAATTAAATAAAACACAGCAATGGCAGGCAGCAAGATGGCATCACTGGCCAAGGATACGGCCATTTACGGAATTAGCAGTATAGTGGGCAGATTCCTCAACTATCTGTTGGTACCTATCCATACAATGTTTGTAGATCCTGACAGATACAGTATCGTAACTGAGATGTATGCCTGGGCTGCACTGCTGTTTGTGCTGCTTACTTTTGGTATGGAGACCACATTCTTCCGCTTTGCCAACAAACAGGAAGAGAACGAGAAGATGGTCTATAGCACAGCGCTTCGTCTTGTCGGCGGCGTAGCTCTGATTTTCATTGCGCTGGTGTTCATATTCATCAATCCCATATCGGCAACCATGCATTATTCCGATCATCCGGAGTATGTAGGATGTTTTGCCCTCATTGCAGGAATGGATGCGTTTCAGGCTATACTGTTCAGCCGTCTGCGACAGCAGCATCGTCCCTTGAAATTCATGGCTCTCAAGATGGCGTTCATCATACCAAACGTACTGCTCAATCTCATAATATTCTGGCTCATGCCCAAGATGTTCGGTGTAATGCCCGGACTGGAGAGTATATATATAAGGTTTGACTACGGAGTGGGCCTGATATTTTTTGTCAACCTGCTGTGCACATTCCTGGTTACATTCGGATTCATAAAGGAGCTCAAGGGTATCACGTTTGGATTTGACCGTGAGCTGGCACGCCGTATGCTGGCATACGCGTGGCCAATCCTGCTGTTAGGCCTGGTAGGCATTCTGAATCAAGTGTTTGACAAGATTGCATTCAAGCATATTGTTACCGACATTGACGTACGTGACCGCCAGTTAGGCATTTATGGAGCCTGCTGCAAGATTGCCATGCTGCTTGCCCTGCTTACCCAGGCTTTCAGATATGCATATGAACCGTTTGTATTCGGCGGCTCCAAGGACAAGAACTCAAATGAGACATTGGCACAGGGTATGAAATACTTTGTGATTTTCGGCATTCTGGCCTTTCTGGGAGTGATGTTTTATATGCCCATATTCAAGTTCCTTGTTTCCAACCCCAAGTATTGGGAAGGACTGAAAGCTGTCCCCATAGTGATGATGGCCGAGTTGTTCATGGGCATATACTTCAACCTGTCGTTCTGGTACAAGCTCATAGACAAGACCTGGTGGGGTGCCGTGATGAGCGGCATAGGAGCGGCCGTGATGATTACCATCAACATTGTGTTTGTGCCTGAGTACGGCTACATGGCCTGCGCTTGGGGCGGATTTGCCGGCTACGGTACATGCATGCTTCTTTCATACTTTATAGGCCAGAAGAAGAGCCCCGTAAACTATCCGCTCATGGACATATTCAAATACGTATTGCTTGCAGCAGTTCTCTATATAATCTATCTGGGATGCAAAGAGTTTAATGAATGGGTATCAATGGCCATCAACTCTGTCCTTATCTGCATCTACCTGGCTTACCTAATAAAGAAAGACCTGCCATTGGCAAGTCTTCCTGTAATTGGTAAATACTTTAAGAAGAATTAAAGAGCAGCGCGGATATCGGCCGCTATCTTTTCAAATTCCTCCGGTGTGAGTTTTAGCTTGGGATTGCTGAACAGCATATCCTTCTCTGACTGCATGGGGATAAGATGTATGTGTGCGTGGGGCACCTCAAGACCCAGCACGGCTTCACCGACCTTGATGCAGTTAAACACCTTCTTCTGTGCTGCGGCAATCTTCTTGGCAAAGAGCTGTAGGTCACAGAGCTCCTGATCTGTAAGGTCGAACAGGTAGTCAACCTCACGCTTGGGGATGCAGAGTACATGCCCCTTTACCAGCGGATTGATATCCAGGAATGCAAAGCAGTTCTCTGTCTCCGCAATCTTGTAGCAGGGAATCTCACCTGCAATTATTCTGGAAAATATCGTCATAATGATATCTCAAGTATTTCAAAACCTATCTTGCCGCTGGGAATCTGAATCTCTACGGTCTCACCTACCTTATGACCCAGAAGACCCTTGGCAATAGGAGTATTGCTTGAAATCTTGCCAGCCTTAAGGTCTGCCTCGCTCTCAGGAACGATTGAATAGACTACGGTAGCGTTATTCTTGGTGTTGCGGATCTTAACCTTGGTAAGAATCTGAACGGTAGATGTATCTATCTTCTTTTCATCTATGATCTTAGCATCGGCTATCTGAGCCTTAAGCTGGGCAATTTTGGCCTCAAGCATACCCTGAGCCTCCTTTGCTGCGTCATACTCTGCATTCTCTGACAAATCTCCCTTATCACGGGCTTCGGCTATCTGCTGAATGATCTCAGGACGGCGCACACTCTCCAGATACTGTAATTCGGCTACCAGTTTCTTGTAGCCCTCCTCTGACATATATGCCATAATATCAATGTTTTATCAGTTACACAATTAGGTTTTGATACGAGTAAAAAAGAATTCCAACAATCCAGTTCAGATGTTGGAACCCGTTAGATTATGTTTCTCGTTCTCTGCAAAGATAGTTTTATTTTCAGACTATCCCAACAAAAAGCGGAAAAAAGCAAATATTACTCCAATAACCTGGCTATCTTGTCATCCAGTTCATCCGTATTGTCAGGACGATCTGTGATGTTGCCGTCACGGTCAATCAGGAATACGGAAGGCAGCTGCTGGATATTATATGATTTAAGATATGTAGAGTAGAGACCTGACTCTTCATACACACATATCCAGGGCAGGTTGGAAGCTGTATTGATCCAGTAGTTCTCATCACTGTCAACAGACACCTGATATATGGTAAAACCCTTATCGGAATACTTGTTGTAAAGGGTTCTCAAAAACATATTGTAGTTGGGTGAATAGTCTGTCTTGTATGCTGAGAAATCCAAAAGTACCACCTTGCCTTTTGTATCACTGAGCTTACGCACCTGACCTTTGCAGTCAGGAAGTTCTATATCTATCAACCCGGTTTCCACAATCAGGTTTTCAAATTGCTGGATGTCCTCCTGTGACACGTTGTTGCGTGAAGGGGAGGTCTTGACCATACCCTTTAGGGCTACATTGTGCAGATGTGCAGTACGTACCGCATCAGGATAAAGCATATCCATCTGGGTTGCCACAGCCGCATAGCACTTGGCATCCTGACGGTCTGCCTGAGGATTAAAGAGGACCTGGCCGTTTATGCTAAGGAACAATGCATAATAGGCATATGGAGTGCTGGGATCCGGAAGTATGAATTCTGTCAGAATATCAGATTTGAAGACATCCACCATCTCACGGATCTTTTGCTGCAGCATTGTGGGATCCGGACTGTTATACTGAGAAGTGACACGTTTCAAATCCTGCAACAGACCCATCTGGCGCATTACCAGCTCTTTTAACCTGTTGCTGTTCTCTGAACCTTCCACCATATAAGCTATCTGCATTACCGGCAGACTTGCCGTTACGGTGACCGTCTCAGTTGAATCTATGGACAGATTTATGACTTTACCGTCAATACGGAGGCGGTAAAAGTCAAAGCAGTCTTCGGGAGCTACGGGAGAGAACTTGAAATCACCTTCAGCGTCAAGTTTAATTGAATCTATGACCTCAATCTTATCCAGACCAAGATGATCCAGATACAAGGTCTTACCGTCAGCCTCGACTATTTGGCCATTCAAAGTAAACCTGTCAACTTTGGGTTGACAGGCTACTGTTAATAGGGCCAGAGCGGCAATGATGAGATTACTTCTCTTCATTGTTCTCTGTATTCTCCTGCTGGTCATTACGACGGTTATCGTGGTGATGACGCGGGCCACGGTCCTGACGGGGACCTCTGTCCTGACGCTCACCGCGGTCCTGGCGGGGCTGACGGGCGGGACGCTCCTCATAACCCTCGGGCTTCTCGATAAGAGCACGACGTGACAGTTTGAACTTACCGGTCTTAGGATCGATGTCTATCAGTTTGACCTGAATCTTGTCACCCTCCTTGATGCCGGTCTCCTCGATTGTCTCGTAACGCTTCCAGTCAATCTCACTTATGTGGAGCAGACCATCCTTACCAGGCAGGAACTCTACGAACAGACCGTAAGGCATTACTGAACGTACGGTACCGTCATAAACCTCACCTACCTCAGGAATAGCTACGATAGCACGGATCTTGGCCAAAGCAGCCTCGATGCTGTCGCGGTTTGAAGCGGCAACCTCGATCTTGCCTACGCCGTCAACTTCATCAATGCTGATGCTTGCGCCGGTCTCCTCCTGCATGCCCTGAATGATCTTTCCGCCCGGGCCAATGACTGCACCGATGAACTCCTTAGGAATGGTAAGGGTCTCGATGCGGGGAGCATGGGGCTTGAGATCTGCACGAGGCTCAGGAATGGTCTCGGTGATCTTGCTCAGGATATATTCACGTCCGGCCTTGGCCTGAGCCAGAGCCTTCTCAAGAATCTCATATGACAGGCCGTCGCACTTGATATCCATCTGTGTAGCGGTAAGTCCCTTTACGGTACCGGTGGTCTTGAAGTCCATATCACCCAGATGATCCTCATCACCAAGGATATCGGACAGAACAGCGTACTTATCCTCGCCCGGGTTCTTGATAAGACCCATTGCGATACCTGATACGGGGTTGTTGATCTTTACGCCGGCATCCATCAGAGCCAGTGTACCTGCGCACACGGTAGCCATTGATGAAGAACCGTTTGACTCAAGAATATCTGATACTACGCGAACGCAGTAGGGATAATCAGCAGGGATCTGACCCTTAAGGGCACGCCATGCCAGATGGCCGTGACCGATCTCACGACGACCCAGGCTGCGCTGTGCCTTAGCCTCACCTGTGCAGAAAGGCGGGAAGTTGTAGTGGAGCAGGAAACGCTCGTCGTGCTGATCCAACACGTCATCAACCATCTTCTCGTCATCCTTGGTACCCAGAGTTACAGAGCAGAGAGCCTGTGTCTCACCACGGGTGAATATTGATGATCCGTGAGGTCCGGGCAGGTAACCTACCTCGCACCAGATGGGAC
>Ga0310690_10002912_pt1 | contig 26826 bp, 20 predicted proteins | sample AusTroGonzalo_MG_2_FD_207661 | JGI IMG/M metagenome (GOLD analysis project Ga0310690, IMG submission 207661) | Bovine rumen microbial communities from tropical cattle in Woodstock, Queensland, Australia - Gonzalo_04 (v2) (version 2) | ecosystem: Host-associated > Mammals > Digestive system >...
CTTGTACATGGTATGCGGCGGTACGACGAGCAAAACGGGCGCTTGTACTTCGAAGAGATTGTTCTCGAAAAATAAAATGCGGCTCCCTTCATACAAGAAGTATATCTCATAAAAAGGGTGAGAATGCAAACTGGGCATCGCCATATTATTCGTCATTTGCAATTCTTCGATTTTCAGAAATTTCTCCACGTCGGCGTCCTCCTACAGCGTTATGATATAATACGATTGGCAGTAATGTCAATGCCGAACGGCAAATCTTATTGTAATTTATATGTATTTTTTTTAGATTGTCATTATTTTTTATATATATATGGGAAATCCAAAGACGTATAATAGGTGAAGAGTAAATCAAACACAGAAAAGGAGTGTAGTTATGAAATATATCGACAACGGTAAAAAGGTCACCGATATGAAGATTGCCTACGTCGGCGGCGGATCCAGAGGTTGGGCGCGTGGCTTGATGAGCGACCTTGCGCAGTCGGAAAGAATGAGCGGCACGGTGTATCTCTACGATTTGGATTTTGCTGCGGCAAAGGCGAATGAGATCATCGGAAACGGTATTTACGACAGAGAGGACGTCGTCGGCAAGTGGCACTACAGGGCGGTGGAGACCTTGGAAGAAGCTCTTGACGGAGCGAACTTCGTCGTTATCAGCATTCTCCCCGGCACCTTTGACGAGATGGAGAGCGACGTGCACCTTCCCGAGAAGTACGGTATTTATCAGTCGGTAGGCGACAGCGTGGGTCCCGGCGGCATCGTCAGAGCGCTCCGCACCATCCCGATGTATAAGGTCATTGCGGAAGGCATTGCGAAGTGCTGCCCCGAAGCGTGGGTCATCAACTACACCAATCCTATGAGCCTTTGTACCGCCGCGCTTTATACTTATTTCCCCAAGATCAAGGCTTTCGGTTGCTGCCACGAAGTGTTCGGAACGCAGAAGATCCTCGGCCTTGCTTATCAAGAGAAATATGGCAAATTCCTCGAGAGAGAAGATGTGAATATCAACGTGCTCGGCGTAAACCACTTCACTTGGATCACCGATGCGAGATACCACAATGAGGACCTCATGAGCGTCTACAAAGAGTTTGTGGATAAGCATTACGAGGAAGGCTATATCGTGGATTCTTCCACGCACTGGATGAATAATACCTTCGTCAGTGCGGAAAGAGTGAAGTTTGACCTCTTTAAGAGGTACGGCGTCATTGCGGCGGCGGGTGATAGGCACCTCGCGGAGTTCTGCCCCGGAAATTGGTACTTGAAGGATCCCGAGACGGTGAAACAGTGGAAGTTCGGTCTTACTACCGTTGATTGGAGAAGGAAGGATCTCAAGGAGAAGATCGAGAAGACGGAGCGTTTGCTTTCCGGCGAAGAGAAGTTCGAGATCCGCGTGACGGGTGAAGAGGGCGTGCGTCAGATGGAAGCCATCCTCGGGCTCCGTTCCCTCGTGACCAACGTGAATTTGCCCAACCAAGGTCAGATCCCGGATCTCCCGCTCGGCGTCGTGGTGGAAACCAACGCGGTGTTCTCGCCGCGCGGCGTACAGCCTGTTTGTGCGGGACCGCTCCCGAAGGGTGTGGATTCCTTGGTGCGTAGGGTCGTCTACGAACAGCAGCTCACCCTCGAAGCGGCGGTCACCGGCGATTATGAGCTCGCGTATCGTGCTTTTGCGAATGACGCTAACGTGGAGATTCCCCTTGCCGAGTCTCGCGAACTGTTCACCCAGATGGTGAAGAACACGGCGAAGTACCTTCCCGATTACGCAAAGATCAAGTAAAGAATTATAAACGAAAAAAGTCGCTTTGAGCGACTTTTTTTATGCGCGCAGGTGAATTATACTATTCTACCGTAACGGACTTTGCGAGATTTCTCGGTCTATCCACGTCGCAGCCGCGTAAGGTTCCCACGTAATAGGCGATGAGTTGCAATGCCACGGAGCTTACGACAGGGGAGAAGACGGGGATGGTGTCGGGTAGGAGGAGGGCGGTGCTTTTTCCGAAAGAGTCTTGTAAATTTTCCGTCGTAATGGCGAAGGCGGAGGCGCCTCGACAGGATACTTCCGCTATTGAAGAGGCGCTTTTCTCCGCGAGAGCGGGATCGGTGGCGAGGAAGAGAGCGCACACACCTCTCTCCATAAGCGCAAGCGTTCCGTGTTTAAGCTCTCCCGACGGATACGCTTCCGAGAATAGGTAACTGACCTCCTTTATTTTTAAGCTGCCTTCCTTCGCAGCGTAATAGTCCGCGCCTTTCCCGAGACAGTATAGGGCATGCGCGTCTTTGATGGTCTGCGCGAGCTTTTTCGCTTCGTCTTCCTTTGTCAATGCCTGTCTCGCTTTGCGTGGAAGGTCATTTAATTCAGCGAGATATTTCGCGAGTTTCGTTTTGTTCATTTTTTCGTAAATATCCGCATATTGCAGACAAAGTCGAAAGAGAGCTGCCACCTGTGCCGAGTAGGATTTCGTGGCAGCCACCGCTTTCTCCGTTCCGCATCGGGTGAGGATGCATTCGTCAGCAAGACGAATGAGAGAAGAAGTAGCTACGTTACAGACGGCGAGCACTCTCGCACCGTGCCTCTTTGCTCGCTTTACGGCTTGCAGGGTATCTGCCGTTTCTCCGCTTTGACTGATGGCGATGAAGAGGGCATTCTCATTTTCCACGTATCTTTCCGTTAAAAATTCGCTCGCGATATATTCGTGGACGCGTACGCCGGCGATCTCTCTCATTGCGGTGGAAAAGGTCAGTCCGGCATGGTAGGCACTGCCGCAACCGAGAACGCATATTTCCTCGCTTGCTTCACGAAGCAACTCGGCGAGCCTTCCCTCGGGGTATTCTTCCAGCGTCCTTACCAAAGAATCGGGGACTTCCCGTATCTCGGCGAGCATATAAGAGTCCACTCGTCGAGGCTCATTCGTTTCAAGCGACACGGTGTGCGGGCAGAAGGGAAGGTATGTTTCCCGTCGCATCGTATCATAGGCGTTCACGCTGTGATCGGTGAGGCGTACGATGACGTCATCCTTCGGGAAAGCCACAGATCCACATTCTTCGGAAAGTGCGGAAATATCCGAACATATCCAGTTTTCACCATCGCCTTTTCCGACGATCAACGGGCTATCTTTGCGCACGCCGTATAAGGTGTTTGGCTCATACACGGCAAGGATGCCGAGGGCGAAACTGCCTTCCAACATTTTCACGGATTGGCAGATAGTGGAGAGTGTATCTCCCGTGTAATATAGGTCGAGAAGGTGCGCGATGACTTCGCTGTCGGTATCCGAACGGAGCATCACGCCGCGTTTGAGCAGGAGGTTTTTAATAGCGCGATAATTGGTGATGATCCCGTTGTGTACGACTGCGAATCTCGTATATTCCGAAACGAAAGGATGGGCGTTCTCATCCGTCGCTGCGCCGTGCGTCGCCCAGCGGGTATGCCCGATGCCGCAATGCCCGAGGATCTCGCTCTCTCGAAGCGTCTCTTCCAGCTTGGACAGGCGCCCCGCCTTCTTTCGCACCACGAGATGAGCGCCGGTATGTACGGCGATGCCGCTACTGTCGTAACCTCGATATTCAAGGGACTTAAGTCCCTTAATGAGTACTTCCGTGACATTGTTTTTCCCGACGTATCCTACGATGCCGCACATATTTGCCTCCGAACGATATGATACAGTATATGCACGCTTCCTCCCGAGTGACAATGTCACATTCTGGGCTGAAAGCATATGATATCGTATGAAAAGTATATGTTTCGGGACGGATGGGATCAGAGGTATTTACGGCGAGGAGATCACGGATGAAACGGCGTTTCGACTGGGCACCGTGCTCGGAAAGAAAGGGACGCTTATACTTGCGCGCGACAATCGCCTGTCTTCGCCACGATTGGCGGCGGCATTTCTCGGAGGCGTGGCGTCAACGGGCGGAAGGTGCCGTTATATAGGGCAAGCCACCACGCCTTCGCTCTATTATGTACATACGCACACGGACACGGCGTATGCCGTCATGATCACGGCGAGTCATAATCCGCCTTCGCACAACGGGCTGAAGGTGTTTTACAAGGGTGAAAAACTGTCGAAAGCGGACAGAGAAGAGGTCGCCGCCGAGATGACGGCACTTCCCGTAGAAGACGTTTTTTATCGAGAAATTTCCGAGGAGCCGGAGGCCCTCGACGGGTACCGAACCTTCTTCGGAAACGCTGTGGGGGACTTATCCGGCGTACGTGCTGTGGTGGATTACGCAGGAGGCGCGGGCGGTGTCTTCGGGGATCTGTTATCCTCTCTCGGCGCGGAGGTCAGTTCCTTGAACCTCCTTGGATCGGGGGAGAAGATCAATGTCGGATGCGGCGCGCTGCACCCGGAGGCAGTGCGTGCCGAAACGGTAAAAAGGAAAGCGGACATCGGTTTTGCACTGGACGGAGACGGCGACCGTATCGTTGCGGTGACGAAGGAGGGCGACGTGCTGGACGGGGACGCGCTCTTGTATATCCTTGCCCGCAAAAGAAAGGAAAAGGGAACGCTCCGAAAGAATAGGATAGCGCTTACCGTGATGACGAACAGCGGCGTTTTGCGGTCTCTCTCCGATCTGTCGATAGAGGTCACATTGTGTGGCGTGGGTGACTCCGCCGTGACCGCCGCGATGCGTAGCGAAGGACTTACGCTTGGCGGAGAGCAGAGCGGGCATATCGTACTCGGTGATCTCATGATGACGGGAGACGGACTGCTCGTAGGCGGCAAGCTGATGCAGATGATCAAGCGCGGGGATCGGCTTATAAAGCCGAAGGAGCTTATCGTTTATCCGCAAGCTCTTCTGAACGTGCCCGTGCACGACAGGAAGGTGGCGGCTCTCCCGGAAGTGCACGCGCTTGCCATGCGTCTCAAGGAATCTGCGGGTGCGGGCAGGATATTGGTGCGTGCGAGCGGGACGGAGAACGTCGTGCGAGTGATGGCGGAGTGCCCGAATAGACGTCTTGCCGAGAAGTTCGCGCGCGAGATCGCGACGTGCGTGAAGGAGAAAGACGAAGCATTTTTTGGGAGAAAGGCAACCGATTAAATTATTTATACTCTGTTCAGCCGCCGTGCGATATGATCGTTCGGCGACGCGGACGGGGCTGCCTGAGTTTTCCGATCTGATTATTCCGCGCGTACGGTTGTCCGCTATTTTTTACAAAATCGCTTTACAATTATATAGATTATATAGTATAATCACTTTACTCGCACGGTGCGAGTATTCCTTACTTTTGCCGAGAGCAAAGGTCAATATGTCCAAAAGGAGGTAGCAAAATGAATAAGTACGAAGTTTTGTACATCTTGAACGGTGAAGCCGTTGACGACGTAAAGAACGCGACTGTGGACAAGTTTGCCCAGCTGGTTGCGGATAACGGCGGCACGGTCACGACCGTTGACAAGTGGGGCATGAAGAAGTTCGCTTACCCCATCAACTACAAGACCGAAGGCTATTACGTTCTTATGAATTTCGAGTCTGAGCCCGCGCTCCCCGCTGAGCTTGAGCGTCAGATGAGAAATGACGAAAACGTAGTTCGTTTTATGGTCACGAAAAAGTAATCGGAGGAATTTTATGAATAAAGTATTTTTGATCGGTAACCTGACGAAAGATCCCGAAGTGTCGAATACCAATAACGGTATTCCTGTTTGCAAGTTTACGCTTGCGGTCTCCAGAAGATTCGGCAACACCGAGACCGACTTCCTTCCCGTCATCGTGTGGAGGGGTCAGGCGGAAAATTGCGGCAAATTCTTAAAGAAAGGCAGCAAGGCGGCAGTCGCGGGCGCAGTGCAGACCCGTTCGTATGACGCGAACGACGGCTCCAAGCGCTATATCACCGAGATCGTTGCCGACGAAGTACAGTTCCTCTCCACCAAAGGCGGAGAAGGCGATATCCCCGCTTCGATCGGCGGCTCCAATGAGCGCATCGGATCGGAAGTCGTGGAGGACGACCTTCCCTTTTAATGAGCCGCAGAGGCAATTATTATAGGAGTTAATTATGAAGAATATGGAAGAAAAGGGCGCAAAGCGTCCCATGAAGAAGACCGCGAAGAAAAAGGTTTGCATTTTCTGCGTGGACAAGATCGACGAGATCGACTATAAAGACGTAGCGAAACTCAGAAAGTTTATCACCGAGAGCGGCAAGATCGCTCCGAGGCGTTCCACGGGCGTTTGCGCGAAGCACCAGAGGCTTCTCGCCGCCGCTATCAAACGCGCGAGAGTGATGGCGCTTTTACCCGAGCCGGGTTCCGACAAGGAATAATTCGGATACGAAGGCGCAGTCGAGCTTCCGCTACGAATTGCGCCTTTTTTTACGTCTGTCCCGAGCAATATCGGGAGAGGCTATGCGTCCGCCGAGAGGCAGAAGGACGCCGTTCGGAGCGTACGCGACTATGCGTTCGTTCCATCCCCTAAAGGGCCCAAGACCCGGGGGCGCACCGAGAAGGTGCTCTCGCAAGATGAGCGAGAAAGGAGTAGTAAAATGGCAGAGATCGTACTGACCCCGGAAGGGTACAAAAAGTTACAAGACGAACTGGATTTCTATATCCAACACAAGAGACCCGAAGCTGCGGAAAGAGTGAAGCTCGCCCGTGAATTCGGCGACCTCTCCGAGAATGCCGAGTATGATGCGGCGAAGGATGAGCAAGGTATTGTCGAAGGTCATATCCGTGAGCTCGAAGAGACCTTAAAGCTTGCGAAAGTTATCGACGGTTCCGCCATCGATACGACGGTCGTCAGCATGGGTTGCTTCGTGAAGATCCATGATCTCGAGTACGACGAGAAGGAAGAGTTCAAGATCGTCGGTAGTGCGGAAGCAAACTATGCCGAGCACAAACTCTCTAACGAGTCTGTGTTGGGTGCGGCACTCATCGGTCACAAGAAGAATGAGATAGTCGAGGTGAAGGCGCCCGCAGGCGTTAGTCAATATAAGATCCTGAACATTCGTAAATAAGGTCAGTCACGCATTCGTCATCGAATGCGTGCTTTCTCTTTTTTCGGCTTACAAGACTATCGATAGGAGACGGTATGGAAGAAAATATTACGATGGAGAACATACAAGAGGCGAAGAAGGTTCGTCTCGCGAAACTCAAGACTCTCGTGGATGCGGGGATGGATCCTTTTACCGAAGTGAAGTTCGACAAGACGCACAATTCCGAGGAGATCAAAGCGAATGCCGAAGCTCTTTTTGAGAAAGAGGTGACGATCGCCGGCAGACTGGTGTCTCGCCGCATTATGGGCAAGGCAAGCTTCGCTCACATTTTGGACGGCGAAGGTAAGATACAGATCTACGTTCGTCGCGACGACATCGGCGAAGCGGAGTATATGAGCTTTAAACAGCTGGATATCGGCGATATTATCGGCGTTACGGGCTTTGTTTTCAAGACGCAGACGGGTGAGATCAGCGTGCACGCAAAGAGCTATAAGCTGCTTTCCAAGTCCCTTTTGCCGCTGCCCGAGAAGTTCCACGGACTCCAAGACACCGACCTTCGTTATCGTCAACGTTACGTGGATCTTATCGCGAATCCCGAGGTGAAGGACGTCTTCATCAAGCGCAGCAAGATCATCTCCACCATTCGCGAAGTGCTGGACAGCAAAGGATTTATCGAGGTGGAGACTCCCGTCTTGAATACACTTGCGGGCGGCGCGAACGCGCGTCCCTTCGTCACCCACCACAATACGCTCGACATCGATATGTATATGCGTATCGCCACCGAGCTCCACTTGAAGCGCTGTATCGTCGGCGGCTTCGAGAAAGTGTACGAGATCGGCAGACAGTTCCGTAACGAGGGCATGGACACCAAGCACAATCCCGAGTTCACTACCATCGAGATCTATCAAGCATACGTGGATTATCACGAGATGATGCGTATCACCGAGGAACTGTATACTTCTGCGGCGATGAAAGTGAACGGCTCTTTGGACCTTGTGTATCAAGGGCAGGAGCTGCACTTGCAGACTCCGTGGGAGCGCTTGACGATGGTGGAAGCGGTCAAGAAATACACTGGTCTTGACTTCGACAACGACAGTTTGGAGTCGCTCATCGAGCGTGGAAATAAGATGGGTCTCGATATGGGCGCCGATACCTCTTGGGGAAATGCGCTCTATAATATCTTCGACGCTTTCGTTGAAGAAAAACTTATGGGCCCCGTCTTCATTACGGATTATCCCGTGGAGGTTAGCCCCCTTGCGAAGAGGAAGCCTTCCGATCCGCGTCTTACCGAGCGTTTCGAGTTCTTTATCTGTTCGTCCGAGGGCGGCAATGCTTTCAGCGAGCTGAATGATCCCCTTGACCAGCGGAAGCGTTTTGAGGCGCAGATGGCAGCGAAGGCGAAGGGTGACGAAGAAGCCCAACCTTATGACGAGGATTTCTGCACGGCACTGGAGTATGGCATGCCTCCGACAGGCGGCCTCGGCATCGGTATCGACAGGATGGTGATGTTCCTCACCGATTCTCGTTCCATAAGAGACGTGCTTCTCTTCCCGACGATGAAGCCGGAAAAGAAGTAAACCACACAGTCGCTTGCGCACCGTGACGTATCGTTGCGGTGCGTGTTTTTTATTCCTTGAAGTCCCTTGCGGTGAAAGGAGAAATGCGGGCGCAGCCTGTTTGTACAGAAAAGGAGAAAAAATGGAGAAGAATCGTTTGGAAGCATTCAGCGACGGCGTTTTGGCGATCATTATCACCATCATGGTTTTGGAGTTGAAACAGCCCGTCGGCGACGGATTAAAAGACTTTTTGCAGCTTGGACCCACTTTGCTTGCTTATTTGCTCAGCTTCGTGTTCGTCGCCATTTATTGGGTGAATCATCACGCTACTTTCCACAAAGTAGAACGGATAAACGTGAAGATATTATGGTGTAATATCGCTTGGTTGTTCGTTATGTCCTTCATACCGTTTACTACCGCTTGGGTGGGCACGTATCCTTCTTCGTGGGCGCCCCTGTCCGTGTATTTCGCCGATATGGCGCTGGCGAGCATTACCTTTCATCTAATGTATTATTTCATCGCGAAGGAGGGCGTGGAGAAGTTTCGCTTGGATCTGCGGAGTATCCTCAGTTTGGTCGTTTATTCTTTAGCGGCGATGCTGGGCGGTTTTTGTCCCATCGCGGCGTTCATCGTCGTTGCCGCCGTTTCTTGTTGGTGGATCATTCCGGAGAAGAAAAAGAGGAAGGAAGAAGATGCCCAAGAGGAGGACTCTTCCGAAGAAAAGAACCTCGATGCATGATACGATACGATTAAAAAAGGAGCCCCAACCTCATTTGGTCGGGGCTTTAAATATGTGACTTATTGTTCGTCGGAAGACTTTTCTTTCTTATCCGAGGCGGGCGGCTCGGCGGCATCTTCTTGCGTCGTGGGAGCTTTTTGCCCCTCTTCTTTCTTCTTCTCGGCGGTGTCGATGGATTTGCCGAAGACGAAGAATCGTTGATACAAGAATTCTGTTATGAAGTTTACCAGCATGCTGAGCACTTCTACGAGGTATTCATTCCAGTGTGCAGTTTCTACAAGCCAGTCGCCGCCTAAAGTGGACAGCGGCGTAAAAACGGCGTAGTATGCTGCGACTTTGAGCATAGCGATAGGTACGTTATTTGCGGATTTGAAAGTAAACTTGCGGTTAAAGGTGAAGTTCCATACGACGGATAGCGCCAAGGAGATCAGATAACACGGCCAATAGGAAAGAGGAGTCAGCTCTGTCAGAAGTGTAAAGGATCCGATCTGAATGATCCCCGCCGAAGCGGCAAATAGTGTGTATTTTATCGCGCGAAATAATTCGGTCTTTTTCTCTTTTGTCATGAATTCTGCTACCTTCCGATGCGATCGCGCGTAGGAGCGCTCTGTTTCTTAATGATAGCCTTCCGAAAGAAAAAAGTCAAACGCTTCATTTGAAAGGGGATCCGGTGCACCGTTTCCTTCGTGAAATGGCGCAAGAATTAAACTTGCTCCCGGTCTTCATAATAATGTATAATATATAAAAAGCCCTCTCTCCGTATAGGAGAGAAAAAGGAGGACAGTATGAAGGTATTCGTTACCGGAGGTGCGGGATATATCGGCAGCCATACGGTGGTGGAACTATTAGAGGCGGGGCACGACGTCGTCGTCGCAGATAATCTCTCGAACAGCAGTGAAGAAGCCATTCGTAGGGTGGAGAAGATCACCGGAAAGAAAGTGAAGTTCTACAAAGCGGACGTCGCGGATAAGGATGCGGTTCGCGCTGTTTTTAAAGAGAATGCCATCGATATGGTCATCCACTTCGCCGGCTTGAAAGCCGTAGGCGAGAGCGTGGAATTGCCCGTGAAATACTACAGAAACAATATCGATTGCACACTGACCCTCTTGGAAGTGATGAAGGAGTACGGTGTGAAGAAGATCATTTTCTCCTCTTCGGCGACGGTATACGGTGACCCCGCGAGCCTTCCCGTTCGAGAGGATTTTCCGCTCTCCGCCACCAATCCTTACGGCGCCACCAAGCTCTTTATAGAGCGCATTCTTTCGGACGCAGCCTTTGCGGATAAAGAGATGAGCGTCGTGCTTTTGCGATACTTTAACCCCGTCGGGGCGCATCCGAGCGGCTTGATCGGAGAAGATCCCAAAGGGATCCCCAATAATCTTGCTCCCTTTATCGCGCAGGTAGCTACGGGAAAATTGCCTTGCATTCGCGTCTTCGGTATCGACTATCCCACCAAGGACGGTACGGGCGTACGTGACTACATCCACGTAGTGGATCTTGCCAAAGGGCACGTAGCCGCTATGAAGAAGCTCGAAGAAAAAGGGGTGTTTATCTATAATCTCGGTACGGGAGTCGGCTACAGCGTGCTCGAAGTCATCGCGGCATTTGAGAAAGCCTGCGGAAAGCCGCTTCCCAAGGTGATGGCGCCTCGTCGCGGCGGAGATATAGCAGCTTGTTATGCCAGCGCGGAGAAGGCGAAAACGGAGCTCGGATGGAAGGCGGAACTTGGCATAGACGATATGTGCGAGAGTTTGTGGAATTTCCGAAAGAACAATCCAAACGGGTACGAGAGGTAATAACGAATGCGCAAAAAAACGATGAAAAAAGCGGCGCGTACGGCGAAGAAGCATAAGGGCGCGGTCATCACGATCATTTTGATACTTGTGGTCATCATTGTTGTGATTGGACAGCTTTACTTGAGAGTAGACAGCGTGCATAGCTTCGTGGATGATCTCATCGTCAAAATCACGTCGTCCGGCGTAAAGGATACGCCGAAGAGCAACGTATCGGGCCGGCAAACGATTCCGACAGTTACCACGTACGGAGATAACGATTTGTCCATTCATTTTCTCGAACTGGGGAATAACAATACGGGAGACAGCATCTACATCAAGGCGGGAGACATAGACATCTTGATCGATGCGGGCTCTCGTCAGAACAGTTCGGACGCCATCGCCGCTTATGTGGATAACTACTGCACGGACGGGAAGCTGGAGTACGTCATCGCCACCCACGCCCACCAAGATCATATTGCGGGCTTCGTCAGTACCAAGAGTCGTCCGGGGATCTTCGCGAGATACGAGTGCGGGACTATCATCGACTTCACTTTGACCAATGCGAAGACCACCGTGTACAATAATTATGTTGCCGCGCGTGATCAAGAAGTGGCGGCGGGTGCGATGCATTATACTGCGCTCCAATGCTATAATGAAACGGACGGTGCACAGCGCGTCTATTCTCTCGGAGAAGGGATGATGATGACCATTCTCTATCAAACCTTCTACGAGACGAAATCAAGCGATGAGAATAACTATTCCGTCTGTGTCTTATTCACCCATGGTGCTAAAAATTATCTTTTTACGGGCGACCTTGAGGCAGAGGGCGAAGCCTCGCTCGTTGCCAATAACGAGTTGCCCGAGGTAGAGCTCTTCAAGGCGGGACACCACGGCTCCTACACTGCCTCCACGGAGACGCTCCTAAAAGTCATCAAGCCGAAAATCGTCTGCGTTTGTTGTTGCGCCGGCGCGGTGGAGTATACGCAGACTCCCGCCAATACATTCCCTTCGCAGGCATTCGTCGACCGCGTGGCGCTTTATACCGACGCTGTATACGTGACGACGGTAGGTATGGTAGAATACAGCGAAGAAAAAGGACAATACGAAGATATCGGCTTTGCCTCGATGAACGGCGTGATAACGGTGCTGAGTTCGGCGGGAACGGTGACGGTCAGTTGCTCAAATAACGATACCAAGCTCAAAGATACCGATTGGTTCAAAGCGAACCGAACCTGCCCCGCGGCATGGTCGGGATAAAAAAGTGCTTGCGCGTGTATTATGCGCGTGCTATAATCAAGATATAAAAATAGGAGAGACCAGTTATGGCGAAGAAGAAAAAAGTTACTTTATATTGTTTTGGCAGACTGCTTAACGTTATTTTCGCTATAATGCCTACGAATCCGTTTTTCGGGATCATCACGAGGATCCTGCGGAGGAAATGGCTCGGTGCATTGTTGAATCTCATCCTTTTCCCGATATTCTATATTGCGGATTTGGTGACGGTCATTTTGTACGACAAGCCGATGCTTCTTGCGTAAAGATATTACTATGAGAAAAACAGAGTCCTTTTATTACGCATATTATTACCGCGCAGATATCTTATAATATCGGCTGTTTTTAGCGTATAAAGGAGTGAAGGCGGTCGATATTCGATCGCTTTTTATTTATTTAACATACAGTAGCGCCCAAGAGGGTCGCATAGAAGGAGAACAAATTATGATCATCGTGCTCAAGAAAGACAGGGACGAAGCGCAATACAAACATTTGATGGACTGGATAAAGTCTCTCGGCTTAAAGACAGACATCAGCGAAGGTGAGAACAGCCTCGTAATGGGACTCGTGGGTGATACGAGCCGCGTGGATATAGACCTCGTACGCTCTCTCGATATCGTCGAAGACGTTAAGCGTATCCAAGAACCTTTCAAGATGGCGAATAGGAAATTCCATCCCGAAGACACCGTCGTGAAAGTGGGAGGTCTTACGATCGGCGGCGGCACTTTCCATTATATCGCGGGGCCTTGCTCCGTCGAGAGTGAGAAGCAGATCATCGAAGTGGCGGCTGCTGTTAAAGAAGCGGGTGCCACCATTCTTCGCGGCGGAGCCTTCAAGCCGCGCACTTCGCCGTACGCTTTCCAAGGACTGCGAGAAGAGGGCATTCGCCTTTTGCTTCGCGCCAAAGAGGAGACGGGGCTGCCCATCGTTACCGAGATCATGAGCGAAATGCACATTGACCTATTCCGCGACGTGGATATCGTGCAGATCGGTGCGCGAGATATGCAGAATTTTGAGCTACTGAAAGCCGTGGGCAAGATGGCGAAACCCGTCGTATTGAAGCGCGGTATCGCCGCTACTATTCAAGAATGGCTGATGAGCGCGGAGTACCTCATGAGTGAGGGCTGTCACGATATCATTCTCTGTGAGCGTGGTATCCGTACCTATGAAACGTACACGAGAAATACTTTGGATATCAGTGCGGTGCCCGTTTTGAAAGAACTCACGCATCTACCTGTTATCGTGGATCCTTCTCATGCGAGCGGCGTGGCGCGACTTGTGAAACCGCTTACGAAGGCGAGTGCGGCGGCAGGCGCGGACGGCGTGATGATCGAGGTGCATAACGATCCCCCGAGAGCGCTCTGTGACGGCGCACAGTCTCTCCGGCCGGAACAGTTCCGCGACGTGGTCACCGAAGTGAACGAAGTTATTCGGGCAGTGGGGAAGAGGATATGACGGAGAAAGTAGGTATCATTGGACTCGGGCTGATGGGCGCGAGCTTCGGCAGACTCCTCGTCCAAAAAGGATACACGGTATATGGGGCGGATAGATCCCCCGCCGTCATGCAGAAAGCGCTCCTTGCGAAAGCGTATACGGAGCCGCTTACCAAAGAGAATGCGGGCGAACTTGATATGCTCGTCGTGGCGATCTTTCCACGCGATTTTAAGGCGGCGGCGGAAGAGTACCTCCCTTATCTTAAAAAAGGAGCCGTGCTCTCGGATTTTTGCGGAAATAAGCGCATCGTCGTACGTGCGATGAAGGAGCTTGCCAGTAAATATCCCGACGTGTTGTACTGTGGCGGACATCCCATGGCGGGCAGAGAGTACAGCGGAGTGGAGCATTCTTCCGTACGTCTTTTCGATAATGCGTCGATGATCCTCGTGCCTGTAACGGAAGATCTCTTCGCGCTGTCCGAGCTCAAAAAGTTTTATCTTTCTTTAGGTTTTGGCGAGGTGGTGGTCACCACGCCCGAAAATCACGATAAAATGATCGCTTACACGTCGCAGCTTTGTCACGTCGTGAGCAATGCTTTCATTAAGAGCGAGAGTGCCAAGGAGCACGGCGGATATTCTGCGGGGAGTTATAAAGACCTTACCCGCGTAGCGCGTTTGAACCCCGATATGTGGTCGGAGCTCATGGAAGATAACAGAGATTATCTCACGGGAGAATTGGACGTTCTCATCGAGAATCTCAGGAAGTACAGAGAGGCTTTATCCTGTGGGGATGAGGCGGGGCTTCGCACCCTTCTTGCGGAAGGGGACAAGATCAAGAGGGAGATCGATAAAAGATGACCTGCCTTTTGCGTCCTTCACCTCTGTCGGGCACGGTGTCTGCCGTTCCCTCCAAATCCTACGCGCATAGGCTCCTCATCGCGGCGGCGCTGTCGGGCGGGAGGATGTCTTTCGGTCCGTCGGACGACGCTTTTCGCACGGCGAAAGGATTGTGCGAGATAGGGTTTGACGCTACATTTGAAGGGACAAGCGTGCAGTTCGGCGCATTCCGCCCTTCGTGTGAGGAGCGGAAGATCCGCGTCGGCGAGAGTGGCAGTACCCTTCGGTTCTTATTGCCGCTTGCGGCTGCCCTTGGGGTCAATGCGGTTTTCGTGACGGAAGGCAGACTGGGACAGCGCCCTATGCAGGCGCTTATCGAGGCGCTTCGCGCTCACGGAGCGGAAACGAACGGCACCTCTGTAACAGGGAAACTCTGCGCAGGGAAATATCTGATAGATGCAACGATAAGCTCGCAATACGTTACGGGCTTGCTGATGGCGCTCCCTCTTTTAGAGGGTGACAGTGAGATCGTCTTGCAAGGCGAGATGGTATCCGCGCCCTATGTAAACATTACGAAAGAGGTGCTCGGGAAAGCGGGCGTCGTCGTGCGTCCGACTGAGAACGGCTTTCTCGTACCGGGCGGACAGCGGTATGCTTTGGCGGAGAGCCGTGTGCCGGGGGATTTCTCCGGTGCGGCGTTTTACCTCGTGGCGGGCGCGCTCGGATCGGGCGTCACGGTGACGGGGCTGGACGTATCTTCCGCGCAAGGGGACAAGAAAGTGCTTGCCGTTATAAGGGCAGTCGGTGCAGACGTTCACGAGGACGGTGACCGTATTACGGTCGCGCGTCGAGCCTTGAGAGGCTTCTCCGTGGATATAGGTGATACGCCCGACCTTGCGCCCATCTTGTCCGTTCTCGCGGCATATGCTGAGGGCGAGAGCGTGCTCTGTTCGGTCGGCAGGTTGCGGGACAAAGAGAGCGACAGACTGTATGCCATACGCGATATGTTGACCCGTTCGGGGATTGAGAGTAGGGAAGAAGGCGATACCCTCGTGATCCGCGGTGGCAAACCGAAGGGGGGCGTTTTCCGTTCTTTCTCGGATCACAGGATGTGTATGGCGGCGGCGGTACTGGCAGCATTTGCCGAAGGAGAGAGCTCCGTTACTGAGCAAGAATGCGTCAAGAAGTCGTATCCTACCTTTTGGGAGGACTACAGGCGAGTAGGAGGTACCTATGAAGTGGAAAGGGGATAAGATATCGTTTGAAGTGTACGGCACGTCGCACGCACCGGAAGTGGGTGTCGTGGCGGAGGGTATGCCGCACTTTTCCGTGAACGAGAAGGCGCTGTCCGCCTTTATGGACAGACGCAGAGCGAAGAATACCGCTTACTCCACTAAGCGGATAGAAGCGGATGTTCCCGAGATAGCGCAAGGGGACGTATTTCGCGCGGTAATTAAGAATAATAACGTCCGAAGCGGCGATTATAACGAGCTGTACGGGTTGCCTCGCCCCTCTCACGCCGATTACGCGGCGTATCTTATGGACGGCAGACTGGACTTTTCTGGCGGCGGTGAGTTCAGCGGCAGGCTGACCGCACCTCTCTGCGTGCTCGGTTGCGTAGCGAAAGAAATACTCAGAGAGAAGGGGGTCACGGTGTCCGCTTGGACGAGTGCCATCGGCAAGGTCTGCGGCGCGACGTATAAAGAAGGACTAACGGAAGGAATGCTCTCCTGTGGAGAGAAGGGAGGCTGGACGCCATGCAAAGAAGAGGAGATGCTCTCCGAGATCACGGCTGCCGCAGATCGAAAGGACTCCGTGGGTGGCAGGATCGAGTGCGCTGTCATCGGTTTAACCGGCGCGGTGAGCGGCGGGTCATTCGGCTCGCTTGAAGGGAAGATAGCTTCTCTCTTGTATCTTATTCCCGCCGTGAAAGGCGTGGAATTCGGGCTCGGCTTCGGCTTTGTAACGGCGGTCGGCTCGCAGGCGAATGATCCTCTCCGCATGGAAGAGGGGAAAGTCCGCATCGTGAAAAACGACGCTGGCGGCATCAACGGCGGACTCTCGAATGGGAACCCCGTCACCCTTGCCGTCGCCATACGTCCCACGCCCTCCATCGGGCAGAAACAACAGACGGTGGATCTCGTAAAAGGGGATAATGCGGAAATAGAGATCAAGGGTAGACACGATGCTTGCATCGTACCGCGCGCCGTGCCCGTAGTGGAAGCGGCGGTGGCGATCGCGGTTCTCGACGCCTTGCTCGAAGGGGGTAAACTATGACTGAACTCGATCAGCTCAGGCAGGAAATAGACAGACTGGATGCGGATATCGTCAAGCTTCTCTCGGAGCGTTTTGAAGTGGTACGCCGCATCGGCGACGTGAAGAAGAGAGAAGGGCTCCCTGTGCTAAATGCCGCCCGCGAACAGATCGTTTTGGAGAAAGTAGCGGGCATGGTGAAAAACGAAGAGGAAAAACTTGCCTTGCAACGCGTATACAAAGAGATCATGGCGGCGGCAAAAGACCTCGAAAAGAAATGAAAAGCGTACGCGCGACGGAGATTTTCGACGCTCTTCTACGGTGGTATGAAGATAATAAACGTATTCTTCCTTGGCGGGAGAACGCCTCTCCTTATCGAGTGTGGGTGTCGGAGATCATGCTCCAACAAACACGTGTAGAAACGGTAAAAAATTACTTCCTTCGTTGGATGATGCTTTTCCCCACCTTGCACGATCTTGCCATTGCGAGCGAGGACGAAGTGCTGAAAGCGTGGGAGGGACTCGGATATTACAGCCGCGCGCGGAATTTGCACAAGGCTGCGAAGATCGTCGACCGTGATTACGGCGGCGAACTCCCGAAAAACAGAGAAGCATTGCGCATGCTCCCCGGGATAGGGGATTATACCGTCGGCGCAGTCTTGTCCATCGCGTTCGGCGAGAAAGAGCCCGCCGTGGACGGGAACGTTTTGCGCGTGATCTCCCGTTTGCAAGCGGATCCTTCGGACGTATCTAAAAGCGAAGTGCGTAAACGTATCGCGGACGAACTCCGACCGCTCATGCCCGAGGGGAAGACTTCCGAATTCACCCAAGCTCTTTTTGAGATCGGCGCGTTGATATGTTTGCCGGGCGACGGTTATCGGTGCGACGTATGCCCCGTGAGAGCCTATTGCCGCGCAGCCGAGCAAGGGAAGCAGAAAGACTATCCCGTCAAAACGGAGAAAGCGAAGCAACGCGTGCAAGAACGCACGGTGCTCCTGGTCTGTCACGACGAACGATACGCATTGCGCAAGCGTCCCGACAAAGGCTTGCTTGCCAATTTATATGAATTCCCGAATGAAGAAGGACATTTGCGCGCGGATGAAGTGAAGGGATTTTTTCAAGATCCGAGCGCGATCATTTCGGTGGAAGCGCTACCCGACGCCACGCACGTATTTACACATTTGATATGGGAAATGAAAGGGTACCTCGTTCGGTTGGCGGAGGAGATTCCCCTTGCGGGTGTCGTTTGGGCGTCTCCGTCCGACATCGGCGCGCGATACACTCTTCCATCCGCCTTTTCGGCATACAAGAAACTATTGAAATAATAAATAAAAAAAGGTTCCCTTCAGAGTAACGAGAACCTTTTTTATGTTCGATCAAGCCTTTAAGGATAGGACATCACCGTTTTGAACGATCTCGTCCGAGAGTAGGGCAAGGGCGTCGTCCAATCGTTTGGAGATCGTCTCGCTTACTCTGCCGTATCCGAGAAGTCCCGCAAGCAGACGATACAGTCCGGCCTTCTCTACCGAGACGTTCTTCTTCACTACGTCGCGAATGCCGTTTGCCAGCTCTTCAAGGGCGATGTCTTTGATGTCGCGCACTTGCGCCGCGTCTTCGGCGGGTACGCGCAAAGTGGGCGCGTCCTGTCCGGCGAGATAGAGGAATTCTCCCTTCCGCTCCAGTCCGATCCGCTCGGGATAGCTCATTTTCATAAGGTAATCGGAGCGCACGGCGGAGGTAACTTTCTCCTTTCCGAATAGGAAGCATATGCGTTTTAAGAGCCACTCTTCGTGTACGGGGGACTCTTTCTCAACGATCATTTTCACCACGCCGCACACGTCGCCTCTGCACTTTTTCATCGCTTGATATTCGCTGACAAGCTCGTATGTCGGGAACTCGAAGTGTTCTTCCTCTACGTTCTCGCTGAAAGAGACGGGAGAGCTTTCCGGCTCGATGATCGACGCGGGGATCTCGGCGGCACTTTTTACGGCGGCGAGTAGCCTCTCTTTTTCTGCCTTGTTATTACGGATCCAGTCGGTGGACCATAAGCGGTAGAATCCCCATCCCATTCTTTCGAGCACACCTTGACGCAGTCTGTCGCGATCGCGCGTGCTTTTAATGGCGTGATAGCCTTCTCCGTCGAACTCGATGGCGAGCACGTATCTATCCGCTTCTTTCGCTTTCACGGCGAGATCCACTTTGAAGGAAGAGAAACCTACCTTCGTTTGCGCTTCGTAGCCGTTTTCCGCAAGGAATTCGCGCACTTCGTCTTCTACGTTCGCAGTTTCTTTCTTTTGTGTGGCGGTTTGATCCAGAGAATTTGCGCCTTTCTCCGCATAGTCGAGATATGCGCCGAGGAGGAGAGCCCCGCGTGACGAGGTGCGGCTTGGATCGATGTCGTATCCATGCATGGAGGAGAGAAGGACTACGTTACACTTTGCCCTAGTCACCGCCACGTTCAGCCTGCGTTCGCCGCCCTGCTTATTGATGGGGCCGAAGTTCATTAAGAGTTTGCCGTCCGAACCTTTGCCGTATGCTACGCTGAAGAGTATGGTATCTCTTTCGTCCCCTTGCACGGTCTCGAGGTTCTTGACGAAGAAGGGCTCGGTTTTGTCCGATTTGAAGAACTCTTCTTTAGAGGGATCTTGCTGTCTCTTCTTTGCGATGAGTTTATCGATGAGATTCTGTTGTGAGATGCTGAAAGCTACAACGCCGAGGCTTCTCTCGGGATGCTTGTCTATGTGGTCGAATACGAGTTCAGCCATCTTCTCCGCTTCCGCCTTGTTCGTCCTCGTGGAGCGATCGAATATGCCGTCCACGTGGATATAATCCACGCCGATGCCCGGTGCGTCGGGGTAGGAGGAGGGGAAGGTGACGAGATCATTATCGTAGAAGTACTTATTGGAGAAAGAGATGAGCTGCTCGTAGCGACTTCTGTAGTGCCACTTCAAGCGCAGTCCGGGGAAGACGGTGGCGCAGAGATCGAGGATAGACTCGAAGTCGGTGACGTCGTCCTCGTCTGCTTCGGCGTCGTCCGCAAGTGCAGTGGAATTGAAGAAGTTACTCGGGGGCATTTGTTTGGAGTCGCCCACGACGATGAGCTGTTTGCCGCGATAGATGGAGCATACGGCGTCCTGCGGGAAGATCTGCGACGCTTCGTCGAAGACCACTACGTCGAACTCGAATCCGGCACTGAGGAAGGTGCTGACGCTGAGCGGAGACATCAGGAAGCAGGGCTTCAAGGTCTGCGCCAATTCGCGTATCTCGGACAGAAGCGCGCGAATGCTCTTCTGTCTGCGCTTCTTCTCTCCTTCGCGCAGGAGGATGGACACCGCGCTGCCTTGCGCGATGAGCTCCAAAGAGGGACGCTCCGCGGAGAGTTTTGCTTTGATGACTGCCTTGTTGACCTCGAAGGTGGTGAGATCTCTCTTGCGGAATTCTGCCACCGCTTGATCGTGCGGGATGCGGGTGAGGGAAGAGAGGATGGGCGAGGAGCGAAGCAATAGGTCTATCCACTGCGTGGAGAATGCCCGATGATAGGCGATCACCAGTTCGCCCGGCACCACGTCTTTATCGAGGGCGAAGTTCAAGAAGGGCAGGAGCCCTACGGAGGACATACTGCGGATCAGCTTATAGAATTCCAGCCAGTTGTCAAGGTCTTCGGTATTATCGCGGCAGTTGCGAAGTTTTGGAAGGAGCAAGGGGAATGCCGCTTGTTCGAGGTCGTACAGATCCTTGTCGAAGTGAGAGAGGAGCGCCTCTTCGTGCGCGTCTTTGAATGCCGCGGCAAGGTCTTGCAGATAGTTCGCGGAAAGGGCGGAGAGAGAGTCTCTGTCCTTCTGCGTCTTCAATGCGCCGAGATCAACGCCCGATTCCAATACGGAGAGAAGGGTGTCGAGCTCCTTTTTCAGTGCTGTAAAGTCAGTGGATACGCCGTCGTATCCGGCAGCGAGAAAGTCAGCTACTTTACTCTCTAAAGTGTCGAAATCTTCCTTTGCGTCAAGATATGCCGCGAGTGTGCCGGTAGCTTGGCAAGCGGCGTGATAGTCTGGCTTTTTGCCGTTCAAGCGGCAGGAGGCGAGGTCAGCCACGATGGACTTGTATTCACCCGAGAAGAGCCTCGAGAATATGCCTTGATACTTGGAGCGCAGTGCGGAGTGATATTTCACACCCGGCTTTTTAAGGATCTCTTCGGAATATTCTTCCAATAAGAGTCTCTTGTGCTCGAGGACATCTTCGGCAAGCGGTGCCATCTTCTCTACTGCCGCGATGACCTTTTTCAAAAGATCCTTTTTGAAGAGATCGGGCGTCAGATATTCGCCTTCCGCGAAGAGCTCGAAGAAAGTGCGGAATATGTGCGCTTCACGGAGATTACGCATTAGGGCACCTTGCTCTTTCTGTAGTTGATCGGCGGTGTCTTTTAAGGCTTCCGCACAGTTTGTCATACAGCGCAGTTCTTCGCGTAGCCGCACTTTATTCTCGTAGGAACCGTCCTCGTCGGTGTATCCGTACCAGATGTTATTTCTGTAATCGTACCCGATAGAGTCCACGTATTCGGCATATCGCTCGAGGTATATGTCCGCGTCTTTAAGATAGGCGGCGCCTTTCTCGTCTATATTCTCTATGACGAAGTCGAGGGTGGGTGCCTTCCTGCAACGGGCACATTCCTCATACAGATCATACAGACTCATCTCGATGAGGGGACGGATGCGGTGTAGTTCGTCGGAGTATCCGTTCAACTGCAATTCCGCTTTTTCGCGTGCGTCCACTTCCGCTTGTGCGCGGGAGGATACGGCGCTCTTTGGCAGTTTCAACGTGCGGCAAAGTTCGTCGATGACCTCTTTCTTATTGGCGCGATAGCTGTGCAGGGCGAGGCAGAAGTCATCTAGTCCCACGCGTCTGAGATTCTCGTAAACGACGTTCAATGCGGCGAGCTTCTCGGATACGAAGAGCACCTTCTTGCCCTGCGCCAGACACTCGGCGATGATGTTGGTGATGGACTGACTTTTTCCCGTCCCCGGCGGTCCTTGCAGTACGAAACTTTTGCCGCTTGCAGCCATCTCGATGGCTTGGTTCTGACTGGAGTCGGCATCTACGACGTTATGTAGTTCATCCGGTGCTTTATATGCGGGCGGTTCTCCCTGCGCGGGAAGGTTCAAGAGGGCGCGAACGGCGGGGTTTTTAAGGATGAGGTCGGCATTCTCTTTAAGATCCTTATACATGTTGATCTTCAAGAATGAGAAAAGGCCGATCTTGCACTCCATCGTTACCGTCCAGCCGAGTTTTTCCACGAGCTTGGTCACCTTATCGTAGTATTCTTCAACGGGGGCTTCTTCGTCGTATTCGGGGATGGTGATATTGTATTCGCTCTGCAGTTTGTATGCGAAAGTCGGGTTGATGGTGATGTCTGCGGCAATATTCAGGAAGAAGGGTGAAACGGAGGATTCTCGCTCTATCGTGACGGGTGCGAGCAAGATGGGAGCGCGCATGACTGTCTCCTTGTCTTCCTTCTCCGTCCAGTGGATAAACCCGAATGCGACGTAAGCGAGATTCACGCCCGTCTCCTCCATAGCGGAGTCGGCACGCTTCTTGATATTCTTCAACGCGGTGAGCGGCTTACCGTCCACGTTATAGGCGAGAGAAATATTTAGCTTTTTCAGCTTCGGCTCGTACTTTGCAAGGTATTCCTGCTTGGAGAGCGGGAGTTTGGCGTCCTCCTCTTCGTCGAGCTTCGGATCGAAGATTTCGAAGCGAACCGATTTTTCGCTGCGATCCAATATCGTGGCAAAGTCCGGGAAGAGGAGCTCCGCCGTTGTGGCTTTTGCGTCTTTGAAGTTGATAAGGTTGTTTCCTTTGCCTGTATCAAGCAAAAGTTCTGCCCATTTGTTCAAACGTTCGTTTTCCATGTCTTATCCTTTTTCTTGTCGTTATCGTTTTATCCTTTACTTTCCGGTTGTGCAGTATCTTCACGAAGCGCGAAGCATCAATCTGTTACCGACCAAGTATCCTTCTTATCCAGCGCAAGGAACTTCTTGCGGATGGCGTATGCCCATTCGGTGTAACCTGCTTGATTCAGGTGCATCGAGTCGAAGAAGGAGGTCTTGCCGTAGTTGGATGATTTATCGTATGCCCCCGTATTGCTGTTATAGTTGAAGTCATAGCCGTTACCGCCGTTATACACCATGTGGTAGGTGGTGTCGAGGGCGATGGTGGTGAGCCAGTTGTAACTTTTAGCGTAGTTCTCCATATCGGTATTAAAGGTGGTGACATTCGTTGTGTTGAGATAACTTGAGCCGGAGATCGCGAGAGGCACCTTGTTGATGAGCACGTAGTACACCTTGGCGTTCGGGAGCTTGGTATGGATCTGGTCAAGGAGCGCTTTTACGTCGGTTTCGGTATTTTTAACGGTTTTGCCGCCCTTCAGATCGTTGACGCCAACGAAGAGGATGACCGCACGCGGATTGTACGCGTAGATGAGGCGCTCTGCGAGTCCTCCGTCCATGCTCCAGTCTGTGGATACCGTACCGCCGATACCGACGTCAGCGAAGGCGATGCCCTTCATATCCTGTCCGACGCGCTCCCACTTCTCCATAGAGGAGGAACCTGCAAGGATGACCTGATGCGGATCGATGGAGATCTCCTTCCAGAGGTTACGTGAGTAAGCGTCTCTCGTGGCTTCATTCAAGGAAGCGGAAGCCTTCTTCTTCACCGTGATGGTGCTGGTCGTAAGGGTGTTCGATTCTTCTTCGATATATTTAATGGTCAAGGTGCCGTACGTATTGTCGCTACCTGCGTTGCTCATTACGTCGATGCTCTGCGCATAAGAAGCGGAAATGATCTGCTTGATATTCTTTATGGAGGCGAAGAGCGGCGAGACGTCGGACGCGTATTTCTGCAGCTGTTTGATGGCGGTCAGGTTGTAATTGACAGTTTTGGATGACTTCACCTCTTCGCCCATAAGAAGGATGGAGGTGGAGCCCGAAGTGCTCGCTACGCGATACTCGTTGTGCGCTGTAACTGCGAAGTCATTCGATACGCCAACTGAGATGGCGCTCATCGTTACCGCCGCGTCTGCAGATGATACGGTGAACTTCGTAATGCGCCATTTGTTGAAGATGAGTTGAAGCGAAAGGCCGCTTTTATTTCCTTCTACGACGTAACGACCGGTTGCAACCATATAATTTCCGTTATACAGTGTGACTTCCACAGTCGTTGTCGTGCTACTACTGTTACTCAAGGTGAAGTTCATATAGTTAGCGGCGCCTGACGTCGAGAGATTTTTCGTAGCACTTCCGCCGGAACTCACCGAGACGTTTCCGCCGCTATAGGATGCATTCGAGCTAAGGCTCGGCGTCTCATAAGAGAGCTTGATATCGTCCACGTAGAAGTAGCAATAGGTACTGCTGCTACCCGTGCTGCCGTATACCTCGAATTTGATCGCGGAGACCTCGATGGGATCGAAGCCGGTGTAGCTCACGGTGGTGAACACTTTGTTCGAGTTGTTGGTGCCCGTAGACGGGAACTGGACGGACTTATTCGTAGCGCCTGCGAGGTAATGATACTGTCCCGCCGTATCGATGAGCATGATCTTGTACCAAATGTCGTATGCCGTGTAGTAATTACCTAAGCGTATGCTGAAGGTATTGGCTATGCCGAGGCTGTTGCCCGTGCTGTAGGTGAAGCGTCCTTTCGTCGTAGAAGAGGAGAAGTTTACGACGCGGTTCGAATCGCCGAGACGGCTATTCATTTGATTACTCGTCGTGACCCAACTCTCATTAGCAGGATTCCAATACTGTTGCGTCCAGTTCACCGCGTCGGTACCGCCGTTCGCCACGGTATACGGGCTGTTTGCAGTCTGATCTTCAAACGTTAAAGTCGTATTTGCCCGCGTGATAGTTTTATCTGCGCTCCTCGTCTTTGTGTTACCACTGTAATAGATGTTTGTGGTAGAGTCGTATCCGCCTGCCGCCTCTACGCTGACGCTCTTCGCTCCTGCCTCGAGATCGGTCAACGTATAGTAAGAGAGTGTAGTCGTGGAATAGCTACCCGAGTTTTCTTTTACGCGGACAGTCTTCGCCGAAGCCGTCCATTCCGCACGAATACCGTTGAAGGTGATAGTGCCGAGCGAAATGGGAGTAGAATAATAGGTGACGGTGGAGGAATAATCACTGTCTACGTACGCGGAGTCATCAGCCGCTATCGCTTTTACTTTGAAGGTATTCGTGCCTGTCACAGGGGAGTAGGACGTGGAATTACTGCTGATACTATTCGAATCACCGTCTTGGTATCCGTTTGCTTCCGGTATGCTGTTCCAGCTAAGAGAGGAACTACCCTTTGTGACACTGGGCTTGGAGAGCTTGCTCACCGTTACGGTATTGGACTCAGATAAGAGGGAACTCGCATAATAATATTTATTTGTTGCAGCAACGAAAGAGGAGGAGATCTCCACGCGTATCGTGTACGTACCGACCGTTCTCGGTACGCCCGTGTAAGTATATCCGCCTTGCGTGTGCGAAACGTCATCAAGAGTGGCTGCCTTGCCTTGCGACACATTGTTTTTGTAAATGGTTATATTATTGTCGTCTGCCGTGGCGGTCCAAGTGACGGCACGCTTGTTGACGGAAAGCTCAGAGAGAGTGGCGCGCACGGTCGTATATGCGTAAGATCCGTTTCCGCTTGTTAAATAATATTTACGGGTATTTTGAGAAGAGTTGTTTGATTTGGCGCGGACGGTGACGGTATGCGCACCTTCGGCAGTGTCCAAGCTGACACTTCGAGTGGTAGTGTTGTTCCAGTTACCGTTATCCACTTTGACGTCGTAAGAAGTAGCGTCCGATACGGCATTCCAAGTCACGCCATCTATAGATGCACTGAGAGTCGGCGTGGAAAGGGTGGATATAGTGAAGGATTCCGACCTATCGATGGGGTTTATGGTGTAATAGTATTTATGAAGACCATTCGCCTCGTCGAAGTAAGTGTTCGCGGTCACTCGCAGGTCGTACGTCCCTGCTGTCTCGTCGGAGAGGGTGTACGAGTAATTGTTGCCGTTTGTGGTGTAGTTCGTGATCACGTCATTGTTTACGGTGAAGACGAAGTTATTCGTCGTGGCCGTCCAAGAGAAGGTCAACTCGTTACGAGAGAAGGTGGATACGCTGAAGGCGATAGTCTCGTACGAATAAGATGCTTCTGCACTGTCCAGTTTGCTTTCATCGTTGGAGATAGCTTTTACTTTTACCGTGTAAGAACCCGCGTCTGTGGAGAAAGCGAGGGAGCCTGTGTTATTCGTTTGCCAGTTCCCGTTGTTTACGCTCGTTTTATAAGTAATGCCTGTCGTTGTCTCCCAAACGATATTATACCCGGAACGAGAGAGACTCGGCGTTGCAAGTTGCGTTACGATGATTTTCGCCTGTTGGGTGACATTTGATCCCGCGTAATACACGCTGTTTTCGCTGTCAAAGCCGCCCGATACGGTGACGGACGCGTTGTATTCGCCCACAATACTCGGCGCCGTATAAGAGTAGGTATTTGAAGAATAAGAATAATTTTCGGAATTACCGTTCACAGTTAAAGAAACGGTCAGTGCCGTAGCGGTCCATGAGGCGCATAGTCCATCCACGTGCAAAGAGGAAAGGGAAACGTTTTCTGTGGTATAAGAGATCTCGACTATATTGCTGGTGAGATAGCAGGGATTATTGGAGTTTGCTGTGACTTCTATCCTATGGTATCCCGCTTCCGTGGATAATGGGATGCAAGGCGCCGTGATTGTCGCCCACGTGGTGGTTCCTACTTCGTGGTATCTGTAGGCAGTCGCATTCGGGATATCGCTCCAAGTAATGCCCGAGGCAGACAGGGTCAGTTCGGGGGCGGAAAGGTTCTCAATGCGGATAGTCTTTTCCTTGACGACGGGTGCTTCCGCATAATAGTAAATATTATTCTCCCCATCGAAGCGACTCTCTACGCTGACGACAAGGAAATAGGTGTTCGCCACTGCGGGACAGATGTAAGAATACGTCCCGTTGTTTTCGGTGTAGTTAGCGGGATTTCCG
>Ga0310690_10002914_pt1 | contig 26802 bp, 18 predicted proteins | sample AusTroGonzalo_MG_2_FD_207661 | JGI IMG/M metagenome (GOLD analysis project Ga0310690, IMG submission 207661) | Bovine rumen microbial communities from tropical cattle in Woodstock, Queensland, Australia - Gonzalo_04 (v2) (version 2) | ecosystem: Host-associated > Mammals > Digestive system >...
GTCACGTGCTCAAGTCCTTCCAGCTTGGAAAGTTCACTTTCCGGTAAAGAACTCATATCGGTAATATAGGCGATACGACCGAAGCGGAATCCCAATACCGGCAGCTGGTCATGATAGCCCCGGATGGGAATCACGTTGGGATGCTCATGGGAAGCCTCCAGGGTGGTGTTGTCCGAAGGCTTCAAACTGCCATCGGCCTGCCTGTAGAAATAGCCAACGTCGTGCACCCATTCCAAGTCTCCGGTATTCGCCAGGGAAATTACGCGGAAAGGCCGGTCGTCTATCAGGTGGACGTGCCATTCCGGAGAACCGGGATACTTGTGCTGGGCAAAGGCGTAGGAATAGTCGTTCTGAAGGGATTTCAGTACCCGGGGTTCACAGTATATCTCTACGGCCTTCTTGTCTATATAATTAAAGGAACGGACATCGTCCAGGCCGCCGGTGTGGTCCTTGTGGTTGTGGGTGAGCAGGATGGCATCCAGGTGCCGGACATCGTGAGCCAGCATCTGGGACCGGAAATCCGGTCCGGCATCTATCAGTATCTGCAAGCCTTCGTGTTCCACCAGCGCTGCAGCCCGGAATCGTTTGTCCCTGAAGTCGTTGCTCTTGCACACAGCACACTGGCACCCAATAATAGGCACCCCCTGCGATGTTCCGGTTCCCAGAAAAGTTAATTTAGTCATTTTCTCATCAAAGACTGAAAGGTATTATATGCCAAACCGTCGCTTCGCGACCCACCCCACGTTGTGGGGACCCCTCCTCTTACAAGGCCGAGGTTGGCCATGGGTTTGGCATATAATACCTTCCAGTTCATAGAATAATAGTTTCAAGGGTGTTGAATTTGGCGGGATCGGCCGGTTTTTCCACACGGATATAGTTACCGGTGTAACCGCCCATGAGGCCGTTTTTCACGGAGGATTCCCACAGGACGGTTTCTTTGAAACCTTTGTTGGCGGCTATGAAACTGCTGTGGAGTTCTTCGCACAGGGCTTCCAGGCGGGCAACCCGCTCCGTCTTGACGCTGTCCCGCACCTGGTCCTTCCATTCGGCCGCACGGGTTCCGGGGCGGCGGGAGTAGGGGAATACGTGAATGAAGGCCGGTCGGATGCGGTTTTTCAGGAAGTCGTATGTTTCCTGAAACAGTTCCTCCGTCTCCCCGGGCAGGCCGACGATAACGTCAATGCCAAAAAAAACTTTTGATGTTTCAAAGGCTTTCCGGATATAGTCGATGCGGGAGGCGAAAAGGGTGGTGTCGTAGCGTCTTCCCACGCGTTTCAGCAGCGTATCGCTGCCGCTCTGCAGCGGAATGTGGAAGTGCCGCTGGAACTTGGTGCCGGAGGCAATCCAGTCCACGATCTCTGGTGTAATGAGGTTGGGCTCGATGGAAGAAATGCGATATCTTTCAATACCTTCCACTTCGTTCAGTGCTTTCAGCAGATCCAGGAAACTCTCTCCGGTAGTCCTGCCGAAATCACCGGTATTCACCCCCGTCAGTACAATCTCCTTGATGCCCTTCGCTGCAATCTCCCGGGCCTGTTTTACAGCCTCGCAAATGGGTATGTTCCGACTCCTGCCCCGGGCATAGGGCACTGTGCAATAGGCGCAGAAGTTATCACATCCGTCCTGAACCTTCAGGAAACTCCGCGTCCTCTCCCCGGAGGAGTAAGCACCAAAAACGTCATTATCTGCGACGGAGGAGGGTGTTGTGTCGGAAATCCGTGGCCACCCTCGGCCGCGTAAGAGGGAGGGGCCCGCCGGCTCTGCCGGTGGGAGGGGCCGGAGCGAAGCGGAGGCGATTTCCGATACAATACCCTCCGCAGTTGCAATAATGCTGTTAACTATCTGACCCTTCTCATTGGCACCGAAAACCTTCCAGACGCCTTCCAGGGCCAGTAATTGTTCCCCTCTTAGTTCGGCGTAACAGCCGGTGACTACGATTCTGGCTTCCGGAGCGGTCTTGTGGGCTCGGCGGATCAGGTTCCTGGATTTCTTTTCAGCTGTTTCCGTAACGGCGCAGGTATTGATCAAGTACACATCGGCCTGGGCCGTCCAGGGGACCACTTCCCAGCCTGCGGCCAGGAAGCCCCGCTCGTAGGTGGAGGTTTCCGCGTAGTTCAGTTTGCAGCCCAGGGTGGTGAAAGCAATTTTCATGACAGGAAGAGGAATACGCAGGGACGTTTGCCGATTACCGGGATTTCCCGTTTCCATTCGGCTATTGTTTTTGTACGGATATACTGGTCCGGGCAAGTGAGATTGGCAGCTATGCATAGGCGTGTCCGGGGTCCCAGGCACTGCAGCATATCGGCCAGTAAAGCGTCGTTGCGATAAGGGGTTTCTATCAGGAGTTGAGTCTGGTGTGCTGTTGAGGAGCGCTTTTCCAGCGTCCGGAGGGCGGTGCGGCGTTCCTCGGTCTTGGCAGGAATGTAGCCGGCAAAGGCGAAGGACTGACCGTTGAGGCCGGAAGCCATTAAGGCCAGCATCAGGGAAGATGGGCCCACGAAGGGAACCACCTCTATATCATGCCGATGGCAAAGCGCCACCAGCAGGGCACCCGGATCGGCCACGGCGGGAAGGCCGGCTTCTGAAATCAGACCGACATTGCGCCCGTCCTTAAACAGTTGCAGGTATTTTTCTACCTCGGCCGGTGCAGTGTGTTCGTTCAATTCGTGGAATTCCAACTCCTGAATGTGGCCTTTGAGCCCGGCGGCCGAAAGGTATCGGCGTGCCGTACGCACTTCCTCCACCACGAAACAATCCAGGGTAGAAAGGATGGCAAGTACCGGGGCGGGAATTACCTCGGAGGGCGCACCTTCGCCCAAAGGGGAGGGAATGAGATAGAGTTTACCGTAAATCATTGATGGGTGTTGCGTGTCCGGTGGAGTCTATTTGGAGGATAAGCAGCTTGGGGGTTTCTTCCGTCTGCTGAGAATCTTCCGGCCGCTGGGGCTGGATGCGGAAGATGCGCTGGAAGAGTTGGCGGAAGGTGTTGAATTCCCGTTGGAAGGCGATACCGGCACCATTCCGCTGGCTGTTGTCCAGATAGGAGGTGAACTGGTCGGCCGAATGGGAGAAGAGATTGGCGCGCAGTGAACCGCTCTTGTTCAGTTTGATTTCTATATCCAGGTCTCCCGCGACCTCCGAAGTGGTAGTGCCGTACATCTGCTTGTTACCCACGGAGCCGTTGACTATCACCCGGTTGTTGAACAACTGGGTGGAAAGAGCCACATCGAAGATGTTGGTCCCGGTGTTGGTGGCCTGGTAGTTGAGGCCCAGGTCCAACGGAATGTCCAGTTTCTGGAAAATGTTGTTAAGCTGGCCGGCCATGATGCCCGTAACATTGGAGAAGAGCATCTCAGAACCGTTGGTGGTAATGCCGGATTCTTCCGAAGGCAGGAATCCGCTGGCCAGCAGCAGATACAGGAACTGCTTCTGCACTTTGTCCTCTGTATTCAAAGCGGCCTCCACCTGTGCCTGCGTGGTGGGGTCCAGATCCGGAACTTCAATAGAGAACTGCACCTGCGGGTTGCGCAGTTTGTCGCTAATGCTGATGCCGCAGTTCACAGTACGACGGGAAACGGCGTTTTCGTCGGAAATCAGGTTGGCTAGGCTGGCCTTGGTGATGTAAAGTCCGTTTACGTTTAGCTCGGTGTCCCAGAGATCCCCGTAGAAGCGTACCGAACTGCCATCCTGGATGGTGAAGTCCCGGCTTACCAGGTTCAGGGCCGAGAAATGGAAACTTCCCTGATTCAAAAGGTAGTTGCCGTTCAGGGTGAGCGAGGAGGTGGAACTCTGGCTGTCGATTTCTATGACGCCGGTGCCGCTGGCATTGAGGGAATTCTCGTCCCCCAAATCTATATACACCATCACGTCCTGGGACGGCCGGACTGTGAGCCGGATGCTTGTATTTCCCTGGTTCTGAGCGGTTTTTACACTGGTGGCCATCATTTGCTCATACGGGTCCAACAGAATTTCCTCTTCCGCTTCCGTAAAGGTGAGCAACTGGGAACTACGGCTGGAACTGGCGGAATTGATGAGCAGGTGCAGGTTGCCTTCTTTTACAGTGGAGGCGTTCAAGTCCAGGTTCAAGTTGGGCAGCCAGCCGGTAACATCGGCCGTGCCAGTGGCGGAAATGTCTCCGTACAGGAGGTCGTTCATGCCGCGTTGGAGCTCCAGAACCTTCATCCGGTTCAGGCGTACATGCACATCAAGGCCGATGTTTGAGAACCCGTCAAGCAGCACGCTTCCGCGGATGGTACCGATACCTTCATAGTTGTCCTTCAACTGGACGTCCGTGAAATGCAGTCCCTTGTCATCCAGATTCAGGCTGCCGGAAACGTGATAAGGCACCTGGGAATAGTCCAAGGTAATGAAACCGTCGTTAAGTTCCAGATCCTCGCTGGACAGGTGCAAGTCATTGAATTTCCCCATGGCCCGGACCTTGCCGCTCAGATTGCCCCGGAAATCGGAGAAAGCCGCTTCCAGTATAGGGGATACGTATTCCAGGTTCAGTCCGTCCAGACTGGCCAGGGCGTCGATTTCTGCGGTGGAAGGCTTCAGGAATCCATCCAGGCCGATGGTCTTTTTCCCGTCAAGATTGTTGCCTACTGTGATATCGAAGCGGTTGTGTTCCTCGTTCCAGACACTCTCTATATTCAACTGTCCCAGACGTTTCCCGTAAACCAGGGTGGAGTCGCAGGTGATGCCGGCAATGAGACCTACAGCCGGGCTGGAAGGGGAGATAACCAGCGCATTTCCGGTGGCCCGGCCCTGGATCTGGGGAACACCGCCCGAGAGCGTGTTCAAGAGGGCCAGGTTGAATTTCTCCATCCGCACCGTAAGGGTGTCGGGCCTGTCCGGAGAGAACCCCCCGTCCACCAGCAAGGCTTCGTCTTCGTGGCTGGCGAACAGGCGGGAAACCGTCCATTCTCCGTTCTTGAACAGGATCTGGTCCGAGGAGATGCCCCATCCTTCGCCCTCGTAGTAAATGTTGGAAGGAAGGGCCTGTGCATCCACCACCAGTTTCCCGTCTTCCCGGGATAGGTCGGCCCCCAGGATCAGTTCGGCCCGTGTTTCCGCCTCGGTTTCGTTATCGAAGGAGTAGGAGAGGCCCAGATGGTCATCGTTGGCAAAGAGCAGGAGCCGGTTTCCCTTTAGTTCGATGCCCGACAGATACAGGGAAGGACTCACCAAATCGGCCTGAATGGCCTGTCCGGCATTGTCCAGCGAGAAGTTGACATCCCGCAGGAATTTGTCCAGGTAGGCCAGGCGGCCGGAAGTGAGCCGCCCGTTCAGCGTGCCGTCTTTTTCCAGGGAGACCCGTAAGCGGGTATTGTTTTCTATATAAAGGCCCGGAAAGACGAAGTCCAGCAAGTCCCGGGTATCCCGCACCGTGAGGTTCAACTCATAGTCTGTTCCGTCCCAGGGATGGGCAGTAGGGGTTTCCGCCAGGGAAGGAAGCTCTTTGTCCAGGATCAGGCTCTTGAGGTCGTTCACGAAGTCCAGGATGGATGCTCCGCCGGAGAAACTGCCATCCAGGAAACCGGACTTCAGGTCCATTCGATGATTGTTATTGCGGGAAAGGGCACTAAGCGTGATATCGCCGATTTCGTGAATGCCGGCGTCATTCTCCAGGCTGAGACCTTGGATCAGCAGGTCCCCGTCCATGGCATTGTCTTCCGCCAGGGAAAGATTGGAATCGGCCTGGAGACTCACTCTGGAGGTTCCCCCGCGCGTATCAAGCTTCAGCGCCTGAAGATCGGCATACCCCAGGCTCAGCAGGAAATTGTATTTGGACTGTTTGCTGCCGGTACCCTGAAAGAGGAAATTCAAGTTGGGATCCGAGGCGACAATGCGTCCGTCGAAGCTTCCGTCCTTGTAGTAGCCGGAACCGGAGATGCCGCTGTAGGTATAATCCAGGGCGTGGAGGCGGGAAATCTGCAGTGTATCTATCTGCAGTTGCGGACCGCTGCTGGCCAGGGTGGCCTTTAGGCGGGATTCCAGGCTCACAGGGCCCAGTGCTTCTATTGCCAGGATTCGTCCCAGATCCAGATCCCGGGTTTTCAGCCGCCCGTTCAGGCCGATATCCCGCTTGTCATCTACAGCGTTTAGCAGCACCACATCCACCTGCGCTTCACCGTTCCCGGTCCCCGCCGTTCCTTTGATGTCCAGGCTGTTGATGGGACCCCGTACCGTTCCGTTGAAGGCAAAACGCTGCCCCTTGGCAAGGCCGGAGAGGTCCAGGTGGGTGTCCGGCGCCCAGGAGTTAACGAAAGAGGCTATGCCCGGCATGTCAAAATCCAGTCCGTCTATCCGGAAGTCCAAGGTGCAGTCCATAATCTCCGGAAGGCCTTTCATGCCGCCCCGGACCTGGATATTGATATCGGCATCCGGATCCTGTACCACTATGTCCTGTAGGTTGAAATCGCTTACGGTGCCGGAAAGACCGCCCTGCAGATAACCCCGGAAGCTGGTTCCTTCCGGAAGTGGACCGAAGTGACTGACGGTTTCCATGGAAAGCAGGGATCCCGGTTCTATCCGGGCGTCTATCCGGATTTTGTTGATGAAATCGCCGTAATCGCCAATGGGACCGTCTAACTGCAGATATCCGACCCGGATGTGAGAGTCTTTTTCCAGCAGTTCCAGGTCTGAAATGAGGACTTGGGCGTTTCCTACCTGCACCTTGCCGGAAGCCTTTTCCACGGTGAAACCGGTAGCATCCTCTCCCATCCGGAGGTTCTCTACCGTGGCGGTGATAATATTGTGGGAATAACGGATGTCGCGTACTTTGAGCGTACTCACCCAGGCATCCAGGTTGTTCCAGTCTATGGTTCCTTCCTCAAAGGTTAAGCCTTCCGCTTCCGCTGCCGGGTTCAGGAGGCGGAAACGCAGATCTTCAAATTCCACCTTATTGGCGTCGAACAGGTTGCCCAAATCCTTCATTTCTTCTTCCGGATTATCCTGGATGCGGAAAATGCGCTGGATGTTGGTGGTGCTGTTTCCCGGCGAATCCGTGGGCTCGATAACCAGATTGAAGCTAATACCTTGTGCCGTCACCCGGCTGACATGGACGCCCTCCTTGTAAAATAGTCCCCGGATGGAGAATTTGGCCGACAGGTGCTGAAGCCGGGCCACTGTATCGGCCCGGTGGTCCACGGCTGCGGGATCCGTTACCAGGACGTCTTTCAGAATGATGGCTTCAAAAGGTTTAAAGCTTACTTCCGAGAAGCTGATATCGGCATCCATGCTGTTCTGCAGCTTCTTGACGACCTGCTGACCTATCCAGGACTGAATTCTTGGAGACTGACCCGCCACCATGGCGGCCAGCATCAGCAGGAACACTGACACCAGTATCCAGCCCAATACTTTGAAGCTTATTTTCAGTCCCTTGTTCATTATCCTACAAAAATAAGAAATATTTTTGTAAAAATCCGCCTCCGAAGAGTTTGATTGACTCTGCCCATCCACGGATTGGGTTGTTTTCGTGGACGAAGGGCCGATTTTGCAGGGCTCGTCCACCGGAAAACCTATTTCCGTGGACAAGCAGGCCGATTGTTTTCCAAGTTTTGTGTACCTTTGCAGGAGCGGAAACAAAAAGGCATGAAAGAGTTCGAAATAGCAAAAAAAATTGGCAAGGAATTAACCGAAGCGGAACTGAAAGAGGCAGCCGCCAAAGCCTTGGGCGTAAAGGCCGATAAGGTGGGCCGGACGGTGATAGTGCGCCGGAGCGTGGACGCCCGGCAGGAAATCTTATACCGTTACCGGGTGCAGGCGTACCGGGAAGGAGAAGTGTATGAGCCTTACCAAGTGGCTCCCTGTCAAGACGTGCACCAGGCCACGCCCGTGATTGTGATTGGCGCCGGTCCCGCCGGGATGTTCGCCGCCCTTAAACTCCTGCAAAAGGGCCTGAAACCCATAGTGTTGGAGCGGGGAAAGGATGTGGAGCGGCGGAAGGTGGACATGGCTAAACTTTCCACGCAAGGAGTCATAGACCCGGATTCCAATTACTGCTACGGAGAAGGCGGTGCCGGGGCCTTCAGCGATGGAAAACTGTTCACGCGTTCCTCCAAGCGGGGAGACATCCGGGAAGTATTGCACCAGCTGGTAACCTTCGGAGCCCATCCGGACATCCTGATAGATGCGCATCCGCATATCGGCACAGACCGCCTCCCGGAAATAGTAAAAAACATCCGTCAGTGCATCCTGGACCATGGTGGGGAGTATCATTTCGACAGCCGGGTCACGGACATCCTAAAACAGGCCGATGGCTTTGAAGTACACTGCTCATCAAGCATTTATAAGGCCGATAAGGTAATCCTGGCCACCGGTCATTCGGCCCGGGACATCTACGAGCTTTTCCAGCGGAAAGGGTGGACGCTGGAGGCCAAGGGCTTTGCCCTGGGCGTACGGGTGGAGCATCCGCAGTGGCTCATCAATCAAATCCGTTATCACGGTAAGTATCAACCATATATGCCCACGGCCGAATACTCCTTCGTCCAGCAGGTGGAGGACCGCGGCGTGTTCTCCTTCTGCATGTGCCCGGGCGGTATCCTGGTGCCTTCCTCTACGGAAGACGGCACTGTGGTCCTGAATGGCATGTCCAACTCAGCCCGCAATTCCAAATGGGCCAATGCCGGCGTTGTGGTGCAGATTGAACCCGGCGACCAGCCATCGGTCTATGAGGGCCCTTTCGCACTGATGGATTTCCAGCGGGACGTGGAAAGGAGCATGTTCCGCTACGTGCAGGAGCACGGCGGGAAGCATCCGCTCACGGCTCCGGCCCAGCGGATGAAGGATTTCTGCCGGGGCATCGAGTCCAAAGACCTGCCCAAGACTTCCTATCATCCGGGCGCCCTATCTGCACCGCTACATGAACTGCTGCCGGAGCACGTTGCCATGCGTTTGAGGCGCGCTTTCCCGCAAGTGGACCGCCAGATGCACGGCTATTATACCAACGATGCCCTGCTGCTGGGCGTGGAATCCCGCACTTCCTCGCCGATAAGACTACCCCGCGATCCGGAAACCCTTGAACACGTGGACGTTCCGGGCCTGTACCCCTGCGGTGAAGGAGCCGGATATGCCGGTGGCATCGTTTCATCGGCCCTGGATGGTATCAATTGCGCGGAAAAGTGTTAACTTTGCACCCGCTATGGCAGACATTATCCTGGGAATAGAATCTTCCTGCGACGACACTTCGGCGGCCGTTATCCGCGACGGCGTGCTGCTTTCCAACGTAATTGCCTCGCAGCAAGTGCACAAGGACTTCGGCGGCGTGGTGCCGGAGCTAGCCTCGCGTGCGCATGAGCAGAACATCGTTCCGGTGGTGTCGGAGGCGCTGCGGAAGGCCGATGTGGAAGCCAAGGATCTCACTGCCATTGCCTTCACCCGCGGTCCGGGCCTGCTGGGTTCGCTGCTGGTGGGTACGTCCTTCGCCAAGGCACTTTCCCTCTCGCTGGACATTCCCCTGATAATGGTGAACCACCTCCAGGGTCACATCCTCGCCAATTTCATCCGCCAGAAAGACGTTCCGGTGCGGGAGCCGTCCTTCCCATATCTCTGCCTTCTGGTTTCCGGCGGCAACTCGCAGATAGTTAAGGTAAAAAGTCCCGTGGATTATGAAATCCTGGGGCAGACCATAGACGACGCCGTGGGCGAAGCCTTTGACAAATGCTCCAAGATGATGGGGCTGGGCTATCCCGGCGGGCCGATCATAGATGCCCTGGCCCAAAAGGGTGATCCGGAGCGTTTCCACTTTGCCAAGCCCAATATCCCCGGACTGGACTACAGTTTCAGCGGCGTAAAGACCTCACTGCTGTACTTTGTGCGGGATCAGTTGGCCGTGGATCCGGGTTTTCTGGAGAATAACAAGGAGGATATCTGCGCCAGTTTCCAGAAGACGCTCATAGATATCCTCCTGCAAAAGCTCATCCGGGCTTCCAAGGAAACCCGCATCCGGGAAATCACCATCGGCGGCGGTGTGAGTGCCAACAGCGGATTAAGGGAAAGAATTGAGGCAGAAGGTATTAAACGTCATTGGAACACCTATCTGCCGGAGCGGAAATTCACTACCGACAACGCCGCCATGATTGCCATCGCCGGCTGGTTCCAGTACAAGGCTGGCGCTCGCACACCCCTGGACGTGGCTCCCGTTTCCCGCATAGCCGATTTTTAGCGTATGTGGTGGCTTCTGGCATTCGGATCGGCCGCCTTGCTGGGCGGATATGATTCCTTCAAAAAGGTTTCTCTGAAGGACAATGCCGTTATTCCCGTACTGCTGCTGAATACCATCCTCTGTGCCGCCATGTTCTCCCCCTGGCTGCTCCAGACCGGCTTCGGAAGCTGGGCGGTGCAAAAGTACATCGTGGCCAAAAGCGTCCTGGTATTATCCTCATGGATAGCAGGTTACGCCGCCATGAAGCATCTTCCGCTCACCATTGTCGGCCCGGTAAATGCTACCCGTCCCGTACTGGTGCTGGTAGGAGCCATTTTCCTTTTCGGAGAGCGGCTGAACCTCCTTCAATGGGCTGGTGTCGCACTGGCCATCGCAGCTTACTTCCTGATGCGCCTGAGCGGAGCCCGGGAAGGCTACGAACGGGGTAACAAATGGATCCTGTGCCTGATTCTGGCCGTGCTGCTGGGAGCACTCAGCGGCCTCTACGACAAGTACCTGATGTCGCCTGATTATTTGGCGCTTAACCGGATGCAGGTACTCAGCTGGTACTCTTTCTACCAGGCGCTTATGATGCTAGTCGTGACGGCCTTTCTGTGGTGGCCTAATCGGCATAAAACCACGCCCTTCCACTGGAACTGGGCCATACCTTTTATCAGCATCTTCCTCTGCGGGGCCGATTTCCTTTACATGCAGGCCCTCTCGCAGCCCGATGCCCTCATCGCCGTGGTGTCCATGATCCGCCGCGGCAGCGTCTTGGTGAGTTTCGCCATCGGCGCCCTTCTGCTCAAGGAGAAAAACCTCAAATCCAAGGCCCTGGACCTGGTTCTGCTGCTTATCAGCATGGTGCTGCTGTACTTCGGTTCCCGGTAATTCGACCTTCGTCCACGGAAATGGGCTTTCCGGTGGATGAACCCTGCAAAATCGGCCCTTCGTCCACGGAAATGGGTCGATTCGTGGATGAACTCTGTGGTAGTACGGCTTCAGGACCAAGAACCCCGAAATTCAGTCTTGGATATGGGCTATAGCACGGCTTCAGGACCGGAAATGGCGAAATACGGGCCTGGACGTGTGCTAAGGGAAATTCTTCGAGCTCTGGGTTACAGCTTCACCACGGCGCGGCCGGCGCGGCCATCTACGCAGACCGTAAGCGGCTCGGAAACGCGGACGTGGCGGAGGAAGGCGGTCTCGAAAACCGCCGGGAGGGCGTCCAGGGGACTGAGGTCGAAGAAATCGCCTGGGCGGGAGTACGGGTCCACGTTCACATAGCCGGCGTTGAAAGAGGTGAGGTTCTGGAAGAAGTGCGTGCCCTGGCTGGGGTCCACCCGGAAATCCGGCAGGCAGCATTCAATCAGGGCTTTGGTCTCGGAGATGTCGCTCCAGGCCACCGGTACGCCCAGGGTGGGGATGCTGGAGCCCCATCGGCCATAGCCAATCAAGACATATTGCCGTCTTTCGGCCCGCAGTTGAGCGTTCAAAGCGCGCAGTTCGGCGGCCATTTCCACGGTCTTCATCTTGTCAAAGGCCGATGCCTTCAGGTAAACCACGTCATGTATATCCGGAATCCAGCCGGTGCCCAAGGCACTTTCAGAACGCACCAGAGCATCCGAGCAGTCAATGTCCCGCCAATCCACTTCGGCCTGCAGGCTGTCGGAAGATATCGGCCTGATTTGCAGGGCGTTAAATAGCCCCGTAGAAAGTTCTGCTGCAAATTCTATCTCCACGCTGCAGTTCATTTCCGCGGTGCAGATATCCAAAAGATGCTGGACGATGGGCGCCAGCGGGAAGGTTCCGTAGCGCAGCACATGGGCGAAGGTTACGATCTTGGGTCCGCGGGGGAAAGGCGAATCCACTATGCGCATATTCTCGAAGTCGTAGGTGGAAACCACGCGGGAGAAACTCTGGAACTTAGAGCAGTCCGAAACCGGAATCCGCTCCAGGTTCACGGCGTCGTCCACGGAGGTCTTGAATTTCTCCGGCTGCAGGTTCAGCGCATACATCACCTGCTGGGTTTCCCGCATAGCCAGGTCCGGCGTGGAAGTCTGGAGCACATGCTTGGGATAAGCAGGGGAAAAGCGCAGCACCTGCTCACCGTCCACTACCGCCTTGCCCAGGCCGAAAGCCACCTTGGCGATGCCTTCATCGGCCTTTTCATAGCCGATGGGATAGAAATTCACGCTCCGGGCCACACCGGAAAGGGTGGGGAAGAAGAAGCCGCTGTCCTCCGTTCCGCAAATCTCCTGCAGGACGATGGCCATCTTCTCTTCCGAAATCACGTTGGCCGTGGCGGTGATATAGCCCTTGGAAGCGGCAAAATAGACCGAAGCATAGACGCTCTTGATGGCCTTGGCCAGGAGACGCAACTGTTGGTCCTCGTTCTCCACAGCCGGAATCATGTAGGTGGAATAGACCCCTGCAAACGGCTGATAATAAGAATCTTCCAGCTTGGAGGAAGAACGGACTGCAAGGGGAGTGCGTACCACCCGGATGAAGGCCCTCAAGGCCTCAATCAGGTCTGTGGGCAGGTTGGAAGATACGAATTCGGACAGAATCTCGGCATCCGAAATATCCGAATTAATCACGTATTGCAGGCCGTTCTCCAGGATGAAGCGGTCAAAGTATTCCGTGGCTATTACCAGGGTCCGTGGCACCATCACCCGCACGTCCTCCCACTTATTGTATAAGTTGTGCTTGTACAGGATGTGGTTCAGGAAGGCCAGGCCACGGGCTTTTCCGCCCAGCGAACCTTCGCCGAAGCGGGAGAACCAGATGGTGTCGTTGAAGGTGGCAGGGTCGAAGCGGGCCACCACGCCCAGGCTCTGCTTGACGCGGTATTGGTGGATGAGCGGGATGGCCATGGCACGGAATTCCGCCGCCGTGGGCAGCATGCTGCTCTTGATGGCGTTCCCTTCCTCGAAAATACCCCGGGCCAGCAGCCAGCGGGAGATGTAGTTTTTGCTGCGAAGCTTGTTAAGAACCTTTTCCGGCAGGGTTTCCAGCACGCCTTCCACGCCCTGCAGGTCCCGGGCACGGGCAATTTCCCGTCCCCGCTCGTCAATGGCCACAAAGTCACCAAAGCCGAATTCCCGGCCGATATACTCGGTGAGTTCGTGCGTGAGCGTTTTGGACCGCTTCATCAGGAAGCCTGCGCGAAGGCTCTCGGCCACGGAACGCATGCTTTCCTGGGAACTCTGCATGAGGATGGGCATACGGGGAGCGTCCTTGCGGATGAACTGGCAAAGGTCCACACCCGCATCCAGCTTCTCCTCCGAGGCCTTGTCGCCCCGGTGCAGCACAAAGCCAATATCGGAAATGACACCCAGAAGGTTCTCTTTATAAGTATTGTACAGGTTCAGGGCATCCTCATAGTTGGTGGCCATGAGAATCTTCGGCCTGGCCCGCTTGCGGAAAATCTGCTGTTCCTCGTTCAAGGCGTCCCGGATGGCGGCACTGTTCTGCTGGAGCACCATTTTATACAGCAGGGGCAGGTAGGTGGAATAGTAGCGCACCGAATCCTCCACCAGCAGAATGCACTGCACACCGCCCTGCAGGATGTCGTCCGGGGCGTTCATGCTGTCTTCCAGCAGTTTGATGATGGCAATGATAAGGTCCGTACTGCCGTTCCAGCAGAAGATGTAGTCAATGGCCGAGCGGTCGTGTTCCTCCATCTGCCGATACACTTCCTTGGAGAAAGAGGTAAGGAGGACCACCGGGACATCGGCCCCGTATTCCTTCATTTTGTGGGAAAAGGTGAAGACATCCACCTCTCCCACATTGTACATCGTGATGACCAGATCCCAGCGCTGCCCTTTGTCGGCCAGGTCCAGGGCCTCCCGGGTGGTGGCTACGCGCTCAAACACCGGCGGGTTGCTAAGGTTCAGTTCCGCGTATTCCCGGGCGATGCGGGCGTCCAGGCGTCCGTCCTCTTCCAGGGAGAAGTTGTCGTAGTTGTTGCAAACCAGCAGGATCCGGCGGATTCTTCTGGCCATCAGCGATGTAGAATCGGTCATATATTATACTAGTCCTTGGTCGGCCATGGCACCGGCTACCTTGATGAAACCGGCGATGTTGGCTCCCTTTACATAATTGACGGTTCCGTCTTCCCGGGTGCCGTATTTCACGCACGCGGCATGTATGTCCTGCATGATGCGACGAAGGTACTGGTCCACCTCGTCGGCTGTCCAGCTCTGGCGCATGGAATTCTGGCTCATTTCCAGGCCGCTGGTGGCCACACCACCGGCGTTGGAAGCCTTACCCGGGGAATACAGCAGACCGGCCTCCTGGATAATCCGGATGGCTTCCGGGGTGGTGGGCATGTTGGCGCCTTCCGCTACGCAGAAGCAGCCGCCCATCACCAGGTTTTCGGCATCGGCCTTCTCTATCTCGTTCTGCGTGGCGCAGGGGAGGGCTATGTCGCAGGGAATCTTCCAGGGGCGTTCGCCGGGATAGTAGGTGACACCGGGGAACTTGGCGGCGTATTCCTTGATACGACCGCGGCGGATGTTCTTGAGTTCGAACACATAGGCCATCTTTTCCTCGTCCAGGCCCGCCGGGTCATGGATGAAACCGTCGGAATCGGACAGGGTGACCACCTTGGCACCCAGGCGCATGGCCTTCTGGGCGGCATACTGGGCCACGTTGCCCGCGCCGGAAATGATAACGGTCTTACCTTCAAAGCTTTCCCCGCGGGTGGCCAGCATCTGTTCGGCAAAATAACACAGGCCGTAACCGGTGGCCTCCGGACGCAGCAGCGACCCGCCCCAGGCAAGGCCCTTACCCGTAAGGGTGCCGGAGAATTCATCCCGCAGGCGCTTGTACTGGCCGAAGAGATAGCCGATTTCGCGGCCTCCCACACCGATATCGCCGGCCGGGACGTCCGTGTTGGGGCCGATGTGGCGGCAGAGCTCAGTCATGAAACTCTGGCAGAAACGCATCACTTCGTTGTCCGAATGGCCGCGCGGATAGAAATCCGCACCGCCCTTGGCGCCGCCCATCGGCAGCGTTGTAAGGGCGTTCTTGAAGGTTTGCTCGAAGGCCAGAAATTTCATGATGGAAAGATTTACGCTGGCGTGGAAACGGATGCCGCCCTTATACGGGCCGATGGCACTGTTGCACTGCACGCGGTATCCGCGGTTGATGTGAATCTCACCCCTGTCATCCATCCAGGGCACGCGGAACATGATAACCCTTTCGGGCTCCACAATCCGTTCCAGGATTTTCTGGTCCATCAGGTGAGGATAACTGGTGATGTAAGGGGCTACGCTTTCCACCACCTCGCGCACGGCCTGGTGGAATTCACTTTCGCCGGGATTCTTGGCAATTACATCGCCCATGAATCCCTCCACATAGTTTTGGGTAAATTTGTCCATAAAGTCCGATATTAATACACTACTAACCTTGCAAAGATAATAAATTATTTTCTTTTCTCCTTGTCATTCTGGACTTTTCTCTCTGTCATTCTGGACGAAGTGAAGAATCTACTGCAACATTTTCTCCGGAATCACCACCCGTCTCACATTGCAGCCCACATAATTGCCAACAACGATAACGGGATAGTACCACAGCAGTCCCGGGCTCCATTTCCAGGCACCTACCAGATAGACCACATCGGCAATGGAATGGTAAAAACCGCAGACGATAAAGAGCGGCACGCCGAAGAGGATGGGAACCAGGCTCCCGGATTTGCGGTACAGCCACACGGAAAGGTCTATGATAAGTCCGCAACCCACAGCTCTTAAAAAGCTTCTCCAGGGGCCCTGGGCCAGCCTTCCGTCCACCACTGACTGCGCCCTTTCCATGGGTTCTCCGCCCAGTGCCACCACCACAAGGCCGATGACCGCACAGGCGAGGATGTTGAACAGCCAGATTTTGATGAGGGCGACGATGTCTGTCATCACGCCGGCTTTTCCGGTGTAAAGGAGGGACCCCGAAAGGACCACGCCCACCAGGCCGAAAGCAAAAATAACGGCGCCGGGAATCCCCCCAAGCGCCAGGAATCCGTACGCACCCAGGCCGATAAGGATGCCGGCCAGCAGGGAAAGGCGGTTGTCTTTGGACATGGGTTCAGATTTTAATCACTTACAAAAATAATTAAAAAATCCTTATCTTTGTAGAATATGGTACCTGAACTCGTGGGAAAATACATCTTTCTGGTCCAGACCTTCGTGGAGGCCGGGGACAGGGGACTTACGCTGGGAGAAGTGGCCCGTAAGTGGGAAGACCGTTACGGGGCAGATTACCCGCGCCGCAGTTTTCTGAACCACCGGGCGGCCGTGGAAGAAGTTTTTGGCATATCCATCACCTGCGACCGATCTACGAACAGGTATCGTATAGACCGGGCCGAAAGTGCCGTGGACAAGCGGGAAGCGGTTGATTATCTGATAAATACTTTCACTGTCAATAGTCTTCTTACTTTGGGAAAGGAGCGCCTCAGCGGCCGGGTGTCGGTAGAGGATATCCCTTCCGGAGAAGCCTGGCTCATTTCCTTGATGCAGGCGCTGTTGGACAACGCCGAACTTCGCATCAGGTACCGCAAGTATCTGAGCGAAGGGGAGGATGTGCGTGTTATCCGGCCGTATGCTCTTAAGGAATTTGAAAAGCGCTGGTACGTGGTGGCTTACAGCCTGGAACGGAAGGCGCTTCGTGTCTTTGCCCTGGACCGGATTATCGGCCTGGAACGGACCGGGAATGTTTTCAAGATGCCCGCCGGCTTCCGTGTGGACGATGAATTTGAGTCCAGTTACGGCATCTATCTGCCGGAAGGAGATCCACCCGTGCTGGTGAAGCTGCGCACCACTTTAAGGGAAGCTGCTTATCTGCAGGACCTTCCGCTGCATCCCTCCCAGCATCTGGTTTCACGCGAAAAGGACCATTGCATTTTTGCCCTCAGGGTCATTCCCAACCCGGATTTCATCATGGAACTACTCCGGCACGGAAACCGGCTAGAAGTGCTGGAACCTGCCAGCCTTCGGGAAAGCGTGGAGACAGAACTGAAACAAACTTTAGCTCTATATGAAACTTAAATCTTTTACCCTGGCCGTGGCCGCCTGTGCGCTCGCCGCAGCCTGCAATCAGAATGAAATGAAGCCTCAGCAAGGTTACATCGGCCCGTCCAACATCCAGATTCAGGACGGCCACATGACCCCGGAAGTGCTCCTCTCCCTTGGACGCCTTACGGACCCGCAGCTTTCCCCGGACGGGAAAACCATCCTTTATGGCGTGAGTTACACGGACATAGCGGAGAACCGCAGCGTGCGAAATCTGTTCACCGTACCTGTGGAAGGCGGTGCCCCTACGCAGCTTAGCATGGACGGGAAGAGTATCTCATCGGCCAAATGGGCCCCGGACGGAAAGTCCATTTTCTTCCTGCAGGGCGGGCAGTTGTACAAGGCTGCCTATAAAGATGGCCGGCTGGGCAAGAGGGAGCAGTTCACGGACGTTGCCAAGGGTATTGACGACTACCTGCTTTCCCCGGACGCTTCGCAGTTAATCTACGTCTCTACCGTGCACAGTGCCGTGGAGGTGCCCTCCGATACGGATCCGCTGCTGGACAAGGCCGAAGCCTATGCTACCGAGGACCTGATGTACCGCCACTGGGACCACTGGCGCACGGACATCTGCCACAGTTATGTGGCTTCCTTCGGCCAGGGTGTCATCAAGGAAGGGAAGGACATTCTGGGCGGGGCCGATGTGCTCTTCGAGTTGCCGAACGGCCCCTTCTCGGATGTGGCCGACCTTTGCTGGAGCCCGGACGGAAAGTACATCGCATACGCCTGCAAGCCTTTGACAGGCAAGCAGTTCGCCTTCTCCACCAACACCTGCATCTTTATCTATTGCCCTTCCACCGGAGAAACCGTGCAGGTGACCTTCGAGGGTGGTTACGACACCCATCCCGTCTGGAGTCCGGACGGCAGCCGCCTGGCCTGGCTTTCCATGGAAAGGGACGGCTACGAGGCCGACAAGGTGCGCCTGATGGTGGCCGATGTGGCAGGCTCTGTCGTATCCGGTATCCGAGAATTAACCGCCGATTTCAAGTATAATGCCGACGGTCCCGTATGGGCTTCCGACAGCAAGTCCATCTATTTCTCCGCATTGGCGGAGGGTCTGGAGGGCATTTTCAACGTAGTGGTGGAGGCCGATGAACCGGCTATTTTCCGCCTCACGGCCGATAATCTCTGGTTTGACTTCGGCTCTCCTTTCGGCGTGCTGCAGGACGGAACGCTCCTTACCACTTATGCCTCAATGGATTTCCCCACGGAGCTGGCGGCCGTGAATGACAATGCCGTGCGGCAGATTACTTTCGAGAACGAACACATCCTTTCTCAGTTGGATAAGCACGAGACCGAGGCCCGTTACGTTAAGACGGTGGACGGGGAAGAGATGCTCACCTGGGTTTTGTTCCCGCCGCAGTTCGACCCTACCAAGGAGTATCCCGCCATTGAAATCTGCCTGGGAGGCCCCCAGGGCACGCTTTCCCAAGGCTGGAGCTACCGCTGGAATTATATGTTGATGGCCCATCAGGGCTATGTAGTGGTGCTCCCGAACCGGCGCGGAACCACCGCTTTCGGCCAGCCTTGGTGCGAAGAGATTTCGGGTGACTATATCGGCCTGAACATGCAGGACTATCTTTCTGCGGCTAAGATGATCAAGGCCGAGCCTTATATCAGCGGGGTGGCGGCCTGCGGCGCTTCCTACGGTGGCTATAGTGTTTATTATCTGGCTGGTATTCATGGAGATATGTACGACTGCTTCATTGCCCATGCGGGTATTTTCAACGAGGAGCATATGTATATGACCACCGAAGAGATGTGGTTCCCCAACTGGGACAACGGTGGTATCCCCATGGAATATGCCTATGCTCCGGATCAGGTGGGTCCCGCCGGCGACGGCGTAACCTTTGGCGGCCTGCTGCAGGCCGGCTCTCCCTGGAGCAACAAGGCCGCGGCCGTAAGGCATTATGCCAATTCCCCGCACAAACTGGTGCAGAACTGGCACACGCCCATTCTTTGCATACACGGTGGCTCGGATTTCCGTGTCCCTTACGACGAAGGCATGGCCGCCTTCAACGCCGCCCAGATGATGGGTGTTCCGTCCAAACTCATTGTGTTCCCCGGCGAGAACCACTGGATCCTGAAACCCCAGAACGCTTTGTACTGGCACCGCAGCTACTTCGGTTGGCTGGACCGCTGGATGAAATAAGTCGTTACTGTTGAAGGGAAACGAAAACGGGTTTGGGGAGGCGGATGCGGCGGCCGGAGTCTTTCAAAAGACCTGTAGCGGCATCACGGTGGTAGATTTCAATCTCGTCGCTGTCCCGGCATGCCACGATGGCCAGGTCTTTGGTAATGGCAAAGTTGCGGGGATGAGGGCCGGTGTGCTGATACCCCACTTCTGCCAGTGTTCCGTTCTGGGCCACGCTGAAAATGGCAATGCCGTCGTTCTGAAGGCGCAGGCTGGCGTAGAGGAATTTTCCGTCCGGGCTCAGATGGATGTCGGCCGCACCGCGGGCATCCACCTTATCGGCCTTTATCACTTGTTTCAAGGAAAGGCGGCCGCTGTCGTAATCGAAAACGGCAATGTCGCCGGAGAGTTCACCAATCACATAAAAGTGCTTGCCGGAAGCGTCGAATAACAGGTGCCGGGGGCCGAAATCGGCCGGAAGCGTGGCGGCAATTCTATAGTTGGAAATGCGGCCGGCAATGTCCAGCGATCCGATGGCATCGGCACTGAACTCACTGAAAAACAGATGCTTCCCATCGGGAGTGAACGTAGCACAATGCACATGCGGCGTTTCCTGTCGGCTCAAATCGGGTCCGCCGATGCCGGACACGACAAGCGAATCCAGCGGGCCGATGCTTCCGTCTCCCTTCAAATTATAAAGCGCCAGGGTGCCGCCGCTGTAATTGGCCACGGCCAGCAGATGGCCATTTGTAGCCACATAGCAAGGATCCTCTCCCTGCTCCGGCAGGCCTGTGGGCTGACTGCCCAAAAACTCAAAACCGTTGCCGCCATAGCGCCAGGCCCACACCGAGGCCGATACATCCGGCATTTCACTCACGGCATACACTTTATTGTCCCGGAGCGCCAAAAAGGACGGGTTGGGCATGGGGGCCTTGGCAATCACCTCGCTGCTGGCAAAATCCAGGGCGTAAAAGCCATCGGAATAGGTACCTACGAAAAGCGTGGTTTCCGGCCGGGAACATGCCGCTATCAACACAAGAAGTATGGGAAGAATCCGTTTCATGAAGGCAAATATAATCATTTTTTTCTCGATCCGCCTGAAGGACCGGAAATACATTGATTTGGTTCTGGCGGTGTGCTATCGCTCGTCCACAAGACGGGATTCCTGTGTTTTTTGTCCTGGCGGTGTGCCAAGAAATAAATCGGCAGGGATGGAACTATGAAAACACCTTCAAATTTCGTATATTTGCAGAACAGAGACAGCTTTTTCCCTGCCTTTTTAAAAGCTTACCCTGTCATTCTGAACGAATTGAAGAATCTATCAGCCCATGACATTGGAAACGGCCATACAGTACTTGCCGGGGGTGGGGCCCAAACGGGCGGCGCTTCTGGGCACCGAGTTGGGAATAGCTACGGTGGGAGATTTGCTGCGGCTGTATCCGTTCCGGTATATAGACAGAAGCCGTATCGTAAGGATTGCCGATGTGCATCCGGACTTGGCGCAGGTACAGGTGCGGGGCACGGTTCTCAAGGTCCGGCTCTTTGCCAAGAACGGGGCCGAGTTGCCGCCGGACAAGCTCAAATACAACGCCGTCAACCGTTTATCGGCCATTGTTGCCGATGAGTCCGGGGAGATGGAAATGGTGTTTTTTAAGGGTCTGAAATGGATGCACAGCCGCTTGCAGCCCGGTTCCACCTTCATTTTCTTCGGCAAGCCCGCCGTTTTCGGCACTCATCTTAACATGGTGCATCCGGAAGTGGACGCTCCGGACAGCGGCACCACGGGCGTGCTTACCGGTGTATATCCATCCACGGAAAAACTCAAGAACAGCGGCATTACCGGTAAGGTGATGCTGAAGCTTATCGGCACGGCGCTGGAAGGTGTCTTGCCGGGACTGCAAGAGACACTTCCGGACTATATTATTAAGGAGAAAGGGTTAGTTCCCCTCACTTTCGCTTTTCGGCAAATCCATTTCCCGGTGGACCAGGACTCACTGGCCAAAGCCACTTATCGGCTAAAATTTGAGGAACTTTTCCTGCTGCAGTTAAGTCTCCTTAAGCAGAAATACATTCGCAGCCGGAGCGAGGTGGGCCTGAAAATGCCTGCCGTTGGAGAGGCTTTCAACGCTTGCTACAACGCACTTCCGTATCAACTTACCAACGCCCAGAAGCGGGTAATCCGGGAGATCCGGGAGGATATGCGAAGCGGTCATCAAATGAACCGCCTGCTGCAGGGAGACGTGGGCAGCGGCAAGACGATGGTGGCGGTCCTGAGTGCGCTCATCGCCGTGGGTAACGGCTACCAAGCCTGCCTGATGGCTCCTACGGAAGTACTTGCCCAGCAACACTTTGCCAATGTATCCAAGTATCTTAAACCCACAGGCGTAAAAGTGGTGCTTCTTACAGGAAACACCGGTGTCAAGGACCGGCGGGAAATCCATGCCGGACTGGAAGACGGGTCCATCGGCATTATTATCGGCACACATGCCCTAATTGAAGATACGGTGCAGTTCAAGGCATTGGGGCTGGCCATAGTAGATGAGCAACACCGTTTTGGTGTGGAGCAGCGCTCGCGGCTTTGGAACAAGGGCTCCGGGGGCATCCCCCCGCATGTGCTGGTAATGACGGCCACTCCCATCCCCCGCACCCTGGCCATGACCTTGTACGGAGACTTGGACGTTTCCGTAATAGACGAGATGCCTCCGGGCCGAAAGCCCATCCAGACGCTCTGTGTGGGAGAAAACAAACGCCATGCCATGCACAATTTCATCCGGGAAGAGATAGCCAAAGGCCGACAGGCTTTCATCGTGTATCCGCTTATCTTTGAGAGCGAAAAACTGGATTACAAGAACCTGGAACTGGGCTACGAAGAAATTGTCCGTGCTTTTCCACTGCCGCAATACAAAGTAGCCATCGTGCATGGACAACAGACTCCCCAGGAAAAGGAATTCAACATGAGCGCCTTCGTGGCGGGAAGGGCCAACATCCTGGTTTCCACCACTGTGATAGAGGTGGGAGTGGACGTTCCCAACGCTTCCGTAATGGTGATAGAAAGTGCCGAACGTTTTGGCCTCAGCCAGTTGCACCAACTCCGCGGCCGTGTGGGGCGGGGTGCCGAAAAATCCTTCTGCATCCTGATGAAGGGCACAAAAGTGTCCAAGGAGAGCCTGAAACGCCTGGACCTTCTGTGTGCGACGGAAAACGGTTTTGAACTGGCCGAAGAGGACATGAAGATGCGAGGACCCGGTGACTTGGAAGGCACCCAGCAGAGCGGTCTCCCCGTAGATCTCAAGATTGCGTCCCTTGCCAAGGACGGCCTCCTTTTGGCCGATGCCCGGGCTTATGCCCAACATGTCCTGGACCAGGACTCCATGCTATCGGCACCACACAATGCCCCGCTGGCAAGCGAACTGCAGCGGGACAAGTACGTCTCAAAAGACTATTCCCAGATTTCTTAAACTACGCAATCCTATTCCTCCAACTTGCCTTCCTGCAAGGTGTCGTACTGGAGGCGGTGGCGGAAAATGTCGATGGCTGTGTAGATAGCGCTCATCATGGAACGAGGATCGGCTTCGTCCCGGCCAGCCATCTCGTAAGCGGTGCCATGGTCCGGAGAGGTGCGAACTACAGGGAGCCCGGCGGTGAAGTTGACGCCGTCGGAAAAGGCGATGGCCTTGAAGGGGGCCAGGCCCTGGTCGTGATACATCGCCAGGGTGGCGTCGAAGCGGCCATAATTGCCCAGGCTGAAGAAACCGTCGGGGGAGTAGGGACCGAAGGCCTGGATGCCTTCCCGGGTGGCTTCCTGCACGGCCGGCAGGATGATGCTCTGCTCTTCATCGCCTAGCAGACCGCCGTCGCCGCAGTGCGGGTTCAGGCCCAGCACGGCAATCTTGGGATCCGGAATGCCGAAGTCCCGCTCCAGCGACGCCTTCATGATGCGGAGTTTGCCCAGGATCTTCTCCTTGGAAATGCTGCCGGGAACGTCCCGGAGGGGAATGTGACCGGTGACAACGCCCACCTTCAGCTGCTCGCTCACCATAATCATGGTAACGTCGTCCGCGTGGAAAACCTGCTGCAGGTATTCCGTATGTCCGGTGTTGGAGAAGCCCTCCGCGTTCATCGCGCGCTTGTTGATGGGGGCTGTGACCAGCACGTCTATCTGCCCGGCCTTAAGATCCTTTACGGCCGATGTAAGGGCGGTGATGGCTCCCTTGGCAGCTTCCGGAGTGGACCGTCCCGGTTCTGCATACACATTGTCCGGCAGGCAGTTGACCAGGTTGATCTTCCGCTGGCGGGCCTCTGCGGCCGATGAGACAACGTTCACGTCCAGCTGTTCGATGTTATGCAGGGTCTTGCGGTAAAACCCCAGCAGTTTGGAAGACCCGTAGATAACGGGCGTGAAGGAATCCAGGATCCGGGGATCGGCCAGCGATTTGATAATAACTTCGTATCCGATGCCGTTACTGTCGCCTTGAGTGATGCCGACGACCAATTTGGGTAAACTCATAGTAATGCTTGTTGTTCTTGAATGTATCCGGTATCCTCCGGGAGGTCCTGGGCGTGGTAGGCTGCTACCGCCAGGGAGTCGCAGCGCTCGTTTTCGGGGTGCCCGGCATGCCCCTTGATCCAATGGAAGGCAACGCGATGACGGCTGTACACTTCCATGAAGCGCATCCAGAGGTCTACGTTCTTCTTCTTTTTGAATCCCGTCCGCTTCCAGCCCTCCAGCCAGCCTTCATTGATGGCCTTCACCACATAGGACGAGTCGCTCACTACATGCACCTCGGCATTGTCCCAGCGTATCTGCTCCAGGCCGACGATTACGGCCAGCAGTTCCATCCGGTTGTTGGTGGTGCAGGCGAACCCGCCGGAAAGTTCCTTCTCATAAGTCCCGCAGCGAAGCACTACTCCGTAGCCTCCGGGCCCGGGGTTCCCGCTGGCGGCTCCATCCGTATAAAGGTATATGGGTGGTCTTTGTTCGGACATAATCGTACAAATATAACATTATTTTTGCTGATAAAGGAGAAAAATGCTACTTTTGTAAGTTATGAATATATTGGTTACAGGTGCGGGCGGACAGCTCGGAACAAGCATCAGGCTTCTGGCAGAGCGGGAAAAAAACAACCGCTTTATCTTTACGGATGTGGCATCACAGCCGGGTGGCGATATCGTTTATCTGGATATTACCAACCGGGATGCCGTTAATTTGCTCTGCGAGTCTGAGCGGGTGGACCTGATCCTCAACTGTGCCGCCTATACCAATGTGGATAAGGCCGAGGAAGACGTCGCACTGTGCAAACTCCTCAATCATGAGGCTCCCGGAATCCTGGCCGATGTGGCCGTCCGGAGCGGAGCTACGCTCGTTCACATCTCCACGGACTACGTTTTCGGCGGCGACGTTCCCATCCCGCTCCGGGAAGACTTTCCCACCCATCCCACCGGTGTGTATGGCGCTACCAAGTTGCAGGGAGAGAAGGCCATTCAGGAATCCGGGTGCAAGTACCTCATTTTCAGATCGGCCTGGCTGTACAGCGCATTCGGGAAGAATTTCCTGAAGACCATGCGAAAACTCACTTCAGAGCGTGCAGAGGTAAAGGTTGTTTTCGATCAGGTGGGAACACCGACATGGGCCGGGGACCTTGCGGCTCTTTTGCTGCATATCATCGATACCCGCCAGTTGCACAAGACCGGAATTTATCATTATTCCAACGAGGGCGTCTGCTCCTGGTATGATTTCGCCTGTGCCATCCGGGACCTGTCCGGGACGCCGGGCAGGGTAGTGCCTTGCCATAGTGCCGATTTTCCCAGCAAGGTGCGCAGGCCCGCATTTTCCGTTTTGGACAAGAGCAAGGTGAAGGAGACCTTCGGCATCGGCATCCCGCATTGGTACAACTCTTTGAAAAAGTGTATTGAAGAATTATAGTATGCAGTCATTTCTGGAAATAGCTAAGGCAAAGACAGCGGAGAGCGTCCGGGTGAAGCAGGCTTTGCTGGCCGATGAAACGGCCATGCAAACCATAGCGCGTGTGGCGGAAGTGATGGTGGAGGCCTACAGGAAGGGGCATAAAACCCTCTGGGCCGGAAATGGCGGCTCTGCGGCCGATGCCCAGCATATGGTGGCCGAACTGGTAAATAAGTTCCGGCTGGACCGTCCCGGCATTCCCGCCTTCGCCCTTACGGTGGATACTTCCGTGCTTACTGCGATTGGCAATGATTATGGCTTCAGTCAGGTTTTCGCGCGCCAGATAGACGCCCTGGGGAGGGAAGGGGACGTGTTTATCGGCATCTCTACTTCCGGTAATTCCGGGGATTTGATGGAAGCCTTGGCCAGGTGCCGGGAGAAGGGCCTTGTAAGCATCGCCCTGGTGGGAGGAAAACCCTGCAGGATGGATGCGTATGACTATGTGCTCCATATCCCTTCCACGGAAACGCCCCGTATCCAGGAGTGTCAGACCCTCGTAGGGCACATCCTCTGCGGAATAGTGGAGCAAAGCCTCTTTGGCTGTGACAATTAAATTTTTTTAAAATTCCGAAATATCTATGATTATTCCGGAATTTTACGTAAATTTGCGCCGCATTGAAAAAGCAATACTTTTAACAAACAATAAATTAAAGCAAAATTATGATCAGACTTGGTATTAACGGCTTTGGCCGCATCGGTCGTATGGTTTTCCGCGCTGCCGTGGAGAACTTCAACAAGGACATCGTGGTGGTTGGTATCAATGACCTCCTGGATCCCGATTATCTCGCTTACATGCTCAAGTACGATTCCGTACACGGTGAGTTCAAACACGACATCAAGGTGGAAGGCAACTACCTTATCGTGGATGGCAACAAGATCCAGGTTTTCTGCGAGAAGGATCCCGCCAACATCACCTGGGGTGACCTCAAGGCCGACGTGGTCGTAGAGTCCACCGGTTTCTTCCTCACCGCCGAGCTGGCCGAGGCCCATATCAAGGCCGGTGCCAAGAAGGTGATCATGTCCGCTCCTTCCAAGGACGCTACCCCTATGTTCGTCTATGGTGTGAACCACAAGACCTATGCCGGTCAGGCTATCATTTCCAACGCTTCCTGCACCACCAACTGTCTGGCTCCCATCACCAAGGTCCTGAACGACAACTTCGGTGTGGTCCGTGGCCTGATGACCACCGTGCACGCCGCTACCGCTACTCAGAAGACCGTTGACGGTCCTTCCAAGAAGGATTGGCGCGGTGGCCGCGGTATCCTGGAGAACATCATTCCTTCCTCCACCGGCGCCGCCAAGGCCGTGGGTAAGGTTCTCCCCGAACTGAACGGCAAGCTCACCGGCATGTCCCTGCGTGTTCCCACTTCCGACGTTTCCTTCGTAGACCTCACTTGCGAACTGGCCAAGGAGGCCTCCTATGAGGAGATTTGCGCCGCTATGAAGGCCGCTTCCGAGGGTGAACTCAAGGGTGTCCTGGGTTACACCAACGAGG